>Ga0194116_10002309_pt1 | contig 24904 bp, 18 predicted proteins | sample TA2MahsurfametaG_4_FD_148617 | JGI IMG/M metagenome (GOLD analysis project Ga0194116, IMG submission 148617) | Freshwater microbial communities from Lake Tanganyika, Tanzania - TA2015008 Mahale S9 surface | ecosystem: Environmental > Aquatic > Freshwater > Lake | place: Tanzania: Lake...
AATAAAAAACCCTCAATCGCTTGAGGGTTTTAAATCAACTTTTATTCAAAGACTATTCATCTTCTTCACCACGTGTACCCAAACCTACAGGGCTACCTACACGTGTCATGGCACAACGGAATCCCAATGTTGCCAATGAGCGACGCTCATCCAAATATCTTCTAGTACCTGGGATGGTGTAGTAGGCACGATCTCTCCAGCTACCGCCTTTGATCACGCGCGTTCTATTGTTCACCAAGGTTGTTCTTCCCCAATCGTACATGCGGTTTTGATCGGTTTCCTTGTCCACCTGTCCTGTACCATAGTAGATAGAACTTTGATAATCTCCATCCAAGTAGTCGATGTTATCCGCACGCTGATAATTACGGCGATCGATATTCTCTTCCACATTTACGTTACGCATTTTCTGATGACCCGATGTGTTGGTGATGTAATCCGCAATCGCATCACGAATATCAGGAGCAATTACCGACTCAGAGCTGGTTACTTCTTCCATAACTTCAGCCATCTTTTCTTGCGCCTCATCGTATTTACGCTCTTGATTCTTCACCTTAGCGTCTTCTACTTTTGTTTTCAAGCTCGTCAACAACTGACTATCTTCTGGGGTCAAGTGAGATTGCTGATTGGCTTCACGCTCGTATTTGGTCAAGAAAGAGTCTACACCTGCGATGTCGTAAATATTCTTGTCATATTTATCAGCGATACTTCCATCACTGTTCAATACTTTGGTTTGATAAACGTTACCACGGAAAGGACGGAACTCAGACTTGTCTTCAGCTGACAAAGGACGGTATACATCCATCACCCATTCTGTAACATTACCCGCCATGTTGTACAAACCATAATCGTTGGGAGGATAAGCATAAACAGGAGCTGTAATCTCCGCGTTGTCATTCAATGCACCTGCTACCCCCATATAGTCACCATTGCCACGCACGAAATTCGCACGGATCGAACCAAAGTAAGAGCCATCTGTTCCATCGTTACGAACGAAATGGCCATCCCATGGATAAGAACGACGATCAGTAACCAACTCTTGGAAAGAGTTTCCGATCAAACCCAATGCAGCATATTCCCATTCCGCTTCTGTTGGTAGGCGGTAGCTGGGCAATAAAATTCCATCTTCCATTCTTACACGACGATAGCCTTTACCACCTTCGTTTTTGGGATTGTTGTCTTTAACACCAGGAGATTTTTGCTCTCCTTGGTACTGTCCGGCAAAATAAGTTTCAGTAGTAAAATGCTCAGACGCATTTTGTGCGGCTGTATTCCATTTCAAGATTTTCTCACGAATCAAAATGAATTCATTCACGCGATCGGTTCTCCATTGGCAGTAATCATTGGCTTGCAACCAGTTTACTCCTACCACCGGATAGTCACGGTATGAAGGATGACGGAAGTAGTAATCAACGAAAGGCTCGTTGTACTCCATTTTCTCACGCCAAACCAATGTATCAGGCAATGCACGGTTCACCAATTCAGGGAATTCCTCACCATAAACAAGTTTCATCCAGTACAAATAATCCAACCAATATTGATTGGTGACCTCTGTTTCATCCATGTAGAATGAGGAAACCGTTACACGGCGTGGGATATTGTCCCATGTGAACTTCAAATCCTCTTCAACACGTCCCATAGTAAAAGTTCCACCTTCAATCAATACCAAGCCTGGACCAGTTTCCTGTTCACGGTATTTGTTTTTAGTAAATCCTCCATTCTCGGGATTGTTGTATTCCCATGCGGTAGCCCCAGAGTTGTTCTTTTTACAAGAGACCATTGCTTGTGAGCAAACAAGCAAGGACAACAAGGCAAAATAAATTGAACGGTTTTTCATGATTTCCTTTTCTTTTTATTCAATAAATTAGAACGATGGACAAGCGACAGATCTGAATTTTACTTTTCTTCTTACACAAGGAAAGTTCACACTCACTGAGAGTTCGTGAGAACCACCGGTAGAAGGCGTTAATTCAGAAATCGTAATATCGTAGCTGTAACCAAAGTTGAAATGTTCTGTTTTAATACCCAATGTACAGATGAAAGAATCTCTGTAATTGTTTCCAAACATAAATCCTCTGAACCATACACCAGCCACAATTGGGCCTTTGTTCACATAGGTTCCGAAGTTTAATTGTTGGAATTCTCCTTGTCTGCGGTACATGATGTTGGGTGAAATCCAAGAGGTTTCACCTTTGAAGCTGCGTTTGAAAGGCAACATTGCACCAATATGCCCTGTGTATTTCATTGGCAAACGGCTGGTACCTACTACCAAAGACTCATTGGGTTCGGTCAAGTGATGCACAGCAACTCCGAAATACAATTTATCGGTGTAACCCACCAAACCAGTTGAAAAATCTATACCTGTAGCCTTCCCACCACGGGGAATATCAGCGGTTTCATAGATAAACCCTTTACGTGGATCAATCATATCACCAAAAGTCAATTTGCTCCAATCCAACGATTTTTGAAAATAAGTCACTTGCAGGGCCGCTTTCATCGTGAATTTCTTACCCATGGGCTGTGTATATGAGTATACACCACTGATCGTGTTGGACGTCAGAGTGCTCTGCGCGGCACGATCGTTCATCACCAATAAACCAATACCTCCGCGCGCCGCATCCACATGCTGATCATAAGATACAGCCGATGTGATAAAAGCACCTGATAAATTGGGCCATTGATTACGGTAATTCATTACCAATCGCGGACACTTTGACGAACCCGCAAATGCTGGGTTCAAGTACATTGGACTCGTATAAAACTGAGTGAACTCGGGGTCTTGCGCTTTACCTTGGAAGGCAAAAAACAAGACGATGAACATCACTCCTACCCCTATTTTTCGGTCTTTCTTCATTGCAAGATCTCCTAATTCATATCGTATCTAATTTACAATAATACAACAATTCTCTAAATTATCAACATTTCACACAATAAATGAACTTCTTTTTTGTTCAGCTTAACCGTATTTCCTTTGCAGTATGAAAAAAAATGGATTTTCCCTGGTTGTAACCCTGATGTTAATAACGTCATTTCTTAACTGTTATTGTCAGGGGAACTCAACTTTCATTTTTCAAAATGTTTTTTCGGACACCATCGAATGGCCCAAAAATCTGGTTTGGATTAACGAGGAAAACATGTCATTGCCCTTTGTAGTTTTTGAAATTGACAATCCGGAGCAGCTGCTCATTCAACAAGCCAACTTATCTCCAACTTTCACTGGGAAGCGATTTCCAAAAAACAACTGGGCTCCTCCAATTGGTTTCAACAAGCTAAAGCACTACCGAATCGAGTATAAAAAAAATGGGACTCAATGGAAAACATTGCTCCTGGTTTCACCCAAATTTTGGCAAGAAAGATCATGGCAGTTTTGGTCGAGCCTTGAAGTTGAAATTACATGGAATACCGATAAAATTAATGGTCAATCCCAGCGCGGAGGCAATGCGGTGTATGCGGATCATTCCGTGCTGTCTTCTGGTACTTGGTACCAACTTGCCATTGCCAAAGATGGGGTATATAAAATCGATAAAAATGTTTTTGAAGCATGGGGACTTTCGTTAAGTCAACTGACACCTCAATCCATCAATGTGTATGGAAATGGTGGTCGAATGCTCTCCCCAAAAAACACAGATTTTCGTCCGGATGATCTTCAAAAAATTCCTGTCTTTTTCAATGGAGAGCAAGACGGGGTTTTTAATAACAACGACTATATTCTTTTTTATGGTGAAGGACCAGATGATTGGAACCTGACCTACCACACAGGCATCAACAAAAACAGATGGTTCCCATCCAAGCATTTTTACTCTGATAGTGCCTACTATTATGTTAGAATTGATGACAATTCCCCTTTACGAATTCAGGAAAATCCAGAAATCACCGCCTCTGCTACGCACATTGTTAATCAATACCAAGATTATGCTTTTGTAGAGAATGAATTAGTCAACCTCGGCAAAGCCGGTCGTGAATTCTACGGTGAAGCTTTAAATGCAGGTAGTAGCGTGACTTACAATTTTAACTTCACACAATTAACAGGTGAAGCGTTTATTGAATTTGCAGGCGCGGTGCAATCCGTTGGACAAAGTAGCACCGTAACATACAATTTAGGTGGACAAACAGGATCTGTTTCCACGTCTCCTGTTGGCGGGACTTCTACTTCCAACTACGCCAATTTGGTTTCACAATGGGTGAATATCACCCCAACAGGCAGTAGCATACCCACTAGTTTTGGATTCACCCCCGGCAATGCCGATGCCCAAGCATGGATTGACTACGTCTCAGTTAACGTAACCCGAAACATGGTATTTGCGGGCACCCCTATGCGCCTTAGAGACACCACTGCTACTGCCCCTGGAGCGATTGCAGAATACGTCATGACCAATGCCACCAATGTATCTCAGGTGTGGGACATTACTTCTCCCGGAAACCCAATCAAAATGATCATCAACAACAACAGCGGAACGGTTAGCTGGAAATCCACACATGATCAATTGCACGAATTCATTGTCTTTTTTAACAACACAGTTTTTAATGTTTCTCCAAGAGGACGAATAAACAACCAGGATTTGCATGCATGGAATGATGTTGATTTAGTGATTGTCTCAGCCCCACTTCATCTCAGCATCGCAGAGCAAATAGCCCAGATCCATCGGGAGGAAGGAATGATCGTTCAGGTCACTACACCCCAACAAGTGTATCATGAATTCTCTGGTGGAAACCCAGATGTTACGGCTATCCGACAGCTGATGAAAATGTTGTATGATCGCGCCAATGGAAACCCATCATTGCAACCCAAAAATTTGCTTATGCTTGGAGATGGAGCCTACAACACCAATCGAACTCTGGAAATTCAAAAAGGATACAACGTAATTGTATTTGAATCTGATTACAGCCTCTCACCTTTATCTTCATACGTGAGTGATGATTATTTTGTGATGCTCTCCGATGACGATGATGCGAGCTCATTGGGTAGTTTGGAATGTGGTGTTGGAAGAATTCCTGCAGAAAGCCCAGAAGAAGCTCAAGCCGCTTTGAGAAAAATCAAAGCTTACATCAGTGTCAGTGACAATCTAAATGCAGACGACAATTGTTCCATAACACAAAACAATTCATCCATGGGTACATGGCGAAATTTACTCACATTTGTTTCGGATGACCAAGATGGAAGTGGCGGAGCTTATGAGCAAGTACATCTCATCAGTGCAGACTCATTGACCCGAATCGTAGCAAAAAATTACCCAGAGTACGACATCCAAAAAATATATATGGATGCATACACACAGCAAACCACTCCAGGAGGAGAGCGCTATCCTGCGGTAGAAACTGCCATCAAAAACAGAGTAAATGCTGGATCACTTTTGGTAACTTATGTTGGACATGGAGGCGAACGCGGATGGGCACATGAGCGGATATTGGATATCCCAACCATACAGGGATTTGACAACTTATACAAGCTTCCTGTTTTCTTAACTGCAACATGTGAATTGGCCCGATTTGACGATCCTACTTATAAGAGTGCAGGCGAGCTTTTGGTCATGAATCCGAATGGCGGAGCCATTGCCATGTTAACTACTACTAGGGTTGTATTCAGTGGCGAAAATTTCGAAATGGATTTATCATTTTACGAAAGTGCATTGAATGATGCGACAGACCCGGAATTGACATTGGGAAAAATCAACATGCTCACCAAAAATGGAGTAGCGCCCGGAAATGATAGCAAACCCAATTTCAGCTTACTTGGTGACCCTGCTCTTAAACTCAATTACCCCAAATACAACATAGAAACTACCCAAATCAACGATATCGATATCGCGCAATTTTCTGATACGCTTAAGGCCTTATCTGAAGCTAAAATTGCGGGAAAAATCGTAGATGGCCAGGGTAACATTCTTAAAAGCTTTAACGGCCTTATATACCCCATTGTTTATGACAAACCCACCAGTATTAATACTCAAAATAATGATGGAGGTGTTGTTCAGAAATACAAAAGCTACAATAAAATATTATTCAAAGGAAAAGCCAGTGTAAACAACGGCGTTTTTGAATTCACTTTTCCAGTTCCGTATGACATCAATTACAGCTCAGGAATGGGTCGAGTGGCCTATTATGCCACCACTGGATTGGAGGATGCGCATGGGTCCAATCAGTCATTTCAAGTTGGCGGTTCGAGTGCAGGAGCCGAATTGAATAACCAAGGCCCCCTGATTGAATTGTACATGAACGATAGCAATTTCGTAAATGGCGGAACCACACATCCAGATCCTACTTTATTGGCCATTTTCAGCGATGAAAACGGTATCAATACAGCAGGTAATGGCATTGGGCATGATATCACCGCTGTAATCGATGCCAAATCCAATCAACCCATCGTCCTTAATGAGTATTTTGAATCCAACTTGAACACGTACAAAAAAGGAGTTGTCAAATACCCTTGGAGCCAGCTTTCAACAGGAGAGCATACCTTAAGTGTAAAAGCATGGGACACCCACAATAATTCCTCCTTTTCCGAGTTATCCTTTGTTGTTGCTGAAAATGAAGAATTGGTTATTCAACATTTATTGAATTATCCTAATCCCTTCACCACATTGACAAAGTTTTACTTTGAACACAATCAGGCGTGTCAAGATTTGGATATTATGATTCAAGTTTTCACGGTGAGCGGAAAATTGGTTAAAACCATTTTCTCCCAACAAACCTGCACTGGATTCAGGACAGAAGGAATAACATGGGATGGAAAAGATGACTTTGGAGACCACATTGGAAAAGGAACATACATCTACCGGGTCCATGTTCAAAATACCGAAGGGAAAACAGCGGAGAAGTATGAAAAATTGGTGATACTTAGATGAGCCGTATATTTGAGACGAAATGTTACAGAAAAGAATTTTAATTGGAGCCATAGCGGCAGCGGTGTTACAAACCCACTTAGCCGGAGCACAGCTCATCTCACAGAGTGATAAAGCACAGCAAGTGCAGTTGAATACCATTACCACTGCAGTGCCCTTTTTGATGATTGCCCCTGACTCCAGATCAGGAGCGATGGGAGATGCGGGTGTCGCCCTTTCACCTGATGCCAATAGTGTTCATTGGAATATGTCCAAACTTTGCTTCAGTGAGAACCCCATGGAGTTTTCTGTTTCTTATTCGCCTTGGCTTCGTTCATTGGTCAACGACATGTCGCTCTCTTATTTAAGTGGCTACAAGAAATTGGATAAAAATCGAGCGATTGGGGGTTCATTGCGTTATTTCTCGTTGGGGAACATCACCTTTACAGACGAATACGGAACCAGTATCCGAGATTTTACCCCTGCAGAATTTGCTTTGGATTTAGGAATCAGTCAGAAACTAAGTAAAAATTTTGGTGTTGGCTTTACCGGAAGATTTGTGAATTCCAATTTGACAGGAAGTACCAATATCCAAGGCGCAGAAAGCAAACCAGGTAGAACTGGAGCAGTTGATATATCCAGCATTTACACCAACCAAGATTTGAGAATCAAGGGGAAAAAAATTGGCGTCAATGTGGGCTTGAACATCAGCAATATTGGAGCAAAAATGCGTTATACTAACACAGCCAATCGTGATTTTATTCCCACCAATTTGCGTTTGGGTACTGCTGTTACCACGCATTTGGATGATTACAACAAAATCACTTTTACTTTGGATTTGAACAAGCTACTTGTTCCAACACCGCCCATATACAACGGAGATACTTTGGTCTCTGGTTACGATCGTAACGTTGGTGTAGCATCGGGAATCATTCAATCTTTTTACGATGCCCCAGGTCAATTGGACAACAACAACCAAGTAGTGAAAGGGAGCATCGGAAGAGAAGAATTACGAGAAATCAACTTTGGCGGAGGTTTGGAGTATTGGTACGCCGACCAATTTGCGGTTCGTGCAGGATATTTCTACGAAGATTTAACCAAAGGCAATCGACAATTCATCACCTTGGGTGCTGGACTTAAATACCAGGTATTGACCATTGACATGTCATACTTGGTGAGCACGACGCAACAAAATCCATTGGCCAACACCTTGAGATTCTCTCTGAGATTCACGGTAGGTGACAAATCCAATGACGAAGAACCCGTTATTTTTTAGACATTTTCAACATTCAGAATAATGGACATCAGAGTAGGATACGGATACGACATTCATCAATTGGTGGAGGGTCGTGAATTATGGTTAGGCGGAATTCAATTTGAACATGAAAAAGGGGCTTTGGGGCACTCTGATGCCGATGTATTGCTGCATGCCATTTGCGACGCTATTTTAGGTGCTGCAGGATTAAGAGATATTGGTTTTCAATTTCCAGATACAGATCCACAATACAAAGGCATTGACTCTAAAAAACTTTTGGTTTCCACGATGGAGAAGATTACAGAAAAAGGTTGGCGAGTCAATAACTTAGACGCCACAATTAACTTGGAGCGCCCTAAAATCTTAAAGCGTGTAGAGGAAATGAAAACAGTCATTGGATCTATTTGCAATATCCCCAATGACTGTGTCAGTATTAAAGCCACGACCAGCGAGAAGCTTGGATTCGTTGGCGCCGAGCAAGGCGTAGAGGCTTCAGCTGTTGTTTTGCTTATGCGTTGATATTCTGAGAAAAGGTTTCGTCCATTTGTGATGGTTGTTCATCATCATAAAAATAGATTTTCAACAAAGCGGTATCGCGCAAGAAATCAATCTTACCAATTTCTATACGATTGATTTTAATTCCTGTTCTGGCCTCCAAATCTGCGCGTAACTCATCGTGTTTTTCCGTTTGAATCAAATGGATATTATCGTACAAGATAATCTTCTGAGACTCATGGCGCAACAACCAAACCTTTTCCAAACCATAGGTTAATCCGATAATGGCCAAGTTAGCAAATACCAATTCCACCAATGAAATTTTCTTGTTGATCAAAGCATTCATCACCGACATGCCAATGATGATAAATAAATAGGTCATTTCCTTGATAGGAATTGCATCTGTGCGGTATCTGATGATTCCAAACACTGCGAACAATCCCAAGGCAAATCCCATTTCAAGCTTCACACTTTCTAACATGAAACACATCAAGAAAATGGAAATGCTGAACAACAAATAAGTGAACAAGAAATCTTTGCGCTTTGCGATGGGGTAATAGATAAAGCGTACAATGAGGGTAACAAACAACATGTGCACACCCAAGCGGATAATCATCTCCAACAAGTCCTCCCAATTGGCCAATTTCATTGATCCCAACGGCTTAAATTTCTCTTGAACTTCAGCCGCGGGTATTTCGGCTGGGTTGGGTATCACTTGCATCCAAGCAGCAAACTGCTGTGCAATTCCATCAATGATTGTACTGATAATTTCCATTTGTGATTTTATTTATTCTTCTAATTTTTTCTTTAAACATATTCGATTTCTCATCGGTCATCAAGGCCACTCCCAAGCAGTATTTGCTGATACTCTCCGGGCGAATCAGACGTTTTTTTAAGGCATTCAAAAAAACAGAATGTCTATTTTGTCTTTCTTGCTTGGCTTCGATAATCACCAAATCCGGAATCACCAATTGTCTGTTTCCCATCTCAAAACCCAAAGACAAGTCGATGGTAATGCGCTCAGGAAGGGCTTGGTCTACCAAAGTGATGCGCTCAAAAAAGTTCATCAATTTGGGTTCTAAGGTATCTTCAAAATGCGAAGTATCTGATATATAGTGCACATTTTCCTCTGTTAACTCTGAATTCAATTCACCCAACTTCATTCTGTCTTTCTCGGTCCTTCCCTTGTTGCTTTTGAATTTCACTTCCAAAAAAGTAAGATTACTTTCAACGTATAATCGCTTTCTTACCTTGAGCCGGTTTTTCTTTCCGCTATGGTGGCGCTTATAAAAATAGAATTCCGGGGTATCGTAGTATTGGGAACGGTAGTGGTTATTGCGTACACCCTTGATATCCAAAATGCGATAATGACTCGCCACATCCTTCAGCACATCCATCAATTCGCTTTTGGAAATCATGTACTTGGTATCGGTTCGGTTCATCAAAGCCACACCGTCCATTTCCTGTAATGAAATAGGCACATAACTTTTTAATATTTCTTGAATCTCATCCACAAGTCTATCGGTGTAATTGTTGATTGCTAAATAAAGCTTTATTTTGTCTTAACACAATTATGACGACAATTTAATGCCTAACAACATTCAGACGATAACTTTTCAATATCAGTTGCACGATGACTTGCGGAGCGTCCCGTCACAATGGCATGCCCTGATTGCTGCTGCCCATCAAATAACCCAGCAAGCTTATGCGCCATACAGTAAATTTAAAGTGGGCGCCGCCGTATTGTTGGATAACGGGGTTATCGTAACTGGAAACAATCAGGAAAATATGGCCTTTCCCAGCGGGCTATGTGCAGAACGCGTCGCAATTTTTTATGCTGGTGCCCAGTACCCCAATCAAACAATCAAGGCCATTGCCATCGCGGTAAATCCTGAAAATTTCAAAGTGAATCAACCACTGGCCCCATGCGGAAGCTGTCGTCAAGCCCTATTGGAATATGAACTGAAACAATCGGGACCCGTCGAGGTGCTTTTAACCGGGCAAGACGGAAGGGTGATTCATATTACGGGAATTCAATCACTGCTTCCATTCCACTTTATTGAAGAACGACTAAAAAAATCTTGACGTCTATCAGCCAATATTCGCGTCGTTTGACAAAACAGTGACAATTAAAAAATAAGTGAGACCGACCTTTGCACAGTGAAGGAACTGCACGTCATTAGTCTTAGTCACCATCAATTCCCATTGGAAACGATTGGTCAATTTCATGTCGCCGAAAATTCCCTTGAAAACAAACTTCAAGAGTTAAAAACGGTGATGGGTTGTGAAGAACTCATGTTTGTTTGTACATGCAATCGCGTTGAATGGATATTCACCGTAGATCATTACGTATGTACAGGTTTGACTCAAAAAATTCTGGATTTATTCTGTCAAGGCCAACAGATTGAAATTGCTGCCATCGCGCAACAGTGCACCAAATTATCTGGAGAAGATGCTATTCAACACGCGCTAAGAACAGCAGCGAGTTTGAACTCAGCCGTCATTGGGGAGCATGAAATTTTGGGACAAATGAGAAATGCTTACGAGCAAAGTATCCGATTGGGCATGGCCGGAGAAGCTTTGCGTTTGTTGATGAAACAATGCATTAAATCCTCCAAACAAGTTTTTACTGAAACCGATTTAAGAAGAAAACCTGTATCCGTTGTATCCATTGCATGGAACGCGTTTCAGGAAAGAAATATCGGCACTAAAAGCACGATTGCATTGTTAGGCGCAGGACAAATCATTGGCACATTTGCCAAATTTTTAGAAGACGCCGGTTATGAGAATATTCACGTTTACAACCGCTCTTTTGACAATGCTGAAGCCATAGCATCCCGATTTCCAAATGGTCATGTACATGCGATGGAGGCATTCTATAATTCACCCATCGACGCGCACTCTTGGATTATCTGTACCAGCTCTACGGATTATTTAATGGGAGAAGAAATGATTTCAAAATTGTCCGATAACACCCAATTTATTATTGACTTGGCCATGCCCGGCAACGTGCATCCCTCAATCAAAAACAAAAAAAATATCGGATTTTTTGACATGAATAGTATTCAAAAAATCACCTCGGAAAATATCGCATTCCGAGCGCAAGCCATAGAGCAATGTGAACCCATCATTGTATCTGGATTAATTGAACATCGTCACATGGTTCAGGAAAGAAAAATAGAATTGGCCATGCAAAATATTCCGGTAACCATCAAAGAAATCAGAGATACCGCGATTGGGACTGTTTTTCAAAAGGAGTTATCCAATTTGGATGAAGAAGCCAAAGCTACCTTGGATAAAATTCTAGATTACATGGAGAAAAAATACATCTCCGTACCGATGAAAATGGCCAAGGCTGTTTTACTGGATCACCAAAAAAATTAAAATGGACAAACCGTTAATCATTGGAACACGAGGAAGTGAGTTGGCCTTATGGCAAGCCCATCACACGCAAAAAATTCTAAATGATTTGGGTGTAAACACCCGATTGGAAATCATTTCAACCAAAGGTGACCAAATTCAAAATTTAAGTTTTGATAAAATCGAAGGGAAAGGATTTTTTACCAAAGAGATAGAGCAAGCTTTAATGGAAAAAACCATCGACATAGCAGTACACTCTCACAAGGATTTAGAAACCGCTCCACATCCAGAATTGGTGATTGCCGCGGTTAGTCACAGAGCAGATCCGCGGGATATTTTAATCACTCCCCACCGTTTTACTCAATCCGACTTGCCCCTTCAATTTCAATCTAAGATAAGAATCGGTACTTCATCGATTAGAAGAAAAACCCAAATTAAAAACATACGACCCGATGTTGAGTTTGTGGATATTCGTGGCAACGTGCCCACACGCATTCAAAAATTACGAGACGGACATTGTGATGCATTGATGCTGGCAGCGGCGGGAATAGAACGATTAAATATCGATTTGTCAGAATTTCATGTTCAGCTATTGGACCCTCAATCTTTTGTGCCAGCACCTGCTCAGGGCGTGTTGGGCTGGCAGTGCCGAAGAGATGACCCAAAGACATTGGACATTCTTCAAAAAATTCATCATCCCAACGTTCAAGACAATATCCAAATCGAGCGAACCCTACTCCAAAAAATGGAGGGTGGATGCCAATTGCCTTTGGGTGTATATTGCACCAAAGAACAAAATACCTATCATATTCATGTGGCATTTAGTACAAGCCTAGACCAAGACCTATTACAATTTGAACATCAGAATGAAAGTGCTGAAAAAGCCATCGAATATTGCTTGGATAAATTGAAAAAATGGCAAGAATATTCATCAGCAGGGAAGTAAAAGACAATCCCTTGTGGATCAGCTTGTGCAATGATGCCGGCCATTCTGTCATCGGCTATTCGTGCATTGAAACCATTTCAGAACCCTTTGAATACAATACCGTCGAGGATTGGATATTCTTTTCATCCAGTGAAGGTGCTCACCATTTTATCAAACAAAAACCTAAAATTCCATCTCGGATTGCAGCCATGGGAATGGGTACCGCGCAAACGTTGAAACAATATAATTACGAGGCGGAATTCATTGGACAAAGTGCAGAACCCGAGAAAGTTGCATTTGATTTTCAGAATCACATTTCACCCGGTCAAACCATATTGTTTCCGCAGTCTAAACAAACAAGAAACAGCATTGCCCCCCATTTAAAGAACTGCAATATCCAACGATTGCGCGTATACAGCACTGAATCTAAAAAGGTGATGCCCACAGATGCCGATCTGTATATCTTCTCTTCTCCGAGCAATGTAGACTCCTATTTTAGTCAGCATCCCATAGACTTGTCCAAGCCAATGATCGCCTTTGGACCCGCAACCGAAGCACGCATCAAAGAAAAAGGATGTCAAAATATTTTCGCCCTGAAAAATGTGAGTAGTGAAGAGATTTTTCATGCAATAAAAGTTTCCCTTTTGGGTTTAGAAGGCTGAATGTAAATTGCGGTATGAAAAAATTATTGACAGGACTATTACTGGGCTTCACTTATTCGATTTTCGGACAGAGTGCAATCGCTCCAAAGTATGTCAACGAATTTTTAAATATTGGTGCTGGAGCCCGGGGATATGCCTTATCAGGAGCCATTGTATCGAGTACACATGACGCTTACAGTGGATTTTGGAATCCTGCTGGACTTGCCAGAATGGAACAAAAACAGAGCATTGGATTGATGCATGCTGAATATTTTGCTGGGTTGGCTAAACTTGATTTTGCATCCTATGCCCAGAAGATTGACGATCAACAAACCTTTGGAGCTTCCATTCTAAGATTTGGTGTGGACAATATTCCGAATACAATAGATTTATATGACCCTTCAGGTAACGTGGACTACAGTAGAATTTCCTATTTCTCCACAGCGGATTACGGATTCATTTTCAGCTATGCCCACCAAGACTTGCCCAAAAAATTAAAAGATAAATTTTCCAATTCAAAAGTGCACCATCAGTGGGGCGCCAATGCCAAAGTAATTTACAGACACATTGGAAGTTTTGCGCAATCCTGGGGTTTTGGATTGGATGTTGGCTATCAAGGACAATATGACCATTGGTCATGGGGTTTTGTAGGTAAAGACATCACAGGAACTTTCAATGCCTGGAGCTATGACCTGGACGCCAAAACGCAGTCGGTATTTCAAAATACCGGAAACAGTATTCCCACCAACAATTGGGAAATTGCTTTGCCGCGATTTACATTGGGTGGAGCAAGGAGTTTTAATTGGAAAAAATATACTTTTCTCTTAGAAGCCAATACGGTAATCGCAACGGATGGTAGACGCAACACTTGGATTAGCAACAATCGATTCAGCATTGATCCTGGAATAGGACTGGAGATTGCCTACCAAGGATGGTTAAAATTTAGAACTGGATTTGGTAACGTTCAGAAAAATCAAAACTTCAGCGGGACGTACACCACTTTTCAACCCAATTTGGGTCTTGGAATTCAACTCAAAAATATCGAAATCGATTACGCTTTAACTGATATTGGAAATCAATCTGATGTCCTATATACCAATATGTTTTCACTTACTTACAATGGGCTTCTTTCTAAAAGCCAACTGAAGCAGCGCGCCCAGTAAAATCATAGAGAGCAACAAGTGTACGGGTTGAGACCAAATGGGATAGTTGAAATAAGACAACAATATTCCAACTAAAAATTCACCAACCAACGGAATAGCAATCCAAAATGCCAAATTTGACTTCTGCTTGTACATTTCAATGGCAATGAATCCAGCAGTAAAAAAAACCAACCAAGAGAAAGTTCTATGTACATAAAAAGTCACGTTCTCTGAAGACTGAATAATCTGTGCAATCCAATCTTGCCTAGACCAACCTTGCTTGATTACCTCATCGATAGCCTCTCGTAATTGGGTCCCCAAAACAATTTGGATCAACATCATGACCAAAGAAATCCAAAGTAAAATGGGCTTTTGTATTTCCCACCTCTTGGGAAAGCCTTGGCTTGCGTTCATCACCCAGAGTAATGTAAAAATGATACCCATGGTACCCAACATGTGCAAGGTCACTCTTCCTCCAGATAAATGACCATCAACCACGAGTTTACCCAACCAAGCTTCGTAAAGAATAAGCGCCAAGGTTAGAAGTGTTCCTAAAAAAGGCTGCCAACCATTGCCTTTTCTTGCCCAACGCCAAGAGACTATCAATAAAATTAAAACAGGAAATCCCAAAACACCGGTCAATAAACGGTTGATGTATTCCGTCCAGGTATGCCAAACATTAAAAACAGCGTAGTTGTGCTTGGGATACTTTTTCCACTGCGCCTCAACACCAAAATTGTAAAAAGTGGATTTGTCATCAAAAACAACCTCTTGTTGAGCCACCCACAATGTATCATGATGAATCACCATTTGGCCTTTGTGAAATGACTTTCCAGGCCCGATCAAAAGTATCTCTTGATCTGTTGGTGGAATGAGATGACCAAAGCACTTGGGCCAGTCTGGACAACCCATCCCACTACCGGTTACTCGAACGATGCTTCCAGCGATGATAACCAAATAAAGGGCTACGAGAGCAAGTCTGGCCCACAAGAAAGGAGAAGAAAACAACTTCATTATTGAATCGTTGTGGTCACACGCTGCGCTGCAACAACTTTATACTTTCCGTCTGCCAAACCATTAACCAAACCCATCATTTTGTTCTCGTCCAATTGGGCAGCATCAAACTCTACAGACACCACGTTTACTTTTCTTTCTTCGACAAAATCCAGATCTGTTGCTTTTACACCATCCAATCCCTCTAGTTCTTTTTGTATTTTACCACCACAACCGTGGGCACAGGTCATTCCCTCAATACTTAATTTGGCTATTGTTTTTGCCGCGGTTCCTTTTTCTTGAATTTGCTCCACCACAACAGATGAAGCTGATATACCTGTTTGATTTGATTCATTGCAGGCCATCCACAGAACTGCAAACGAAAAGACGAGAATCCAATTTTTCATCAATTTATATTTTGAACAAAATTAAGCCTTGGGCTATAAACGAAACGTACATTTGGTAAAAATCATTTCGTGAAAGGATCAAAATTCTCATCTGCCTTGATATTAATCTTGTTGGCCGTGGTTTGGGGGAGCTCTTTTATACTCATGAAAATGGGTTTGAAAGCGGAAGATGGGAGCACCGTATTGTCTCCTTATCAAGTGGCCTGTCTTCGAATGATCTTGGCCGCATTGGCTCTTTCTCCCTTTACATTTCAAGCCATCAAAAACATCCAAAAACAAGATTGGAAATACTTGGCTATAGTTGGATTTTGTGGGAGCGGCATTCCTGCTTTTTTATTTGCCATTTCACAGCAACACCTAGACAGTGGATTGGCAGGTATTTTAAATGCAATAACCCCGCTTTTTACGTTACTATTGGCCTTACTATTCTTTAACAAGAAAAGCCACCAACTGCAAATCTTCGGAATGGTCGTTGGTTTTATCGGAGCGGCCGGAATCATTGCTGTAAAGGGAAGTTCTATGCAAAACTTTGAATATGCATTTCTGATACTATTTGCTACCCTTTTATATGGAATCAGTGTGAATACGGTGGGGCATCATTTGACCCACATTAAGGCGCCTTGGATCACCGCTGTTTCCATCACTATGGTCAGTATACCCTGCGCAGTTTTATTGTCGACTACACCCATTTCTGTTATCGCAACGCATCCATCAGGTTGGAGAAGTTTCGCCGCAGTCGCCACCTTGGCCGTGGTTGGAACGGGAATCGCCAATATACTATTTTTTAAATTGACACAAACAGCGGGACCCATATTGGCATCCACTGTAACCTATTTGATTCCCATTGTCGCTGTATCCTGGGGATCTATGCTCGGCGAAGAAATCAGTGTGGGACAAATGGGATTTGCTGGCATTGTTTTAATCGGCGTTTATTTGAGCAATCGACCTGCTCCAACTCAGAAATAGGGCATAAACAAAAGTTGGGACATTTGAATTCTCGTCTCCATCCATTTTCTCTCATACTCCAGAGCTTTCAATTGGTTCTCCAACCAAGCATTCTCACGCTGATTCACCATAAAAACTGCACTCTCACCTCCCTGAAATTTAATTTGTTCAGCTTCCAATAAACGCTGATACAAATTCACATTTTGGTTGTACATCACAAATTGATCTCGGACTATCCTCTCCTGTTGTTCCAAAGCCATTGCTTTTTGGTTTAACTGACTTCGTTTCCATTCCTGATCATTCTCCGCTTCTTGAATCTTCAATTTCTGCAATTGCAAATCGCCTCTTGCATCACGAAGAAAAATAGGTAAAGCCATTTCCAAACCCCATCGATAATTTTGGGTTGAAAATGAAACATCGCTACCATCGGACATACCCTTGGAAAGCAAATTATATTGGATATTCAGTTTTGGCTTCAACTTTTCTCTTTTCCATCTCTCCTCCCAATTGAGTAAAGTTATTTTACTGGAATACCATGATAATTCTGGATGATTGGCCAATCCAAATTCCAACATTCCACTGGGCTTGTAAAGCGGGAGGATGTCCAAAGTATTTCCCTGTGGAAGAATCGAAAGCGACAGAATATTTTTTCGTTCATTCTTTTCCTCAACAAAGGCAACCAATGCCAAGCGAGACTTAACCACCTGGAGCGCCGCTTCTTGTAGAAAGATTTCGCGCGATTGCCATTGCGCTCTTGCCTCTAACGTATCCATTGCAGGTCGATCACCCCCAAAAAATCGCTGCTTCGTAGCTAGGTATCTATCCTCTGCAGTATTGGCTATATCTTGGGCAATTACCTTCCGTTTCTCTGCAATGACCCATTCCACATACATCATTGTGCTTTGAAACAACAAATCGTTCAAAGCCATTTGCTTTTCCAGAATCGCCATCGCCTGAATCTGTTCCGCTCTGCGCACCGCCAATCGTTTTTCATCGATGACCAAACCTTGCAAGATGGGTAGTTGAAATCCCAATGTCATCAAGCCATCTTTTCCTGTATACATTTCGGGATTGAGATAATCACCGTTATTCAAATCCAACTGACCCACCATGCTCAGCGCAAAGGGCGATTGGTATACGACGGCATTTTCAGCCGTATTGTAATAATCCTCTCCTTGATAAAACTTCTCTTTCCATTTGGAAACAATGACGGGATCAAACACCCCCTTGGCCTGTAAAAATTGAGCATCACCCCTTTGAACATTCAATTCTGCATTTTGCGCCATGGGGTGGTCTTTCAGCACCCAGAGCAAATATTCCTGTATGGTCAACTCTTGAGAATGGATTTGTAAAGGAAAAAGCAAAACCACGCTGAACGAGAAGAGTGTGAATCGTAGACTCATTCCTTTTCCTCCTCTGTTGTCTTATTTGACTTCTTGGATTCCTTGGCAAAATCTTCCTTGTTCAATTTGCCTTGGTAATAATCCGGCGGAAATGCATTCAACATTCGCCACAACTCGTATCCCAAAGGAACATCGTTCAACAATAAGAAAGCTCTGGCTCCACCGCCCTGCCTCAATTGAGCAGGCCATGCTTCGGGTTGATTGGGTTTCACCCACACCCGCAGTTGTCCATTTTCTTGAATCACGGGATCTATTCCTATGATTTGTCCATCAAACAAACCGGTGGACATTTGACTCCATCCACTGATAACAAAAGCAGGCCAACCATCAAAAATCAACCGTACATTCTCACCTTCGTGAACCAATGGCGTATTAACCGGATCGATAAATATTTCTACTGCCTCATCAAATAGATTGGGAGTAATCCGCACTACCTCTTCCCCTTCCTTTACGGTCTCTCCAATTCCGGATTTGGTTGCTCTAGAAACAAACCCATCTTGGGGAGCCAACAGATAATAAAAACCGGTTCGTCTATCGTAATTGTTATACTGATTTTGCAACTTGGTCACTTGGGCTTCCGCATCATACATCGCTGACATAGTGGAGTACTTATCACTTTCTGCTTTAGAAACTTTATCTCTGTATTCCGCATCAACACCCTTGTAATCTCTGTATGTATTGATCAATTCATTTTTACTTATCGCCAATTTATTTTTTTGGTCATTCACTTTGGCCAGGGCATTTTGCAAACTCACCTGTCTGGATTCCCAATCTGTTTTTGAAATTACCCCCTGCTGGTACATTTGATCAAAACGCTTCATTTGCTCTTGTGCAACGCGTGCGTTGTTCTCCACAGCAACCAAATCCGTACTATCCGTTCTTATCTTTAACTTGACCTGCTCCAACTTGGTAATGATCTGTTCTCTTTTAATTTCTCTTGCATTGAGCAACGCATCAATCTGGTTGTCCAAAGCCCTTACTTTTTCCATGTAATTGGAAACGGATCCTTCTTTCGACTTAATCTGACTTTCGGTATTTTGCAACAACTCAGGGTCAAAATAATCCACCTTTACTTCCGACAAAAAAAGTAAAGTATCACCTGCCTTTACCCAATCTCCCTCTTGCACATACCATTTTTCAATTCGACCGGCAATCACAGACTGAACCCCTTGGGGTCTTTGATTGGGCTCCATTGAAATCACCCGACCATTGGCCTCAATGTTCTGTGTCCAAGGCAAAGCGAGCACCCCAATAATCAGAGCAACCGTTACCCAACCAGCAAACATTTTCTTACGATTGGATTGAGGAGCCACTGTCGACCATGAATCAAAACGATATTCTTGCATAGACGCTTCAACAGCAACATGCTCCATGTCTATATCCTCAACCAAGGAAAATCCCTTTTCAAAGGCCACCAAGGTTTCGTAAATCGAAGACAACGAAAAAAGTAATTTTTCAATACTATTCACCACCAATAAAATCACCAATTCTGCCGCCAGAAACTGCCCCAATGAAATCTGCTGTTCGATGGCCAAATAAACACCCAACATCAACATCACCGCAATAATGCACATCTTAAAAAATAAGAAGGACTTCAATTGAAAAATAACCAAAGAGAAGTAAGTGCGTTTATTCTGAATGTATTGCCTTGAAAGATTATCAGCATTACGCATCCCAACTGATTCTCCTTCTTCATCTTTCAAATGTGCCTTTTGAATCCATTGATAATACTGATATTTATCGTCGGAGACATGAATGTTGGCAGCTATCGCTTTTCGTCCTTTTGTCCAAACGATAAAAAATAATCCCAGCAATAAAGCGAAACCAAAGGCAAGGAAAAAGGGATGATAAAAAGAAATAAGAAAAACGCCCATGACCAATTGAAGCAAGGATGAAATAACCTCCACCAACTTTTTACTGTACCCTTTTTGGATATTTGATACTTCAATAAAATATTTGGCTTTTGCGACAAATGCCGTTTGGGTCTCCGACGTTTTTAAAAAAGCCTTTTTGGCGTAACCATAGGCCATCATAACAAACAATCGCTCCTCCATTTGCTCCCCAATGGCAATCATTTGCACTTGCCACTTGTTGGCTAAAATGGTAGTCAGTAGCACAAGTAGAATAATGGAAACAGTTCCCCATCTGAACTCACCACCTGAAATAAATCCAGTTAATCCTTGAATACCCAAAGGAAGCGCCAGTTGGAAGATTGCCGCCAAAATAGATAATACGAAAATTTGTTGAATTGATTTGGATTCGAGTGCCCATCCTTTGCTCCACAGCCCCTTATATTTCGCATTCATAAAAATGACAATTTCCAATATCCAAAATTATTAAAGAACAATCCAGCGAGATTAAAAGTTCATTTAATAAATGCAAAAACCCCGCAGAGAGCGGGATTTTTCAGGATTAACTCTTTACTTATTTTTCTACTACAAATTGCCTAACTGAAATCTCAGTTCCTAGGATCACCAGGGAATAAATCCCTTTCTCTAAAGAAGCAACGTGAAATACATGATTGGCACTAGTTTGGTGTCCATGTTGAATAGTCTGACCCAAAGCGTTGTATAGTTTCCAATCAAAGCCCAATGTATACGGGGTATTCAAATGTAAATCGTCTTGAACTGGATTGGGATACAACTTCACTTCGACAACATCAGAAACCACAACATCCGTCACTGTAATGGCGAGGGTATTGGACATGGCACTAGCACATCCGCCATTGCTCACAACCACGCTGTAATTTCCATTGGCCGCTGGTACATAAGTAGGCGATGTGGCACCGGCAATTGGACTGCCATTCATATACCATTGAATTCCAGAGGTTGCGTCTACTAAGAGTGTATTGCCATTCTGTGAAATGTTGGGCATTGAAGGTGTTGGTGTAACCGTAACCACCAGCTCCCCACTGGCATCGGTCGTTCCTGAACAATTGTTTGGATCCGTTATCGTGCACATAACCACAGCGTCTTCTGGAGCAGCCCAAGTGAAAGAACTCGTTGTGCTGGGAGCAGCCACACCATTGATGGACCAACTAAAAGTAACATCCGTAGTGTTGGTCACATTTGCGGTGAAAGTGACCGGACTTCCGGAACAAATTTCTGAAGTGTTTTGAGACACAGTAACCTCTGGGGCCAAGTTACTTCCAACCACAATGGTCACAGGAACACGCGCACTGCTGCATATTTGACTGATATTCCATTGGTAGAAATAGTAATAATACCCTCCATTGTTGGCACTATTGCCTATGATTGAAACGACCCCATCCAAAGTATAAGGATAGGCCGCTTGCGCATTGTTTCTCCAAAGGTTGTTTCCTCCTGCTGTACCCAATTGATAACCCGACCCAACAGGAATCGTGAAGCCCAGGTTCACTACGCTTACACCTTGGGGAATATTGACGGTTACACTTTGCAAAACGTTACCTGCGCCATCACGCAAATCAATGGTTCTGTTTCCAGAAGTATTGGCGTTTACTTGAACAGAAACCAATGTAAATGGTGACAAAGCATCAAAAATGAGATAATGGTAGGTTCCAGCGGTGTAGTATCCACCATTGGCTTGTGCGTTGGAAGAACCCACAGTAGCACTTCCCAAATCCACTTGATTTTCGACATAGTATGTTGTACTCGTTGACAAAACTGGCGTGGTAAAATTTCCCCCGGTGGCCAAAGCATTTCCACCTGCAACCTGACCAAACCAAGCCAAGTTGCCCGACCCCGTGGCCGCAAGATCAAAAGACTGCGGAGCGCACACACTAAAGTTAGAAACTGCAACGATTGGCAATTCCATAACATTCACATTGATGTAGCTGGTCTTGATTTCATCATCCGCTCCCGCACAATTGGTCACTGCCAAAGTCACAGTATAGTTTCCCGATTGCGCGTAAGAATGAATTGGGTTTTGCTCACTGGACGACTGACCATCGCCAAAATCCCACATCCATGAAGAAGCGCTTCCCGTTAAATCAGCAAACGCTACAACACCCCCACAACCGGAGGTATGGTCTGCAGTAAAATTAGAAACTGGAGCCAAAGGTTGTAAAGTAATGTTTTGCTCGATTCCCATACCCGCATTAATCACCAAATTGTTGATGGTAACACTTTGATAACCCGTAGCAGAATAAGTGACACTGTATGTCCCAGGGTAAATCGGACGATAATAATTGCCAATCGGAAGAGATGAATAAACATGTGAACTATCTGCGTCATGGTTGTTAACAAAAACCTTTGCTTTCACAGGGAGGCCGGTGCATGCATCGGTAATCAACCCATGAAAACCATTAAAGGTCTCCTCCATGTAATACAACAGAGAGTTACGGTTATAGTTCCAATGATTTTCAAAAGTAGAAACAGGTATCAACTTGGTCATGGATAGCTCAACGGTTACTTCACGACAATGATGGTAGGCATTCATGTAATCTTGTCTGCCACCATTGACCTCATACCAAGCGAAACCATTGGTAAGACCGGGACCATCAAAACCAGGATCATTCTGAAGAAAATAATTATTTGAATAATTAAAAATGGTATCTACGTAATTTGAACCCACGGCATACCACCAATTCTTGTCTGGATGATCATCTACTTTGGTATCCCAGACGTAACTGAAACATTCTGCACCGCCATGAAAATTGGCAGACATAACAAAATCCATGGTATCTTCAAAGGCCATAAATGCCATGGTTTCTGGCTGATACGCATTGCCGTCGGGATGCGGACCATCTTGGGGATCCCAATAATTTCTGTTCAAATCCACATTGTTTGCATTGTATCGAATAGCACCATTGACACTGTTATCACCCGCGGCATAGGTTCCGTCAGGATTTGCATTGGGATTGATCCAAATCTCCATATTATTCACCAATTGTGTAACCCGTGGATCAGTTCCGTAATTGGATAGCAAATAGTCAATGTACTTCAACATTACAATATATCCCGCTGTCTCATCACCATGCATGGTTGAGGTATACATGAATTGGGGTTCATATTCTCTCACGTTCAAATTATCTGTAATCTTCAAAAACAAAATACTTCTACCTTCAATAGTGGTTCCTATGTTGTGTAAAGAACAGATGTCGGGATAAGTAGCAGCAAAGTTTTCCATAATGGCCACGTATTGGGGATAGGTGGGATAGGCAGTCAAATCCAATGTTTTTTGACCGGCAACAAAATCATGCATCATGGGTACTTTTTCCAACTCACTGGGCAAAGGAAGCAAAGTATATTTTTTGTATCCCAATTCCAAGAAATGCGCAAATTCCGATTGATTGGCGTATGCCCAAACGGTAAGGTCTTGCACTCGATCGATAGACAGTACATTGGTCAAAACATGAATCTCACTGCGCGACTGAATGGGGAATTGAAAATACAATTGTCTGCGACCTTCAAACACCTGTGACGCCTTTTGCTCATGGGCTAAAGACTGGGCTTGAATTTGAATGGACGCCAAAAAAAGGATTAAAAAACTAAATCCGATGTGCTGAATTTTTTTCATGCTTTCCTAAATGTGTGACCAATGTAGCACTAAAAACAAAAGGGAAATTTAAACGTCTTAAGTTTAACACTTCCCTTTTTACTCGTTATTAAAAGCGGACTAAATTACCCACGATACTATGTTTAATGTGCCATCATGGCTTCAATTTCTTCAACTGTCGTCGGAAAATCCGCAAACATGTCCAAAACTTCACCCTCCGTTACCACCACATTATTTTCGATTCTAATTCCGATATTCTCCTCGGGAATATAAATACCTGGCTCAACGGTGAATACGTTTCCTGCCTCAATGGGAATATTCCAATCTCCGACATCATGCACATCCAATCCCAGAAAGTGGCTTGTTCCGTGCATAAAATATTTTTTGTACGCCAATGGATTCTTGGATTCTTCTAATGTCAACAAGCCCAAATCAACCAATTCAGGCTGCATCAATTCACCCACTTGCGTATGATAATCCGATATCATTACTCCGGGTCTTAATAATTTCTTGGCTCCCTCCATCACACGGAGAACTGCATTGTACACGTCCTTTTGACGGGCTGTAAATTTACCATTCACTGGAATGCAACGCGTCATATCAGCATTGTAATTCCCGTATTCAGCACCCACATCCATCAAAATCAAATCACCGTCTTTGCATGGCAAATCATTGGCGATGTAGTGCAAGACACAGGCGCTTCCACCAGAGGCTATGATGGGCGTGTAGGCAAAACCTCTTGATCCTTTGCGCAAGAATTCATGAGCGTATTCAGCTTCAATTTCAAACTCCATCAATCCGGGTTTCATCATTTTCATGACACGTTCAAAACCCTGACGGGTAATGTTGATGGCACGTTGAAGTTGATTGATTTCCTCTTGTGTTTTAACCGCACGAACATGGTGCATAATCGGAGCCACTCGGGAGACTGGATGGTTGGGGAAATCTTTTCTTAATTTCTCATTCCATCGCATTTCACGGGTTTCAACTTCAATGGTTGCTCGCGTATGAGCATTATCATTTAAGCACAAAACCTTGGCCTCAT
>Ga0194116_10002311_pt1 | contig 24891 bp, 27 predicted proteins | sample TA2MahsurfametaG_4_FD_148617 | JGI IMG/M metagenome (GOLD analysis project Ga0194116, IMG submission 148617) | Freshwater microbial communities from Lake Tanganyika, Tanzania - TA2015008 Mahale S9 surface | ecosystem: Environmental > Aquatic > Freshwater > Lake | place: Tanzania: Lake...
ACGACGACTGGGAGTACGGCACTGAGCCCCTGCCGCATGAGGCCTGGATCAAGCGTCAGGAGCGTTCGGAATCCGCCTGAGGCGGACCCACCCGGACGAGCAGAGGCAGGGCCAGCAGACACGCCAGCGCCAGCGCGCCCCACACGCCCACGCCGTGGTCCTGGGCGTCGAGCAGGCGGCCGGCAAGCAGCGGCGCCACCAACGAACTGAGGGCAAAGCACTGGCTGAACAGCGCCATGGCCAGACCGCGGCTGGCCGCCGGGCTCAGCTCGACCACCGCTTCGGTGGCCGTGGGCAAAAACGCCGCAAGCCCCAGGGCCAGCGGCAGCTGGGCCAGCAGCACCAGCGGCAGGCTGGCGGCCCGGCTGAAAGCACTCAGGGCCAGCAGCACAGCACCCAGCACAAAGGCCTGCAGGCTCAGGCGTAAGCCGCGCTGCACCGGTCGATCCGCCAGCCAGCGCCCCACGGGCCACTGCAGCAGCAAAAGCAACAGCAACTGCACTCCAACCAGCAGCGCGCCGCCGCCCTCGGCCATCGGCGCACGCGCCAGCCCCCCGCGCACCAGATCAAGCGGCAGGGCGCTTTGCATCAAAGCGGGCACGGCTGTCGCCACCACCGACACCAGCAGGATCGGCAGCAGCGGGCCAATCCAGGCGGCCAACGGCAGCGGCGTTGCCAGTGCCGCACTGGAGGCGGCAGCTCTGCCAGCAGCCGGCCATGGACGAGGCAACAGCACAGCGGCCATGGCCGCCAGGCAGATCAGATCAACGCCGTAGATCCCGCGAATCAGCCCCAGGGCCGCCAGCAAAGCCCCAAGCAAAGCCCCCGCAGCGATGCCGGCGGCATCAGCGGTGCGGGCCAGGGCATAGCCCCGGGGGGAACCGCCAGGCGCGGCCGTCAGCGACACCGCCAGCTCAATGGCTGGCCAGTAGAGCCCCATTGCCAGGCCAAGCAGCAGCTGCCCCAGGCTGTAGGCCTGCACACTGCCGGCAGAGGACAACACCAGATCGCCCAACGCCGCGCTGGCCACCGCCATCAGCACTGGCATGGAGCTGGCCCGGCCGCGATCGAGCAGTGCCCCACTGGCAAAACGGCCGGCGGTGCCGGCCAGGGCAGCCAGGGCCAACCCCTCGGTCACGGCGGTGGCAGACAGCGCCCGGTGAAACACCAGCGGGGTCAGATACAGCACCCCGCCCGCGCCCAACGAGCCCAGCAGCCGCACCAGCACCACACGGCGCAGCGACGCGGGAAACTGACACCACCAGAGCCGTGACGTTCTGGCCATTGCCTGTGCCTGCTTCAACCGCCAGCCACCGTTCACTTGGAGTTCTCGCCAGTCTGCTGCTGGCTGGGGCGCCCCTGTGTGCACCGCCAGCACGCGCGGCTGAGGTGCTGGAGCTGCAGCTCGATGGCATGGCGATTCCGGTGAACCTTGAGCAGCTCCAGGCCTGGAGCAACAACCCAGAGCGCGAGCGCGGTGACCTGGCGGTCTGGCTGAACCTGCTGGAGCCCCGCAGCCGCCGCAACCTGGTGCAACTGCTCAACGCGCCGTTGCTGCAGGAAAAGAGCCTGGGCGAGCAGTTGCTCAACAGCTGGACCGGCGATCAACTGCTGGGCGAGGTGGCCGAACTGCTGCAACCCGAGCCCAGCAGCAACGCTGAAACCCCAAGCGCAGCCGCCCTGCTGCGCCAGACGTTGGTCGCGTTGCTGAGCCGCGAGCGTCAGGTCACCACGCTGCAACTGCTGCGAGCGATCCCGAGCCGGCGGGTGAGCCTCAAACTCGATGCGTTGCTTGCGCTGGCGGCCCAGTGGCGCGAGCAGCTGCTGCTGCAGCGAGAGGCCCTGCGGCAATTGCACCAGCTGCAGCTGCCACTGCGGCACAGCCAAGCGCTGAGCCTGAGCCAGAACAACAGCCGCCCCATGGTGCCTCAGCCATTGACGGTTCCGCACCGCAGCGAGCCGCTGCCGCTTGAGATCTGGCCGGCCGATCGCCCCCTGCAGGGCCCCTGGGTGGTGCTGATGCCTGGGCTTGGCGGCGACGGTGATCAACTCAGCTGGCTGGCCTCTGGCCTGGCGCGCTGGGGATGGCCGGTGGTTGTGCTTGACCATCCTGGCAGCGACGAACGGGCGCTCAAGGCGTCCATGGTCGGCCTGCTGCCCCCGCCAGGGGCCGACAGCCTCGACGAACGCCTGGCTGATGTGGCGGCGGTGGTGCAGGCCCAACGCCAGGGAGCGCTGGGCGCCCTGAACGCTGCGGCTGGGGCACCTGTGGTGCTGATGGGTCATTCGCTTGGTGGGCTCACGGCCCTGCTGGCCGCAGGTCTGCAACCCGAAGCAGGCCTGCAGCAGCGCTGCAGCCGGTCGCTCAAACGGCTGCCATTGACGAACCTCTCAAGGCTGCTGCAGTGCCAGTTGCCCCAGACGCTGCCGCCCTTGCCCGCCGGCACCGAGGTTGCCGCGGTGGTGGCTTACAACGGCTTTGGCAGTCTGTTGTGGCCAACGTTTGGCACCAGCAGGCTGAAAGCACCGGTGCTGCTGGTGGGCGGCAGCCTGGATCTGATCACCCCACCGCTCAGCGAGCAGCTGGGGCTGTTTAACCAGCAGCATCATCCCCGCAGCCGCCTGGTGCTGGTGGAAGGGGGCTCCCACTTCTCGCCAGTGCGGGTCGGCGCGCAGCAGGAGGCCCTGTTCCAACTCGGAGACGACCTGGTCGGTATCAGCCCGCGCGGGGCACAGGATCTGCTGCTGCCGCTGACGATCGAGTTTCTGCAAGGTCTCAAGCAACCGTTGCTGCTGAGCCCCCAGATCAGGCTGCAAAACGGCATTCGCGGCCATGTGCTCGATGCCCGCCAGGCCAGACGCTGGCGGGAGCGGATCAGAACTCCAGGCGCGGGTCCAGCAGAGCCACCAGCACATCAACCGTGACGGTCACGGCGACCACAAGGGCCGCCACCACCAGCACGATCCCCTGCACCAGCGGATAGTCGCGCTGGGCAATCGCCTCCTGCAGTCGGGCGGCGATACCAGGCCACGAAAAGGTGACCTCGATCAGCAGGGCACCGCCAATCAACGAGGCCACGGTGATGCCACTGATCGTGAGCACCGGCAGCAGGGCATTGGGCAGGGCATGCCGCACAATCAGGCGGCGCTCGCTGAGACCGCGGCAACGTGCTGCCTCCACGTAGTCGGAGGCCATGGCGCGGCGCAGATTGAGCCGCAGGGCATTGGCAAAGATGCCGCTCAGCAGCACCGCCAGGGTGCTCGCCGGCAGCACCAGGTGGCGCAGGGTGCCTGCCAACGCCTGCCACTGCCCGCTCAGCACCCCCACGCGCAGGCTGTCGAACAGGTAGAAGCCACTGCCAGCTGGGGGCAACAGGGTGGGGGGAAAGCGTCCTCCCACCGGCAGCCAGCCCAGCCACACCGCAAACACCAGCTGGGCCACCATCGCCAGCCAGAAGGACGGCAGAGCATAGGTGCCGATGCCATACAGACGGGCCGCCAGATCGAGCCGCCCCTCGGCGCGGGCGATGCCGCTGAAACCCACCGCCAGGCCGACCACAGCCGCCAGCACAAGCGCCACGGCACCCAGCTCAAGGCTGGCTGGCAGTGTCTGGCCGATCACCTCGGTGACGGGCTGCTGGTTGGTGAGGGTGAGGCCCAGATCCCCCTTGAGCAGCTTGATCAGGAAACCGCCGTACTGGCCCAGCAGCGGTTGGTCCAGACCCAGCTGGGCGCGCAGCGCCGCCCGTGCTGCAGCCGGGGCACGGGTGCCCAGCAGCGCATCAACCGGATCGCCTGGAGCCAGCCGCAGCAGCAGAAACACAAGCGTGGCCAGCAGCCACAGCATCACGGGCGCCAGGGCCAAGCGGGCCAGCACGTAGCGCAGCAGGCGGGCGGAGCGACTCATCGGCGTCTGAGCTCCTGCAACAGAACGCGGCCCGAGCCATCAAAGCGGGGCAAGGCCAGCTCTGGCCGCACCCACATGCGCGGCTGCACCAACCACAGCGGCAGATAGGGGCTGCCGTCAGCGCTTTGCCGCTGGATGCGCCGCACCAGCTCGAGCCGCTGCGGCCCTGTGATGGTGGCACTGCGCTGCAGCTCGGCCTCCAGGCCTGGGCGGCTCCAAAAGCTGCCGCTCGAGGCGCTGCCGCCTTTGCGGCAGACGGAGCCCGCGGCCTGCTCACAGCCCAGCAAGGGCACCAGATAGTTGTCGGCGTCAGGGAAATCGCCCATCCAATCGAGCACGATCAGCTGAAACGCCCCGTCGCCCAACAGGCGATAGGCGGTGGTGGTTTCCATGCCCTGCACCTTCAGCTCAACGCAATCACCCAGGTCGCGCTGCAACAGCGCCTGCCAGGTGAGCGCAAACAATCGGTCGCTGGGCACATTGGAGCGAAAGGTCAGCTCAAGCGGCAGCCGGCGCGTGCCGCAGTAGCCGGCCTGGCGGTAGAGCCGACGCGCCGCGGCGGGGTCGTACGCAGGCCAGGGCTGGGGCGTGCCGCCTGCGACCACCGGCGGCACCAGCCCCTGCAGCGGCGCCATCAGCCCCTGGCTGACCCGCTCGATCAGGCGGGTGCGATCGAGGCTGAGGGCCAGGGCCCGCCGCAACAGGGGGTTATTGAGCGGCGGCTGATCGCTGAGCACACTCAGAAACACAATGTTGAGCGCTGGCCCGGTGGCCTGCACCAGCAGCCCTTGCTCAGATCGCTGGTGCAGGGCCACCTGATGGTCGATCTCCAGGCTCTGGGAGAGCAGGCCGTCGACCTCGCCGCTCTGCAGGGCGCCAAACAGGGCCGTCGAGTTGCTCAGCGCAATCAGGTCGAGCCCGTTGTTGGCAGGGGGGCGGCCCCAATAGCGCCCAAAGGGCTCGAGCCGCTGCTGCTGCGGGGTGAAAAAGGTGAGCCGGTAGGGCCCCGTCCCCACAAAGCGATCACTGAGCTGGCGGCGGCTGTGGCTGCGGTACGCCGCCGGTGACAGCGGCGTCAGATTGATGGCGCTCAACAACTGCGGGATCGCGCCAAACGGTTTGCGCAGCCGCAGCTCGAGCGTGTGGGAATCAACGGCGCGCACACCCACCACCCGATCGCCGAGCAGGTAGCTGAGGGTGCCGATCGCCATGAACCGCTCAAGGCTGAACACCATGGCGGCCGCATCAAACGGGGTGCCGTCGTGAAACACCACCCCACGACGCAGCGGCACCACGACGCGCAAGCCATCGGCGCTGATGCGGGGCAACTGCGCCGCCAGACGTGGCTCGATGCTGCCATCTGGGCGCACGGCGTACAGCGGATCGCCGATGGCACTCAGCAACTGCATCGCCCCGATCGTGGAGGCACCTGCCGGATCGACGGTGTCAATCCGGTTGCGACTGGCAACGATCAAACGATCAGGATCACGGCGGCTCTGGCAGGCGCCCAACAGCACAAGCAGCGGCACCAGCGTGAGCAGCCGCGCCAGAGCTGACCTGCCCAGGCGATGGCGCTGACCCGGCTCTGGAGCATCCAAGGGCAAGGGCTACAGCGTGCGCAGGCAGGCAGCCACAGACGCAACCACCGGCAACGCTTCAATCGCGGCCATCGCCTGCCTGAAGCAGGCTTCCTGCACCTCGTGGGTGATCACCACGATCTCGGCCTCGCCGCCCTCGCTGTCAGTGGGCGCCTGAAACTGCACGATCGACTGCAGCGATACCCCGGCATCGCCGAAACAGGTGCCGATGCGACCGATCACACCGGCCTGGTCGCTGGTGCGCAGCCGCACGTAGTTGCGGTGACGGGTCTGGGCCGAATCCACCAGACGGCAGGGACGCCAGCTGCCCGCCGCCAGCAGGGGATCGAGGGGCACGGGTTGCTCAGGGGTGCCCAGAGCACTGACCTGGCGAATGCCGGCAATGTTGAGGATGTCGGCCACCACGGCTGAAGCCGTCGGGCCGGCGCCGGCACCCGGGCCGTAAAACATCACCCGACCCACCGGATCACCTTCCACCAGGATCGCGTTGTTGACGCCATGGACTCCGGCAAGGGGGTGATCACGGGGCACCAGGGTCGGGTTGACACTGACATCGAGCTCGGCGACGCCCTCGGCCGTGGTGGCCACCTGTTCAGCCACAGCCAGCAACTTGACGCCATACCCCAGCTGATCGGCATAGGCCACATCACGGGCATCGAGACGATCGATGCCCTGGGTGGGGATGGCACTACGGGTGATCGAGCCGCCATAGGCGAGGGCAGCCAGAATCGCAATCTTGTCGGCGGCGTCACCGCCCTGCACGTCGGCCGCCGGATCAGCCTCGGCGTAACCCAGGCGCTGGGCGTCGGCGAGCACCTCGGTGTAGGCCGCACCCTCGTCGGCCATGCGGCTCAGGATGTAGTTGGTGGTGCCGTTGATGATGCCGCTCACCCGGCTGATGCGGTTGGCCCCCAGCGACTGCTTGAGCGGCTCGATGATCGGTATGCCGCCTCCGACGGCCGCTTCAATCAGCACATACACGCCACGGGCCGCAGCGGCTGCGGCAATCTCCTCGCCGTAGCGGGCGATCACAGCCTTGTTGGCCGTGACGACAGGCTTGCCGACAGCAATGGCGCGCAGGATCAGGCTGCGGGCCGGCTCGAGGCCGCCCATCACCTCGACAACAATCTCGACGGCCGGATCATCGACCACCGCTTCGGCGTCGGTGGTCAGCAGATCTGAGGGCAGCTCGATCGGCCTGGCGCGTTGCAGATCTCTGACGGCCACCCGGCGCAGGGCCAGCTCGCCCACCAGCGGATGGCGTCCGCGGGGGGTCGCGAGGATCTGGGCCACACCAGCACCAACCGTTCCCAGGCCGAGCAGGCCGATGCCGATGGTCATGACAGGCACGCAGACATGGCGGCGATCCTAGAAATCACCGGTGTTCGGCTCGAGCAGAGCCTGGGCCTGGGCCTGCATCATCTTGAAAATGTTGATGAAGCCATTGGCCCTTGACGGGGTCAGGCTCGCCTGCAGCCCTGTCTGGGCCATGAACCCCGGATCGATGGCCACCGCCTGGGCCGGGGTGAGGCCCTCGAGCCCCTTGATCAACAGAGCCAACAGGCCCTTGGTGATGGCGGCGTCGGAATCACCCTGCCAGTGCAGCTTGCCGTCGACCAGCTGCGCCACCACATACACCTGGGACACGCAGCCCTTCACCTTGAAGGCGTCCTGGCGGTGTGCATCGGCTAGGGGCTCGAGCCCCTTGGCCAGCCAGAGCACGTATTCGTAGCGTCGCTTGGGATCGCTGGTCCCCGCCAAGCGAGCAACGATCGCATCAAGCTCAGCGCTCCCGGTGGCGGCCATCGTCAGCGTCCCAGGCGGCGATTGAAGCCCACCACCACAGCCCCAAGCAGCACCACAGCCGACAGCCCACTGGCGGCAAACAGACCAGAACCCGATGCCGCTAGGGGCACCTCGAGGTAGTCGCGATGGCCAGGCCCTTGATCGACCCTGACCTCCCAGGACGGATCGACGGCGTCGGGCACGGCAAAGCGCAGCTGACCCTCGGCATTGGTGCTGCCCAAGGCGAGCGAAGCGCCTGAGGGTGAAACCAGTGAAACCTGGGCACCGGCAGCTGGCAGCCCCGTGCTGAAGCGGCTCTGCAGCTCGAAGGTTCGGTTCAGGCCAGCGATGCGCTCAAGCGTGCTCTCGATGGCGTGGGCCGATGCAGGCGCCGGGCTCAACAGGGCCGCAGTCAGGCCACCGGCAACCGCCAGCAGCAGCAGGGCAGATCGCCGCGGGTTCAGGAGGCTTTCCAACGACTTTGTGGCGTCTTGCCAGCCTGCACCATATGCACCATCGAGGTCACCATCATCGAGAGGGCGCCATTGCTGCCGCCCCGGCTCTGCAACTCAGCGGCCAGCACGCGCTCAGGCCCGCTCAGGGCAGAGGGCTGCTCATGATCAGCGGCTTGTTGTGCGGGGCGCATCGACACCGGCAACCTTGAACACTGCTCGATCCTGGCAAACGGGCCCGAGCACTGCGCGCTGATGTGAACGGTTTGTCAAAACCGCGGTGGCGTCAACCAGTGCAGACCCAGCTCATCGAGCCAGCCATCGAAGGGCACATCCCACGGGTCAGCGGGTAGGCGCTCGCTCACACAGGCCGCTGGCAGCACGACAAGGGCGGGGACAGCGCGCCAGGCGGGTTCACGGCGCAAGCGGTCATACCAGCCCCCGCCTGAACCGAGCCGCACACCGCCCCGATCGATGGCCAGGGCCGGCACCAACAGCAGCGCCAGCTGCTCAGCGCTGAGCAGCTGCATCGAAGGCAAGGGCGCTGGGATGCCGCATTCGTCTGGGGCGAGACGCTCACCAGCCAGCCAGTGGCGATAGCGCAGTTCTCCCGCCTCAACCCCGGGCAACGCGAGCGGGCTGCTGAGCTGCTGCAAGCTGCTGCGTAGATCGGGTTCGCTTCCCTGCGGCCAGAACAGCCCCAGATGCCTGCCAGCAGCTGAGCGCGTCCAGGGCTGGAGCCAACCGCCAAGCGACTGCTCCAGCACCTGCTGCAGGCCAGCAACGTGTTGCCGGCGCAGCTGGCGAAACGCGTGGCGCAGCTCCGCTTTCACCGCTGGAACCAACCGGTCAGGGCCACGGCCAGGGCATCGGCGGCGTCGTCAGGCCGGGGCGGCTCACTGAGATCGAGCTCGCGCATGACCGCCTCGAGCACCTCGTCCTTGCGGGCATGGCCCGATCCCGCCAGGGCCAGCTTGATCTGCATGGGAGGAAACTCGACCACAGGCACGGCAAAACGCGCCAGGGTCATCATCACCACGCCGCGCGCCTGAACCACCGCAATGGTGGTGCTGGAGCGATAGAAGAAAAATTTCTCCACCGCCGCCAGCTGGGGGCGCCAGGTTCTCAGCAGCACCCGCAGATCGCGAGCGATCTCGACCATGCGCTCGCCCTCAGGGCGGCCAGCATCGGTGCGAATGATCCCGCAATCCAGCAGGCGCTGCTGACGGCCTTCGACCTCGATCACCCCATAGCCGACACGGGCCAGGCCGGGATCGATGCCAAGAATTCTCATGGCATCAATGCGGCCTGCGCTTGATCACGCCGCCAGAGCCAGTTCAAAGGCGCTGCGGTCGCTGGCTTCAGGCCGCTCGAACACCTTGCAGAACACCTTGACCACCCGGTCCCCGGAGTCGATCTGCTCCAGCGGGTCCTTGCGCAGACGGTGGCGCAGGCAACAGGCCACCACCCTGGCCACGTCGTCTTCTGTGACCTCGGTGCGGCCCTCAAAGGCCGCCAGGGCGCGGGCGGCGCGGTTGGTGACGATGTCGCCGCGCAGGCCATCGACATCGAGCTCACCGCAGATGGCGCTGATGCGGATGCGCAGGTCGTCGTCGATCTGCACCTGAGCCAGGCGCTGCTGGGCCTCGACCACGCGGGCCTGCAGCGCATCCTGATTGACCTGCACGGCGTTGTTGAACCCGTCGGGGTCGTTGTCGAAGGCGGTGCGCTGATCGACCACCTGCACGCGCAGTTCGGGGTCGCGCACGGTGCGCACCTCGACGCTCATGCCGAAGCGATCGAGCAGCTGGGGCCTGAGCTCACCCTCTTCGGGGTTGCCGGAACCGATCAGTACAAAACGGGCCGGGTGGCGCACGCTCACCCCCTCACGCTCGACGGTGTTCCAGCCTGAGGCGGCCGAGTCGAGCAGCACGTCGACCAGGTGGTCATCGAGCAGGTTGACCTCATCGACGTACAGCAGGCCGCGGTTGGCCTTGGCCAGCAGGCCAGGTTCAAAGGCGCGCACGCCCTCACTCAGGGCTTTTTCGATGTCGATGGTGCCGCAGAGGCGGTCCTCGGTGGCGCCCAGGGGCAGGTCCACCATCGGCACCTGGCGCGGCTCGGTGTGCAGCTGCTCGCCGCGGCCCAGACGCTCGCGCACCTCGCTGCTCTGCAGGTCGGGGTCGCTGGGCGAGCTGTTGTACGGATCGCCTGCCACCACGTCGATCTCGGGCAGCAGGTCAGCCAGCGCGCGGATCGTGGTCGATTTGCCGGTGCCCCGGTCACCCATGATCATGACCCCGCCGATGCGGGGATCGATCACGTTGAGCAGCAGGGCCAGCTTCATCTCCTCCTGGCCAACGATCGCGGTGAAGGGGAAGACCCGGCGCTGGCGGGCTTGGGTCACGGCTGGCTCGATGCAGGGGCTGGTGGGGATTGTTTCACAGGCGGCTCAGCAGCCGGGGCGGGCAACAGGCTCAGCACCTGCGGCGGGGTGGCATCGGCGGGATAGATCAGGCGCACCCGCAGCTGGCGCTCGGCGCCCGGAGCGAGCGTCACCGTGCCCAGCGCGGGACCCTGCTGCCCGTGGCGCAGCACCAGGTGAAAGCTCTGGCGACCGGCAGGACGGCCAGCGGGGCCATCGAGGCCACTGACCTCGACCGTGCCGCGGAACATCACGGCCCGAGAAGGAGCCGTCAAAAACCGCAAGCCAGCCTGGTTCTGGTCGCTTTTGAGCGGTGCTTCCAAGGCAAGCTGCAGGCTCACCGGTCTGCTGCTGGTGTTGCGCAGCGGCAGGCTGAGGTCGTATTCGACCCCGTAATTGCCATGGGCCGCCCAGGCGGTACCGGGGTAGAAGCGTTCCAGCGCAGCGGTCTGGACCTGCGCTGTACCCAGCGTGCCGCGCTCCAGCGAGGCAATCGGCCAGGAGATCGGGGCCCGATCGGTGCTCAGGTAGGGCTTGCCCGGATCGGTGATGCGCCCGCTCCAAACGCTGCCGTTCTGCACACCACTCACGCGCGAGTACACCATCGGCCCGGGTGCGCCTTTGGGGCTCGCTTTGTGCTCCCTGGGGCTGAGCGGCCCATCGAGCAGGGCCGCCCAGGTCTGCGCCGGCGGCGGCTGGTCGTTGGGGCCAAAAGCCGCCAGCACCGCCAGCGACAGGGGTCCATCGCTCTGCAGGCGCAACTGCAGGTTGCGGCCGTTCAGCAGCGGATCAAGCCCCCGCACCGGAATCGGCAGCACCAGCAGGGGGCTCAGCTGGGCAGGGGCCAGGGTCCAGCCTTGAGGCAGCACTGGACTGCGCTGGCGCGCGAGCAACTCGGTCGCCACGCGGCTGCCGGGGCCGGCATACACCGGCGTCATCCCCTGGCTCAACAGGGCCGGCAGGGGCAGAAAGGGGGCGCCGGGCTGGGTGGGATCGAGCGATTGCGACAGCGCCGTCGAGCCCGCCAGCAGCTTCAGCGCCACAGGCTTGTCACCACGCGGCTCGGCCACCACTGCAATCCAGAGCGTGGAATCCAGGCTCTCGGGCTTGCCTGCAAAGACGTGATGGCTGAACAGATCGAAGCGTCCGCTCAGCGGCACATTCAGATGGGCTTCGCTGACGCCGCGGCCCTTGCCGTCAAAGCTCGAGAGCAAGATGCCCGGCGCTGTGATCAGCTCGGGGTTGTTGTCGTTGACCACCAGCACCTGATCCAGCCCACCAGGCAGCGGCGCCACCGCCTGCCGCCTCAGCGACGGCACAGGCGCAGGGTTGCCGGGCTGGGCCTGGGCCTGGGCCTGGACTTGGGCGGCCACAGGCAGAACGGCCAGGGCTGCGAGCAAGGGCAGGGTGCGCCGTCTCATCAGCGTCGTCCAACCAGGGTCTTGGCGACTTCTGCGGCCATGGCACGGATCAGATCGGTGGAGCGAGGGTCATTGAACGGGCCTTTGACCATCAGCGCCAGGACGGCGCGCTGACCGGTCGGCAACTGGATCAGGGCCGCATCGGCGTAGGCGATGCCGATATCACCGGTTTTGTTGTAGGCGCTGATGCCAAAGCTCAGCAGCTCGCTGTCAGGATCGGCTGCGTCCTTGCCGAGGCCCTGCAGCAGGCCCAGCGGGATCAGCGTGTTGGTGCGCGAGCTGCCCATGATCTGGCGGAACAGATCACGGGCCCTGGGGCCGAGCTTCTCGCCGGTGTCCACCAGCGCGATCGTGCGCGCCAGATCCTTGCTGCTGGTGGTGTTGGTGCCGCCCAGGTCAGGCAGCCAGTTGTTGATCACCGTGGCGGGCAGGCCCAGGGCGGCAAAGTCCTGATTGAGGGCCTGTTTGCCGCCCAGGCGCTTGATCAACAGGTTGGTGGCGGTGTTGTCACTGACCCGGATCATCTCGGTGGCGGCCTCAAACACCGGGAAGCGCGTTCCCATCGGTCGGCTGGCCATCCAGCCGGCGCCGCCGCCGACAACCTCTTTGGTCATCGCCAGCGGTTCGCTCCAGCGCAGCTGGCCGGCGTCGTAGGCATCGAGCGCCACCAGCAAGATCGGGGTCTTGATCGAGCTGGCGGCAGGCAGGGGCAGCTCGCTCTGCAGCTGGGCAAACCGGCCGTCATCGAGCACCAGCAGGTAACCCGAGACGGTCAGATCCTTCTGGGCCGCGGCCAGGCGCTGCCACTGGCTGGAGAGGGCCGTGATCTCGCTGCGGGGTTCAAAACGCCCCACCTGGGCCGGCCCAGCAGCACTGTTGGCGCCAAAGCCAGGCGCAGGATTCTCAGGTGCTGGCTGGCTGGCTGCGCCAAGGGCCAGGTGCGGCGCCAGCAGGCGCAGGGTGGTGCCCGCGATCACCCCCAAACCGGCACCCACCACAACGAGCCTGAGCACCAGCTGCAGCGGCGCCATCCAGGGGCGTTTGGCGCGGCGGGGCGAGCGGGCGGGCGGCACCGACGATCAGCGGGGTCCCCGACGCTAGGAGGTCTGGGCGTCCCGTCTAGAGGCCCAGCGGCACTGGCGGACCATGCCGCGCAGCAGGGCCACCTCGTCGACCTCCAAACCAGCGCGCTGCAGCAAGGCGCGCAGCTTGGCCATGCGAGCCGCTGCGGTGTGGGGGTGCAGAAAACCCACCTCAAGCAACAGCTCCTGGGCATCGCTGAGCATGGCTTCAACCGCACCGCGCTCGGCCAAGAGCTGGTCCTGGCCGCCCTGGGGCTGGGGGGGCTGCTGCTGCAGAGGCAAGGCCTGGTGCAGGCCGTGCAACACCACCGCAACGGCATGGGAGAGGTTCAACGAGGCATAGGCGGGCCCGGTGGCGAGCTGCAGCAGGCAGCCGGCCTGCAGCAGTTCGGCGGCGCTGAGACCGCGGTCCTCCCGACCGAACACCACAGCCAGGGGGCTTGGGCCTTGCACGGGTTGGCCCAGCAGCCACGTCACCGCAGGAGCCAGATCGTGCACGGGCAGCGGGTCACCCTCGCCGCGGCCGCTGGTGGCCAGCACAGCACGGCAATCGGCCAGAGCAGCGCTTAAGTCGCTGAACACAGGCGCCGCGTGCAGCAGATGGGCACCATGGACGGCCATGCGCAACGCCTCAGGGCCCAGGTGATCGCAGCGCGGCGCCACCAGACGCAGCTCAATGGCCAGCTGCGGTCCGCTGAAGTTGGCGCACAACCGCGCCACACTGCCCACATTGAGTGGCCCTGCCGGTTCAACCAGCACCAGCGCCAGCTGCCGTGCTGTGGGCTGCGCCGGTGCGCTCAAACCAGACTCTGCAAATAGGCCAACAGATCAGCCATGGCCTGGGGTTCGGGCTGAAAGCGCGGCATCGGCGGTGTGCGTCCGCTCACCACCTGCTGAATCAGCTGGCGATTGGTCTTGCGCTGGGCCACGCCATGCAGGTTGGGGCCCACCAGGCCCTGTCCGGCAATGCCATGGCAGCCGGCGCAATTGAGCAGGAACAACCGCGCGCCGTTCTCGGCAGAACCGCTGAGCTCCAGGGTGCTGCGGGTGTAAGGATCGCTGCGCGCCGCTGGCAGCACCAGCAGCACCAGCACGATGCAGGCCCCGGCAAAGGCCACGACCAGAGCCGCCACCAAGGTGCGGCGGCTGGCCTGGGGTAGGGCTGGGGCAGTTGGGCTGGTCACAAATCTCCAGATCGCATCGCAGTTGAGGCCCTGCCCATGAAAGAATGGCCGGGCGCCAAACGCGACAGTTTCCCCATGATCGAACCCCTGCTCTGCGGCATCGTGCTCGGTCTGATTCCCGTGACGTTGTTGGGGCTGTTCATGGCCGCCTGGAATCAGTATCGCCGCGGCAGCCTGCTCGACAGCTGAGCAGCAGCAAGGTGGTGCCGCCGTAGCGGCGCTGATCCAGCCGATCCCAGTCGTTGGCTAGCTCGGGGAGCTGATCGCTCGCACACTCGAGCAGCAGCAGCCCATCAGGACTGAGCCAGTTGCCCTGGCCGATGGCATCGGCCACCGGTGCGTACAGCCCACTGGCATAGGGCGGATCGCAATAGATCAGATCAAAAGCCTGTGGGCTTGGGTCTGCGTCGGCTGCATTCGGGTTGCGCAGAAACTGGAGCACCTCACGCCCATGCACCTGCCAGGTTCCGGCTGAGGGCCCGACAGCTGTGGCCACCGCCGTCAGATTGGTACGCACCAGCTGGGCAAGACGGCGGTCCTGCTCAACCGCGACCACCGCAGCCGCTCCATGGTGCAGGGCTTCGCAGGCCATCACGCCGCTACCGCTGCACAGATCGAGCCAGCGGCAGCCAGCCAGCCTGGAGGCCAGCATGTTGAAGACCGCCAACCGCACCCGCGACGGGGTCGGCCGGGCCCGATCCCCCGCAGGGCTGATCAGCTTGCGGCCACCACTGAGGCGCAGGCTCACAGGGAGGTCAACCAGGTGAGCCAGCGCCGCAGCATGGCTTCGCCACTGACGCCAGATTTTTCTGGATGAAACTGGCAGGCTCCAACGCTGCCCTGCCAGACCGCAGCGGTGATGGCCACACCGGCAAAGCTGACCTGGGCCGTGGTGCAGGCCGACTCAGCGGGCACAGCGGCAAACGAGTGCACGAAATACATCCACGCCTCAGGCGAGCGATCCGGCAGCAGCGGACTGGGCATCGCCGGCAGCAGCGGCTCCCAGCCCATATGGGGGATAGGAAACCCCTGGCGGCGCGGCAGGGCCCGCACCCTCCCAGCCAGGATGCCCAGGCCAGGGGCATCACCTTCATCGCTGCCTTCAAACAGCAGTTGCAGTCCAAGGCAGATCCCCAGCAAGGGGCCGCCGGCAGCACACCACTGCTGCAAGGGTTGGACCAGATCAGCATGATGCAGCTGGGCCATGGCCGGATCAAAGGCACCGACCCCAGGCAGCACCAGAGCGCTGCACGCCGCGAGATCGGCAGGGCGATGGACCAACGTCACCTGGGCATCAAGGCGCTCGAAGGCTCGCTGCACCGAGTGCAGATTGCCCATGCCGTAGTCGATCAGGCCGATCCGGCTCATGCCTCGGGTGCGCGCAGCTGACGCACCCCAGGATGCTGCAGCGCCGAGCAGGGGGCGAGCTCGAGGCCATTGAGATGGTCGATCAACTGATACAGCCGTCCGATGCGGCGCTTGTTGAGATGGAAGCGCAGGCAGGGGTAAAGACGTCCGGTCTCATCGCAACTCTCACCGGCGGTGATCTGTCCTTCGGCCACCAGATCGGCAAAGCTCACGTTGATGCGCTGCAGGGCGTCCTGCGGCACGACGGTGTGCAGCAACAGCTCCAGCCGGTCCTCCCCGGGCTGGGCGGTGTGGAAGACCCGATAAAACCGACTAATCAGGGCCATGGCGCTTTGCGCGTCGCTGGCTTCGAGCAACAGCGACGGATCTTCCGGCGAAATCAATCCCTGCGCTGCCAGCCCCTGCTGCACATCACGCTGCCAGCCGCGCCAGAAGGGGTTCTCCGGGGGCGCCAGCAACACCAGCGGAATCGGCCTGGTGCGACCGGTCTGGATCAGGGTGAGCGCTTCAAAAAGCTCATCGAGGGTACCGAAGCCCCCAGGCAACACCACCAAGGCATCGCTCTCACGCAGAAAGAACAGCTTGCGCGTGAAGAAGTAGCGGAAGTGCAACAGCCGGCCCATGGGGCCGCTCACATAGCGGTTGGCGTGCTGCTCAAACGGCAGGTCGATATTGAGTCCAAAGCTCGACGCCTGACCAGCCCCGCGGTTGGCGGCCTCCATCACACCGCCGCCGGCGCCGGTCATGACCGCAAAGCCCTGCTGCACAGCTTCCGCAGCCAGAGCCGTGGCCAGGCCGTAACAAGGATCACCTGGCGGCGTGCGCGCTGAGCCCAAAACCGTGACTTTGCGGATGCTTCGGCTCTCGCGAAACATCTCAAGGCCATCGCGCAGATCGGCCAGGGCATCGCTGATCAGATGCCAGGCCTCCGCTTCGTGCTCATGGTGGCTGATCTCGAGCAGGGCAACCACCGCGCGCTCGATCAGGCGCCGCTGCGGATGCCCTTGCAGTGACGCCGCAAGCACATCGAGTGGACTCTGGCCTGCGCAGAAACTCAACGATGGCGTAGGGCTGCTCAGAGCGCGTCGGGTTCAGAGAACCTTGCTGATGGTGCTCGAGAGGGTTGTCTTGGGCACGGCACCGACCACGGTGTCGACCTTCTGACCACCTTTGAAGATCATCAGAGTCGGGATGCTGCGAATGCCGTACTGGCTGGCGACGTTGGGGTTCTCGTCGGTGTTCAGCTTGAAGACCTTGATCTTGCCTTCAAATTCTTTGGCGATCTCATCGACGATCGGGGCCACCATGCGGCAAGGGCCGCACCAGGGGGCCCAGAAATCAACCAACACGGGCACATCACTTTTGAGCACGTCTTGCTCGAACGAAGCGTCGGTGACGGCGGCGGCGCTGGACATCCTTGACGGGAACTGGGTTCCGGGAATCTAGCAAGGTTTTTGAGCTCGACCAGTGACGGCAACAAGCCGTTGCAGGGAGCGCGGAGAAGACAAAAGGCCCGGACGCGCCGGGCCGGGGGTGTGAGGAGTGTGCGAGCCGTAGCCCCCACACGTCAACGATAGGGGCTTACTTGCCCATGCCCAGTTGCTGGGCTTTTTGATACACCTTGCCCTCGGTGAGCAGCGACGGCGCCACGACCACCTCAACCTGCTGCATCTCCTTGAGGTTGCGCGCCCCAAGGGTGCCCATCGAGGTCTTGATGCAGCCCAGCAGGTTCTGGGTGCCGTCATCGAGCGAGGCAGGCCCCCGCAGGATCTTCTCGAGAGGGCCTGTGGTGCCGACCTTGATGCGCGTTCCTCGGGGCAACACCGGACTTGGAGTCGCCATGCCCCAGTGAAACCCGCGGCCAGGGGCCTCGGCCGCACGGGCGATCGGCGAACCGATCATCACGGCATCAGCGCCGCAAGCCAGACATTTGCAGATGTCACCACCGGTGACGATGCCGCCATCGGCCACGATCGGCACGTAACGGCCGCTCTCACGCTGGTAGTCATCGCGGGCAGCCGCACAGTCGGCCACTGCGGTGGCCTGCGGGATGCCAATGCCGAGCACGCCACGGCTGGTGCAGGCGGCGCCGGGGCCGATGCCCACCATCACGCCGGCAGCGCCGGCACGCATGAGCTTGAGGGCCACGTCATAGGTGACGCAGTTGCCGATGATCACCGGCACGCCAAAGTCGCGGCAGAGGGCCTCAAGATCGAGGCTCTGCTGGCCTTCGGGGCCGATGTGCTCGGTGCTGACCACCGTGGCCTGCACAAAGAACAGATCAGCACCCGCTTCAGCAATGGCCTTACCGAACTTCAGGGCGGCCACTGGCGTGGCGCTGACGGCGGCGATACCGCCGCGCTGTTTGATCTCCGCAATCCGCTTGCGAATCAGGTCTTCGCGCACCGGCTGGCTGTACAGCTCCTGCATGAGCGGCACGAACTCGTCCTTGCCCACTGCAGCAATGCGATCGAGGGCCGGATTCGGATCGTCATAACGGCACTGAACGCCCTCAAGGTTGAGCACGCCCAGAGCACCCTGTTTGGTCAGCTCAACGCACATGCCCACATCGACAACGCCATCCATGGCGCTGGCGATGATCGGGATCTCACGGCTCACCCCGCCCAGGGTCCAGCTGCTGTCGGTGACCACAGGATCAACGGTGCGGCCGCCAGGCACCAGGGCGATTTCGTCGATGCCGTAGGCGCGGCGAACGGTACGGGAGCGTCCGAGCTGAATGGTCACCGGGTCAGGAAGCATTCGGACCACGGTATCAACCGAACACGCTTGCTCCTGCTCTCAACGCCGCTACCAGATGCCTTGCCAAAGGGTCTACCAGGCCGCTGCCAACAAGGGTTTTAAGGGTCAAACGGCCGCAGCGCGGGCGTGCTGGGCAGCGGATGCAACGGCAGCTGCAGCGGAAAACGGTTCTCCAGCAAAGCCGTACGCAGCTGCTCAGCAGCCGCTTCAGCGAGCCTGGGACTGTGGGCTGGGGCACAACGCAAGGTGCGCTCTTGAACACGCGCAACTCCGCTGTGAAGCTGCGCATAGCTCAGGGACCCCAGCTGCGGCTTGACCCGTCTTGGCACCGCCAGATCGAGCACGGGTGCCTGCAGGGCATCGTTGCCTGCCGCGGCCTGTTCGGCCGCCGCCCGGCTCAGCAGCAGGACAGGGGCTGCGATCGGCAGCAAGAGCGCAGCACCATGGCCTTCGAGATAACAGGCTCGAACGACCTCAGGCCGCAGCTGCTCAAGATCGACCATGACGGCGGCGCAGGCAGCCGGCACGCAGGCGTGGCCACTGGCCTGGCGGCGGGCGCCTGGGTGATGACCACTGCCCGCGCCCAGCACCCAGCCCACACCGCCCCCCACCAGCACAGGCGAACCAGCACCAAGCTGCGACAATGCCGGCATCGTCAGACCGATGCTGCCGGCACCGGCGCAGCTGTAGAGACCTGAGACCAACGGGCCCAGCAAGGGGCCATAGCTGCTGCGCAACAAGCCATCGGCACTGTTGACCGCAACGATGCCGTTTTCACAGATGGCGCGGTGCAGCAGCAGACGTGCCACACCAAAGTCACCCAGGCGTGCCTCGCCGCTGAGCTCCTGGCGGGGCTGCAAGGCGGTCGGTTCGCCCAGCCCCTGCAGTGGCAACGGCTGACCCGCCAACAGCTCAGCCAGCACCTGAGCTCCGCTGCGGCGCGCGGGTTCCCCCAGGGCGCCGCCCAACGGGAGCACCAGCTCGCCGCCAGAGCCAGCCACCTGGGCCGCCACCCCACCGAGTTGCACCTCCTTGAAGCGAATCGGTGGATCGCAGGGCCCCAGGGTCAGCAGCACGCTGCCCTGATCGCTGAGCACGGTGTCAGCCGCCGCGACCACATCGGTCTGCTGGTAGGCCGCATCAAGGCCTTGATGCTGCACCAGGTCGCGGTACTCGGCCGCCGTGCGCACCTGCAGATCGCCGTCGCGCTGCTTCTGCTGGAGCTGTTGCAGACAGCGTTGCTCGCTCACCTGATGGCCAGGACGCCTTGCGCTCATGGTTCATTGACCCGCAGCTGAGGGCTGAGCTGGCAACAAAGTGCCAGCTCGCAAGGGTTTCGGTAGAATTGAGTTTGATGGTGTCGTTGTCGCATGGCGGATCCAACCGGACCTGAACCTTCCGGCGAATCCGGCAGCGATCCAAGCTCCAGGGTCATCCAGACCGACCTCCGCAACGAGATGTCGCGCTCCTATCTGGAGTATGCGATGAGCGTGATCGTGGGACGGGCTCTGCCCGATGCCCGCGACGGTCTCAAACCGGTGCATCGCCGCATCCTTTATGCGATGTACGAGCTGGGCCTCACCAGCGACCGCCCCTACCGCAAATGCGCCCGCGTGGTCGGTGAGGTGCTGGGTAAGTACCACCCGCACGGCGACACGGCGGTGTACGACGCCCTGGTGCGCATGGCCCAGGACTTTTCGATGCGCATGCCCCTGATCGACGGGCATGGCAACTTCGGCTCGGTGGACAACGATCCACCGGCCGCCATGCGTTACACCGAGTCGCGGCTGCAGGCCCTGACCACCGACAGCCTGCTCGAGGACATCGAGGCCGAAACAGTCGATTTCGTCGACAACTTCGATGGCTCCCAGCAGGAGCCAACGGTGATGCCGGCGCGCATCCCCCAGCTGCTGCTCAACGGCTCCTCGGGGATCGCCGTGGGCATGGCGACCAACATTCCACCCCACAACCTGGGCGAGCTGATCGACGGCCTGCTGGCCCTGATCGCCAATCCCGAGATCACGGATCGGGAGCTGATGGCGATCATTCCCGGGCCCGACTTCCCTACCGGCGGGCAGATTCTGGGGCGCAGCGGCATCCGCGAGACCTACACCACAGGCCGCGGCTCGATCACCATGCGCGGCGTGGCCGCAATCGAGACGATCGAGGCGACCGGTCGCCCTGACCGCGATGCGGTGATCATCACGCAATTGCCCTACCAGACCAACAAGGCGGCGCTGATCGAGCGCATTGCCGAACTGGTCAACGACAAAAAGCTCGAGGGGATCGCCGACATTCGCGACGAATCGGATCGCGACGGCATGCGCATCGTGATCGAACTGCGGCGGGACGCCTACCCCCAGGTGGTGCTCAACAATCTGTTCAAGCTGACTCCGCTGCAGAACAACTTCAGCGCCTACATGCTGGCGCTGGTGGGCGGCGAGCCGATCCTGCTCACCCTGCGCAAGATGCTCGAGGTCTTCCTCGACTTCCGCATCGAGACGATCGAGCGGCGCACGCGCTACTTCCTGCGCAAGGCCGAAGAGCGCGACCACATCCTGCTGGGCCTGCTGCTGGCCCTCGATCAGCTCGACCCGATCATCGCCCTGATCCGTGCCGCCTCGGACACCGCCACGGCGCGCCAGCAATTGCAGGAGCGCCACGGCCTCAGCGAGATCCAGGCCGACGCCATCCTGCAGATGCAGCTGCGGCGCCTGACGGCGCTGGAAGCCGACAAGATCCGCCTGGAGCACGAGGATCTGGTTGCCAAGATCGCCGACTACCAGGACATTCTCGGCCGCCGCGAGCGCGTTCTTGGCTTGATCACCGACGAGCTGGGAGCGATCCGCAGCCGCTTTGACTCCCCGCGTCGCACCGAAATCCTCGACATCGAGGGCGGACTGGAAGACATCGACCTGATCGCCAACGAGCGCTCGGTCGTCATGCTCACCGAGAACGGCTACCTCAAGCGGATGCCGGTCAATGAATTTGAGGCCACCAGCCGCGGCACCCGCGGCAAAGCAGGCACCCGCAGCCAGGGCGAAGAGGCCGTCAAGCTGTTCATCAGCTGCAACGACCACGACAGCCTGTTGCTGTTTTCGGATCGCGGCGTGGTGTACACCGTGCCCGCTTACCGCGTGCCGATCTGCAGCCGCAGCGCCAAGGGCACACCGATCGTGCAGCTGCTGCCGATCCCCCGCGAGGAGCAGATCACCTCGCTGCTGGCGGTGAGTGAATTTGCCGAGGACGCCGTTCTGGTGATGCTCACCAGCGGCGGTTATGTGAAACGCACGCGCCTGTCGGCCTTCGCCAACATTCGCTCCAACGGTCTGATTGCCATCTCCCTCGAAGAGGGCGATGCCTTGACCTGGGTGCGCCTGGCCCAGCCCGGCGACAGCGTGCTGATCGGCTCGCGTAACGGCATGACGATTCACTTCAGGCTGTCCGACGACGAGCTCAGGCCCCTGGGCCGCACGGCCCGCGGCGTGCGTGCCATGAATCTGCGCGCCGGTGACCAGCTGGTGAGCATGGATGTTCTGCCGGTGGAGCTGGCCGATCGGGTCGAGGTCAGCGCCGGTGTGAGCGATGACGAATCTGATGGTGAGGCCGACGCTGACGACGTGGCTGCAAGCGACGGTCCCTGGGTGCTGGTGGCCAGCGCCAGCGGCCTGGGCAAGCGGGTTCCGGTCGATCAGTTCCGCCTGCAGAAACGGGCCGGCATGGGCCTGCGCGCCATGAAGTTCAGGCGCGAGGGCGATGTGCTGGTGGGCCTCAAGGTGCTGGGCGTTGGCGAGGAGCTGCTCCTGGTGAGCGAGCGGGGCGTGATCGTGCGCATGAAGGCCGACGCGATTCCGCAGCAGTCACGGGCAGCCACGGGCGTGCGCCTGCAGAAACTTGACACAGGCGATCGCCTCACCGAGGTGGTGCTGGTGCCCCCCGCCGCCGACGACGACAATGAGGATGAGCACGAAGCAGCTGCTGAAGAAGCTGTTTAGGCAACGGATGGCAACAGCACCCCAGCCAGCTGAGGCGGCTTATGCAAGCAGACGGCATCAGAGTTAGCAAAGCGATCTGCGACGACAACACCCCTGACCACAGGTGCCGGGATGTGCACCGGAGCAGCCTGAGCCGAAAGGATTGTGCTGCCTTGGGCCTCAAGCTCCCGCAGGGCCCAGGGCTGCGCCAGCTTCGGGTGATCCCAGGCAGATGACTGCCGCAACAGGTCTGGATGTGCTGGTGGTCGGAGGGGGTCCTGCAGCCCTGGCCATCAGCACGGCCCTGGCGCAGCAGCAGCTGGCGGTGGGCATCGTCAGCAACAGCCCGCGCCAGCAGCCCTGGGCCAACACGTACGGCATCTGGGGGCAGGAAGTGGATGAGCTGGGCCTTGCCCATCTGCTGTCCCACCGGTGGAGCAACACGCTGAGCCATTTCGGCTCCGGTATCGATGCCCCGGGGGATGGTGGCGAGGGCACGATTCAGCACCACCGTGACTACGGCCTGTTTGACAAACAGCGCCTGCAAGAGCACTGGTTGAGCCTGGCCGAGCACCACGGTGTTCAGTGGTGGCAGCAGGCGGCGCGCACGATCACGCACGCCGGGGATCACAGCACCGTGAGCTGCGAGCGCGGCACTCCGCTGCGGGCCCGGCTGGTGATCGATGCCAGCGGCCATCAACCTGTGTTTGTGCAGAAGCCGGCCCAGGCGGCCGTTGCCGGCCAGGCCGCCTACGGGCTGGTGGCCCGCTTCACACGGGCTCCCCTAGAGGCAGGGCAATTCGTGTTCATGGATTATCGCTGCGCCCACTTAACCGAGGAGCAACGCAAGGAGCCGCCGACGTTTCTTTATGCGATGCATCTGCAAGACGATGTCTACTTCGTCGAGGAAACCTCCCTGGCCCTGGCGCCGCCGGTGCCCTTTGCGGTGTTGAAACAACGCCTGCAGCAACGCCTGGCCCATGCAGGCGCCGCCGTTGAGACGGTGCTGCATGAGGAGTTCTGCCTGTTTCCGATGGATCCGCCGCTGCCCGATCTGACCCAAAGGGTCGTGGGTTTCGGTGGTGCCGGGGGCATGGTGCATCCCGCCTCCGGCTACATGGTGGGCAGCCTGCTGCGCCGGGCCCCTGATCTAGCCAGCGCCATCGCCGCCGCGCTGAGGCGCGGCGAGCAAGATTCAGCGGCCGTGGCACGGGAGGCCTGGCAGAACCTCTGGCCGCTGGAGTTACGGCTGAAACACAGGTTCTACCGCTTTGGGCTGAGCAAGCTGATGGGCTTTGAAGAAGAACGGCTGCGCCATCACTTCTGGAGCTTTTTCCAGCTGCCCGATCGCCTCTGGTATGGGTTTCTCACCAACACCCTGGGCCTGGGCGAACTGGGTCTGGCCATGGCGCAGCTGTTCGAACGAGCCCCGTGGGATGTGCGCGCTGGACTCCTGCTTCCGGCACAGAAGCCTCCAAGCTGGAGACATCCTGCAGAGAGCTCTGAGAGCTCCCCTGATCACACCTAACGTCAATTACGGAAGCTCGGTTTGAGCTTTTCATTTCCCCGACATCTCCGCAAGGCAACCTCCGTCTTCTCATGATCAAGCTCTCCCGCGCCGTACTGGTCGCCGGCTTGACGGCAGCCACACTGAGTCCGCTGGCCGCCCATGCCGATTACTCCAAGTGCACCGGCAAGATCCGCTCGATGGGGTATTTCATCACCGACATCGACTCTGACTGGGGCCGTCCCTACGACAGATTCACTGGAATCAAGAACGGCAAGGAGTACGACATCTACGTGAACAAGAACTCCTGCAAGGTTGAGCAGACTGTTCTTGACAACGACCGCCGCTGGTACGACTGAAACGGGATTCTCAACCGACCTCGTAAAGCCCGGACCCTATGGTTCCGGGCTTGTTCGTCATTCGGCCGAACCAGGACCGTCAAAGCCGGGATGTTCCACGCGGATCATCCAGAATCCAAGGGATTGCGTGCGCACTCCTTGCGGCCCTGAGCTCGGGATCTCAAGTGCCACGGGATAGAACCCGGCGCTGATTGGGTTGATCAGATCCACCCAAACGCCGATCGTCCGTCCCACATCGATGCTCTTGTGCGTTGTCAGCGTGATTTCATCCTCGCCGGGTCCCACGCTGATGCTCACATTGGCGGCAATCTCTTCAACGCAGCGGCTGTGAGCCGGCGGGCGCCCGGAGCGAACTGTGGCGTAACACAAATGCAGGCGACGCTGAAACGCTTCGACATCCAGTTCGGTATCGAAGCGCAGAATCCAGGTCTGCGCTGCTGGCTGCTGCAGGTCGACCGTCTGCAGGGGCCGAACCCCAGGCGGAAACAGCAGGCCATAGCGCGCCCGAGCGCCCGCATCGGCATTGGTGGTGGTGTACGGCAAAGGCAAGTTCGATCGGCGCACTGCGCTCACACCAGACTCGCTCTGTTGGGCCAGAGATAGCCCAGTAGCACCTGCACTAAACAGCACAAGCTGGATCAGGATGGCCCTTGCATCGGCTCTGAACTGCCGCAACACAGTCACAAACACAGCACTCGATAGACGCATCAAAAACGGAAAGTGGCCTTGAGCACCACGCCCAAAACACCCAGTGTGGCGCCACTGCCTGTGGGCAGCACAGCATCGCTCCAGGTGGTGCCGGCCTCGGTGAGCTGGCCGCGGGGACGGGGCAACCAGAAGAGTGCAGGTGTGAGAGCCAGCGCATCGCTCACCTGGATCCGATACCAGGCTTCAAACAGCCAGCTGGAGTCAAAGGCGCCGCTCTGGCCGCTGTTGTTGGTAAAGCTGGTGAGGACTTTGGGCTGGCCAACCGCCAGGCCCAGATTGTTTCCATCGTCCAGCACATCCTTCCATTCCAGGGCCAGCATCCACGACTGCGACTGGGCCGCCAACGGAGCACTGGCGGCAT
>Ga0194116_10002317_pt1 | contig 24866 bp, 23 predicted proteins | sample TA2MahsurfametaG_4_FD_148617 | JGI IMG/M metagenome (GOLD analysis project Ga0194116, IMG submission 148617) | Freshwater microbial communities from Lake Tanganyika, Tanzania - TA2015008 Mahale S9 surface | ecosystem: Environmental > Aquatic > Freshwater > Lake | place: Tanzania: Lake...
TTGCCATTGGAGAGGGTGCACACCTGAAAGCGCTTGCGTAGCGCGAGCAGGCCCTCCGCCGCGTCGGGCCAGGGATCGAGTCGGTGCCAGGCGAGATTGAGCGCGTACCGCTCGGCCGGGCTGAGACGCTCCAACGCAAATCGGGGCAGGATGCTGTCGAGAATCATTCGATGCAGATCGTCGATTCGGGTCCATCCCAGTTCGCCGCTTCGCACGCGTTGCATGGCGGGGCGATAGCCTTCGCGCCAGGCGAGCGCAAAAGCCTGCGCCTGATCGCGCGACAGCCCCACCGGCGACGCCATCGCCTCGCGTGCAATCGATCCATACCAATCCACGACGGTCCCGAAGACGTCGAACGCAAGCACTTTGAGGGTTGAGGAATCGCTTGGAATCACGGGCAGACGGCCGACGCGGAGCCTGATCGCGACCGGCGCTGGCCTGATCAAGCAAAGCCTGAAAGCTTAGCAGAGGCCCCGCTGAAAGCCCCTTGATAGCCTTGGCTTGCGCCCCAAGCCGGTGCGTAAAAGGGGGCGGCTGTGATGGAGGTGGGGCTGAAATCGCGGTTCTGCACTTCTTCGGTGCGCGCCGGATCGGCACGTGTCTTGCGCCGTCGAGAAAAGTAAACGGGCATCCGATTGCCAGCGTGACCAAACCGATATGCTTCGATTAAACGTCCCATTGCACCGCGCAGCACGCAGCACGATTTAGCCTTCTCCAGTGAGAGTGAGTGAACGCCCCTGAATTCGGAAAACCTCCCAGTCTCGGCCTCGATGCGGCTGGCGACGTCGCATCGGCCTCATCGGGCTGGCACGCCCGGCTCGATCTTGCTTTTGCCGAGCGCGGTAACGCCACCATTCCGGTCGTTCGCTGGCACCGCGGGCCGCTGCGTGTACAGAAAGGCTTCACGCCGGAAGGGCCAGGCCTGTGGCATCAGGTGGTCGTGCATCCTCCGGGTGGAATCGCTTCCGGCGATCAGCTTGCAATGGCGATCGATGCCCGTGAAGGCGCGCGAGCGCTCATGACATCGCCCGGCGCTGCGAAGTGGTATCGGGCCAATGCTGAGGCGGTTGATCGGCGCGCCTGGCAATCCATTTCACTGTCGGTGGCCGACCGGGCAAGCCTGGAGTGGCTGCCGCTTGAGACCATCGTGTTTGACGGCGCGGTGGCTGACTGGCGCACCCGGATCGACCTTCAGGGATCGGGGTCGGTCATTGCTGCCGATCTGGTCTGCCTGGGACGACCGGCGAGCGATCTTCGGTTTGCCAGCGGCGAGATCCGCTCGCAACTCGAGATCACGCATGACGGGCGTCTGATCTTTTTCGAGCAGGCGCATATTGAGGGCGACTCGCCGATTCTTTCCGCTCAGGCGGGACTGGCCGGCCTGCCAGCCTTTGCCACGATGGTCATTGCGTCGAACACCGGTGGGCATTCGGTGATCATTGAGCGCATACGCGCATTGCACGAGCAATTGCCCGGCGATTGGGCTGTGAGCGCACTGCCGGGCCTGGTGGTGCTTCGCTGGCGTGGGCCGGGGGCGGAAGCGGGATGGCGGGTGTTGCGCGCAGCCTGGGCAGCATGCCGTCCGATCGTGATCGGGCGCGAGGCCTGTCCGCCCAGAATTTGGGCCACGTGATGCGGATCGTGGCAATCATCGACAACCCATTGATCATGCCTGACGGCTGGTCGTTCAGGCACTTGTGGAGAGCGTATTCATGGAATTGACACCGCGCGAACGCGACAAACTGCTGATCTTCACGGCCGCGCTTCTGGCTGAGCGCCGCAGGGCCCGGGGCTTGAAGCTCAACTATCCCGAGGCGGTCGCTTTTCTGAGCGCAGCCATCATGGAGGGTGCGCGCGACGGTCGCACGGTTGCCGAGTTGATGCATGCCGGTACCACGCTGCTGACCCGCGACGATGTCATGGACGGGGTAGCCGACATGATTCCCGAAATTCAGGTTGAAGCCACCTTTCCCGACGGAACCAAGCTGGTCACCGTGCATCAGCCCATCGTCTGAATCGAGGACCAGTCCATGACAGTTAACCACTCACCAGGCCACGAGCCGCTTGTTCCAGGCGCCGTCGAAACGCTCGAAGGCGATATCGAATTGAACGCGGGTCGGCCTGTCATCACGCTGCAGGTTGCCAACCGCGGTGATCGTCCGGTGCAGGTGGGCTCGCACTATCACTTCGCTGAAACCAATGACGCGCTTCAGTTTGATCGTGCTGCAGCCCTTGGTTTTCGGCTGAACATTGCCGCGGGCACCGCGGTTCGGTTTGAGCCGGGACAGTCGCGCACCGTGGAACTGGTGGCGCTGTCGGGCGCACGAATCGTTCATGGCTTCCAGGGCCGCGTCAATGGCCCGCTGCCGGAGATCAAGCGATGAAAATCAGTCGACGCGCGTATGCGGAAATGTTCGGCCCCACGGTAGGCGATCGGGTTCGACTCGCTGACACCGGCCTCTGGATCGAGGTTGAACAAGACCGCACGGTTTACGGCGAGGAAGTGAAGTTTGGCGGCGGCAAGGTGATTCGTGACGGCATGGGTCAGAGCCAGCGACTCGCAGCCGAAGTGGCCGATACCGTCATCACCAATGCGCTCATCCTTGATCACTGGGGCATCATCAAGGCCGATATCGCTATCAAGAATGATCGAATTGCTGCGATCGGCAAGGCGGGCAACCCCGATATTCAGCCGGGTGTCGATATCGTGATCGGCGCTTCAACCGAGGTGATTGCGGGCGAGGGCTCCATCATCACTGCGGGCGGCATCGACACCCATATCCACTTCATCTGTCCGCAACAGATTGACGAGGCGCTTGCCTCGGGCGTTACCACCATGATCGGCGGTGGCACGGGCCCCGCCACCGGAACCAATGCGACCACCTGTACGCCAGGTCCCTGGCATCTGGCCAACATGTTGAAGGCCGCCGAGGGGTTTCCAATGAACCTGGGGTTCACGGGCAAAGGTAACGCCTCGAACCCCGAGGCGCTTGCCGAGCAGGTGCGGGCAGGCGCAATCGGACTAAAGCTTCATGAAGACTGGGGCACGACGCCCGCGGCGATTGACACCTGCCTGGGTGTGGCTGATCGCTTCGATGTGCAGGTGGCTATTCATACCGACACGCTCAATGAGTCGGGCTTCGTTGAAACCACCATCGCAGCCTTCAAAGACCGCACGATTCACACCTATCACACCGAGGGTGCCGGTGGCGGTCATGCGCCGGACATCATTCGCGTGTGCGGCTTACCCAATGTGCTGCCGTCTTCCACCAACCCCACGCGGCCTTACACGGTCAACACGATCGACGAGCATCTGGACATGCTGATGGTCTGCCATCACCTCGATGCAAACATCGCCGAAGATGTGGCCTTTGCCGAGAGCCGTATTCGGCGCGAAACGATTGCTGCAGAAGACATCCTGCATGACATCGGCGCCTTCTCCATGATGTCGTCGGATTCGCAGGCAATGGGCCGGGTCGGCGAAGTGATTCTTCGCTGCTGGCAAACCGCGCACAAGATGAAGGCGCAGCGTGGCGGTCTGCCAGGCGACGGCGCGCGTCACGACAACGCACGTGCCAAACGCTATATCGCCAAGTACACGATCAATCCAGCCATCACCCACGGCATCGCGCATGAGGTCGGATCGGTGGAGGTCGGCAAGTTCGCCGACCTGGTGCTCTGGAAGCCAGCCTTCTTCGGCGTCAAGCCTTCCATGGTGATCAAGGGCGGGCAGATTGTGCTTGCGGCCATGGGCGACCCCAATGCGTCCATTCCCACGCCGCAGCCGGTTCACTACCGCCCGCAGTTCGGCGCGTTCGGCCGCGCGCTCGCAGACAGCTCGCTCACCTTCGTATCGCAGGCGGCGCTTGAGGCCGGATTGCCCACGCAACTGGGGTTGTCGCGTCGTGCGGTGGCGGTGCGCGGCATGCGCTCATTGCGGAAAACCGACCTGATCCACAACACCGCCATGCCAAGCATCGAAGTGGATCCGCAGACCTATCAGGTGCGGGCCGATGGTGTGTTGCTCACCTGCGAGCCCGCCACCGTGCTGCCTATGGCGCAGCGCTATTTCCTGTTCTGAACGGGGCCTGTCATGCTGATTTTTCGAAAACTGGGTGGCGTGACCGAGCAGCTGGTTGGTGAAATCGATCTGGCGTTTGAATGGCGCCAGAAGTCGAGGATGCGAACCGTCATCCGCAGCGGTGCGCGCGCCGGCGAATCGGTGGGCTTCGATCTGCCCCGTGGCACGGTGCTGCGCGAGGGCGATCTGATCGCGACCGACTCGGGCGAGGTGCTTCGCGTACACGCCGCGCCGGAAGAACTCATCCACGTGACCGCCCAAAACGCCACGGCGCTCTCCCGCATCGCCTATCACCTGGGCAACCGCCATGTGCCTGTGCAGGTTGGCGACGGCTGGCTACGACTGCAATACGATCATGTGCTGGAAGGCATGGTGCGGGGCTTAGGCGGCAGCATCGCGCTGGTTGACGACAGTTTTGATCCTGAAGGGGGCGCCTACGCAGGGGGGGTGCATGCGCACTCGCATTCGCATTCCCACGGATCCGACCACGACCATGACCATGACCATGCGCATGGCCACTCGCATCACCACGCGCCAGAGCCGGCGCGCGCGCCAGGCCAGCATGCCGATGCCCGGCACTCACCGCGCATTCACGACTTTCTCACCGACCCGCTCAAGCGCTAACCAAAGCCGTTTCCTGAACCGCTGCCGTGTCTGACGCTGCCCTCCCCACCGTTTCGCTCGATCCCGCAGCGCTCTTGTCGCTCATGCGGCTCTCGAGCCCGGCATTGCCGATCGGCGGTTTCAGTTATTCGCAGGGGCTTGAGTCGGCCATTGATGCGGGTTGGGTGCAGTCGGAAAGCGATGTCCGCCACTGGATTGCAAGCCTGCTCGAGGCCAATATTGGTCGCTTTGATGCGCCGCTTGCCATCGCTCTGTTTCGCGCGGTGGCCGAAGGCGATGACGCCAGCGCCAGTCGTCTGCATCAACGCTGGCTCGCGTCGCGCGAAACCGCTGAATTGCGGGCAGAAACGCTGCAGATGGGGCAGTCGCTGTTGCAGATGCTCGCAGGCCTTGAGCTTGATCCGGCGCTGCGCAGCCAGGTTGACGCGCATCGGTCACACGAGGCCGAATGCGGGCTGCCGCTTGCCTGGGCGTTTGCCGCCCGTGCGTTCGACCTTGAGCCGCTTGCCGCCTTGTCGGCTTGGCTGTGGGCCTGGCTCGAGAACCAGGTGATGGCCGCCATCAAGGCGGTGCCGCTTGGCCAGCAGGCCGGCCAGCGTCTGTTCAGCGCGTTGCGTCCCGCGCTCGCTCAGGTGATTGCGCGCTGCGCCGATCGCACAGGGGGCAACACGCTGCCCATCCATGCCAGCAACTTCGCGCCAGGCTTTGCCATTGCCAGCGCACAACACGAAACCCAGTATTCGCGGCTGTTCCGCTCGTGAACGGCCCAACGCCTCCAGGAGACACACCACGATGCAAACCTCAGCACCCGCACTATCAACGCCTGCTGCCATGCTGTCGGGCAATCATCCGGCGCTTCGGGTGGGAATCGGCGGTCCGGTTGGATCGGGAAAAACGGCGCTGACGCTGTCACTGTGCCGCCAGCTGCGCGACCGTTACAACATGGCGGTGGTCACCAACGACATTTACACCCGCGAGGACGCCGAGTTTCTGGCGCGCCACGACGCGCTGCCGCTTGAGCGCATCCTGGGTGTCGAAACCGGAGGCTGTCCGCACACGGCCATTCGCGAAGACGCGTCGATCAATCTCGAGGCGGTCGAGCGCCTGCAGCGTCGGCTATCCGGCCTTCAGCTCGTTCTGGTGGAAAGCGGCGGCGACAACCTTGCCGCCACCTTCAGCCCCGAACTGTCTGATTTCACCATCTACGTCATCGATGTGGCAGCCGGCGACAAGATCCCTCGCAAGGGGGGCCCAGGCATCATGAAGTCCGACCTGCTGGTCATCAACAAGATCGACCTGGCGCCCTACGTGGGTGCCTCGCTTGAGGTCATGGCGCAGGATGCTCGCAAGATGCGGGGCGAGCGGCCGTTTGTATTCACCAATCTGAAAACCGGGCAGGGCCTGGATGACGTCGTTCGTCACATCGAAACCCGTGGCCTGCTGGTTCACTGAACTTCTGGAGACGATCGCCATGACAACCCCAAGGCTTCATCTACCCTATGCCGCTGCCCTCCGGCGTCAACTCACCGCTGGCTTCCTGGCAGCAGGGCTCCCCGCCGTGGCGCTCGCCCATCCCGGCGATCATGGCTCAGACTGGCTGCACGCTGCAATGCATCTGCTAAGTGAACCCGATCATCTGGGTATGGTCCTGCTCGCGATTGCTGCGGCTGTTTGGGGTGTGCGCCTGCTGAGGCGGCGTGGCCGACGTGGCGCAGCCTCTGACGATCACTGACCCTGTCGCCCGGTCCCAAAAAACAAAAAGCCCGCAGTCTGCGGGCTTTTTGCTGGGCGGACAGAGCCGCCCGTGAAGCGGTGAGCGACGCTACTTCTCTTCCTCGGCAAACGCTTCTTCGCGTTTCTTGGCCACCGACGGCAGGAACACGATGATGAGCAATACCGCCGCGATGGCCAGCATGGTGGCTGACAGCGGCCGCGTGACGAACACCATCGGATCGCCTCGCGAGATCGTCATGGCCCGTCGCAGATATTCCTCCATCAGCTTACCCAGCACGAAGCCAAGCAGCAGCGGCGCAGGCTCGCAATTGAGCTTCACGCACACGTAGCCCAGAATCGCAAACGGTATCGTCATGTAGATGTCGAACACCGAGTTGTTGAGCGAGTAGGCGCCAATACAGCAGAACATCAGGATGGCCGGGTACAGGATTCGATAGGGAATCGTAAGCAGCTTGATCCACAAGCCCACCAGCGGCAGGTTGAGAACAAGCAGCATCAGGTTGCCGATCCACATCGAAGCGATCAGACCCCAGAACAGCTTGGGATTGGCCGTCATCACTTGCGGGCCGGGCTGGATGTTGTGAATCATCATGCCGGCTACCATCAGCGCCATCACGGCGTTGGTGGGGATGCCCAGCGTCAGCATGGGAATGAACGAGGTTTGCGCACCCGCGTTGTTGGCGGCTTCAGGGGCTGCCACACCTTCGATCATGCCGGTACCGAATTTCTCGGGCGTCTTCGAGATTTTCTTCTCGATGGCGTAGGCCGAGAACGCCGACAGCACCGATCCGCCGCCAGGCAGGATGCCCAACGCACCGCCCAGAACCGTGCCACGCACGATCGGCGCAACGATGCGTCGGAAATCCTCTTTGGAGGGCATAAGGCTACCGACCTTGCTGGTGAACACCTGCCGGTTATCGCGCTGCTCGAGGTTGGCGATGATTTCGCCAAAACCGAACATGCCCATGGCCACCGCGGCAAATTCAATACCGTCGGTAAGTTCAGGGATCTCGAACGAGAACCGCGCAACGCCTGAATTCACGTCAGTGCCGATCATGCCCAGCAACAGACCCAGCACCACCATGGCCAGCGCTTTGACGATAGAGCCCTGCGCCAGCACCACCGCCGCGATCAGGCCCAGCACCATCAGCGAAAAGTATTCCGCCGGGCCGAACTTGAAGGCGACTTCAGCCAGAGGCGGCGCGAAGGCTGCGATTGCCAACGTGGAGACCGTCCCTGCGAAGAATGAGGCGATGGCTGCTGTTGCGAGCGCAGGGCCGGCTCGACCGACCCGTGCCATCTGGTAGCCGTCAAGCGTTGTAACCACCGACGACGTTTCCCCTGGCAGCTTCACCAGAATAGCCGTGGTGGAACCGCCGTACTGCGCACCGTAGTAGATGCCCGCCAGCAGGATGAGCGCCGTGGTGGGGTCGGTCATCTTGTAGGTGATGGGCAGCAGCATCGCGATGGTGGCAAGTGGCCCAATACCTGGCAATACGCCCACGAGCGTGCCAAACAGCACGCCGATGAAGCAGTAGAACAGGTTGGTGGCTGTGGCCGCGACCGAGAAGCCGAGCGAGAGATTTGTGATTAAACCGTCCATCGTCGCGCTCCGGTTACTGCGTGAGGAACTTGGGCCAAACCGCCAGCTGCAGTTCGAGACCCTTTGCAAACACGCCCCATCCCAGCACGCTCAGCACGATTGCCGAAAGGAAGGTTTCCTTCAGGTTGAATTCGTGACTGCCCAGCGCCGAGACAAAGATCAGCACCCACAACGACACGATCAGACCAAGCTTGGGCAGCAGGATCGCGAACAGAAGCACGCCCAGCAGCACCAGGAGCAGTTCCCGCCAGCCCACCGGCGAGAGCTTGGCCTCGGGATTGGATTTAGCGAATGCGCTGGCGACGATCATGAGACCGAGCACGGTAAGGATGCCGCCCAGAACCGTGGGGAAATACCCTGGTCCCATCTTGGCGGCGGTGCCAAACTGGTACTGACGCGACAACACCATAAACAACACGCCGAGGACGACGAACATCATCCCCGACCAAAAATCCTGATGATTACGAAGCTTCACCAGTAGTCTCCTTTCGCTGCGCTTGCTGGCGTCGATCTTGACCAGACGGAGGGGTGACTCCAGCCGGCCTGTGGTTATGACGAGTCGCGATGGTAGCCGATGGGGGTGCCCACGTAAACGGGGCCTGTGTCGGGGATGACTGCGGGGCGAGGGTTTTCACCAGGACCTGAGCGCGCAGCGCGGCTATTTCAACAGCCGCTCGATGCTGTCTGGGGCATAACCGAGCACGTCACGCATCACTTCTACGGTGTGTTCGCCCAGGCGAGGCGGCGGGCGCCGCAAGGTGGTTGGCGTTTCGCTGAAGCGGATGGGGTTGGTGACCAGCTCAATGGGCCCCGAATCTTCGCGCTCGATTGACTGGCGCATGCCGCGCGCCTTTACCTGCGGATTCTCAAATACCTGGGCCAGATTGTTGATGGGCCCGCACGGCACACCCGCCGCCTCCAGCCCATTGATCCACTGCTCGCCGGTGCGTTGCGCAATGATCTCTGCCAGGATCGGCACCAACTGATCGCGGTTGCGGATCCGGTCAGGCACATGGACAAAGCGTGGGTCGCGGGTGAGATCCAGACAGTTGCCCACTTCGCAGAAACGGCGGAACTGATCGTCATTGCCTACTGCAAGAATGATCCACATGTCCGAGGCTTTGAACGCCTGATAGGGCACCAGATTTGGATGCGCATTACCCCAGCGCTTGGGCGGTTGGCCGCTTACCAGGTAATTGGTGTTCATGTTGGCCATCATCGCAACCTGCACATCGAGCAATGCTGAGTCGATGTACTGACCTTCACCGGTGCGTTCACGGTGAAACAGTGCGGCAAGGATGGCCTGGGTGGCGTACATGCCGGTAAACAGATCCACCACCGCAACGCCTGCTTTTTGAGGGCCTCCGCCGGGGCGATCATCGGCCTCGCCCGTCACCGACATCAGGCCGCCAATACCCTGGATGATGAAGTCATAGCCAGCGCGGTGAGACCATGGGCCGGTCTGCCCAAACCCGGTAATCGAGCAATACACCAGCCGGGGATTGATCGCTTTCAGGCTTTCGTAGTCGAGCCCGTACTTGCGCAGTTGACCAACTTTGAAATTTTCAGCGACCACATCGCTGACCCGTGCCAGGTCGCGGATGACCTGTTGCCCCTCGGACGATGCGATGTCCACCGCGATCGATCGCTTGTTGCGGTTTGCCGACAAAAAATAGGCTGCATCGCGGGTTTCGCTGCCGTCGCGATGCTTCAGAAACGGGGGGCCCCAGCTGCGGGTGTCGTCCCCGTCGCCGGGTTTTTCCACCTTGATCACGTCTGCGCCCAGGTCGGCCAGATTTTGCGTGCACCACGGGCCTGCCAGAACCCGGGTCAGGTCAAGAACACGAATGCCGTCGAGAATCGCCTTCATGAGAATGTCCGATAGCAGGGTGGAGGAAGCGGGCGCTGAGCCTGTCCGAGGGGCCGAAAATTACAGGATTCCATGGCGCGACGTAAAATGAAGGGTTGCGCATTTCAAACCGGGCTCCCCATGAAGTCGGCCGATATTCGAGAAAAATTCCTGCGGTTCTTTGAATCCAAAGGTCACACCATCGTGGCGTCCAGCCCGCTGGTGCCTGGCAACGACCCCACGCTTCTGTTTACCAACAGCGGCATGGTGCAGTTCAAGGACGTGTTCCTGGGTAAAGAGCAGCGCAGCTACCGGCGCGCCACCACCTCGCAGCGCAGCGTGCGCGCGGGAGGCAAGCACAACGACCTCGAAAACGTCGGCTACACCGCCAGGCATCACACTTTTTTCGAGATGCTCGGCAACTTCTCGTTTGGCGATTACTTCAAGCGCGATGCAATCCGTTTCGCGTGGGAACTGCTCACCGGGGTTTACGCGCTGCCCAAAGAGCGGCTCTGGATCACCGTGTATGCCGAAGACGACGAGGCCTACGACATCTGGGCCAAGGAAATCGGCGTTCCGGCCGAACGCATTGTGCGCATCGGCGACAACAAAGGCGCCCGCTACGCCTCCGACAATTTTTGGCAGATGGCCGATACGGGGCCTTGCGGCCCGTGTTCCGAGATTTTTTACGACCACGGATCCGGCATATGGGGCGGTCCTCCCGGGTCGCCCGAGGCTGACGGCGATAGGTACATCGAAATCTGGAATCTCGTGTTCATGCAGTTTGAGCGCGATGAATCCGGCACGCTCACGCCGCTGCCCAAACCCTGCGTCGATACAGGCATGGGGCTGGAACGTATCGCGGCAGTGCTGCAGCATGTTCACAGCAATTACGAAATCGACCTGTTTCAAGACCTGATTCGTGCCGCTGCGCACGAAACCGGATGCGCCGATCTGGCCAACCCGTCGCTTCGCGTCATTGCCGATCACATTCGTGCCTGCTCGTTTCTGATTGTTGATGGCGTCATTCCAGGCAATGAAGGTCGCGGGTATGTGCTGCGCCGAATCATTCGTCGCGCCCTGCGGCATGGGCACAAGCTGGGTCAGGCCAACCCGTTCTTTTTCCGTCTGGTGGCTGCGCTCGATGCGGTCATGGGTGGCGCCTATCCCGAACTGACCGCAGCCCGCGATCGGGTGGCCGACGTGCTCCGCCAGGAAGAAGAACGTTTTGGCGAAACGCTTGCGCATGGCATGGCAATCCTTGAACAGGCCCTGGGCTCTGGCACCAAGCTTCTTGATGGCGATACCGCCTTCAGGCTCTACGACACCTACGGCTTTCCACTCGATCTCACTGCCGATGTCTGCCGCGAGCGCAGCGTCACGGTCGATGAAGCGGGCTTTGAAGTGGCAATGGAGCGTCAGCGTGAGCAGGCGCGGGCGGCGGGCAAGTTCCGTATGGCGGCAGGGCTTGACTACAGCGGCGACCAGACGCGCTTCGATGGCTATGATCACCTGACCGTTGGGCAGGCCCGTGTGCTGGCGCTGTACGTCGATGGCGTCGCGGTGTCATCGGTTCCGGCCGGACGCGAGGCAGTGGTGGTCCTCGACCGCACGCCGTTTTACGCGGAGTCGGGCGGCCAGGTGGGTGATGCAGGAACGCTGCAGTCAGCAAGCGGTGCAACGCGCTTGGCGGTGGAAGACACACGCAAGATCCAGGCTGAGGTGTTTGGTCACCACGGTACGCTGCTGGCTGGCGAAATCAGGGTGGGTGATGCGCTCAACGCAGAGGTCGATGCGGTAAGGCGGGCTCGCACGATGCGCAACCACTCTGCCACCCACCTGATGCACAAGGCGCTTCGCGAAGTGTTGGGCGCGCATGTGCAGCAGAAGGGTTCGCTGGTGGATGCTGAGCGCACGCGCTTCGATTTCTCGCACCATGCGCCGGTCACCGACGATGAAATCCGACAGGTCGAGGCACGTGTCAACGCCGAGATTCTTTCAAATGCGGCCACTGAGGCGCGCGTCATGGGGTTCGATGACGCGGTTCGGGGTGGCGCAATGGCGCTCTTTGGCGAGAAATATGGCGACTCGGTCCGGGTGCTTGACATCGGCTCGTCGCGCGAGCTGTGCGGTGGCACGCATGTGGGCCGCACGGGCGATATCGGCGCATTCAAAATCGTTGCCGAGTCGGGCGTGGCAGCAGGCATCCGCCGGGTGGAGGCCGTCACTGGCGACAACGCACTGGCCTGGATCCAGGGCGTTTCCGCAACCTTGAGCGACACCGCTGGCGCGCTGAAGGTGTCCGCGGCCGAGGTACCGGCAAAACTTGCCCAATTGCTTGACTCGGTGCGCGCGCTTGAGAAGGAAGTGGCCAGGCTCAAGTCGAAACTCGCGTCCTCTCAGGGCGATGATCTGGCGGCGGGCGCGGTTGAGGTCAATGGAATCCGGGTGCTTGCTGCCCGGCTCGAGGGCGCTGATGCGAAAGTGCTGCGTGAAACCGTCGATCAGCTGAAGGCGAAGCTGCGCACCGCAGCCATCGTTCTTGCCGCGGTCGATGGCGGGAAGGTCAGCCTCATCGCGGGTGTTACCGCCGACGCCACCCACCGCGTGAAGGCTGGCGATCTCGTCAACCACGTTGCCCAGCAGGTGGGCGGCAAGGGCGGTGGTCGACCCGACATGGCGCAGGCCGGGGGCACGCAACCCGATCAGTTGCCGGCCGCGCTCGCCAGTGTTGCGGGCTGGGTGGCTGCCCGCGCCGGATGACCGAGAGCACCGAATCTGATCCTGGCGCAGGGCACCGTCGTGTGCTCCTGACGCTGGTTGGCATGTCGGTGCTGTCTCACTCGGCGCTGGTCGGCTGCCGGATCGCCGTCACGCTCGGCGGAATCGAACTGGGCGCGTCGGCATTTACCATCGGGCTGCTGATGGCATTTTTCGGCCTGTTGCCGATGATTCTTTCGGTGCCCGCAGGCCGACTCATCGACCGGATCGGAACCCGCAAGCCGATGTTCTGGGGGCTGGCTGCGCTCACCGTGGCCATTCTTGCGCCAGCGTTGTCCTGGGAAGTGGGGGCGCTGTTTCTGGCGAGCACCGCCACAGGGCTCGGCTTCATGGGCGTGAATGTCGCCATCCAGAAGCTCGGCGGGGAACTGGGTGGTCCCGCTGCGCGTTCCACCAATTTCGGCATGCTCGCGATCGGCTTTTCGGTGTCGTCGTTCATTGGCCCGCTGCTGGTCGGGCCAATCATTGATTACGCTGGATTTCGCGCCGCATTTGTGGCTTTGCTCGCATTGCCATTGGCGACCGCTTTCTGGCTCAGCCGCGTCAGATTTAATGAACAGCCAAGACTTGCGCATCAGTCGCGTGAGTCAACCAACGACCAGAGCGTGTTCGATCTGTTGCGTGACCCGTCGCTGCGGCGGGTATACCTGTCGGTGGGGGTGGTCTCCGCAGCGTGGGACGTCCACCAGTTCGTCGTTCCGATCTACGGTTCTTCAATCGGCATGTCGGCGTCCGCGATCGGCATTCTGTTGGCTTCGTATTCGGCTGCCACCTTTGTCATTCGGGTGGCAATTCCCTGGCTCGCCCGCCGCGTGACGGAATGGCCGATGATTCTGGCCTCACATGTTGTCGGGTGCGTGATCTATTTTTTGTATCCGTTTACCGAATCCCTACCGCTGATGATGCTGCTGTCGTTCGTGTTGGGCATGGGGCTGGGCATCTCTCAGCCGCTGGTGCTTGCGCTGTTGCACAGGCTTGCGCCCCCCGATCGAACCGGTGAGGCAGTGGGTTTGCGAATGGTGCTGGTCAACGGGACGCAAACCCTGTTGCCTGGGGCATTTGGCGCAATCGGCGGCGTGTTCGGCGTGGCAACGCTTTTTTGGGGCATGGCGCTGATGCTGGGCGGCAGCCTGTTCTACATCGCCCGGGGTGCCGACATGCGAGAGCCGAAATGAGTACAGACGCCGAGCGGCCGTCGCCACGATCGATCTCGGATGTGTTTCTCGCATTCACGTCGCTTGCGCTGCATGGTTTCGGCGGGGTGCTGCCCTGGGCACAACGCACGCTGGTTGAACAGCGCCGCTGGTTAAGCCGCGAAGAATTTACCGAACTGCTTGCCTTTGGTCAGTTGCTGCCGGGGCCCAACATCATCAATCTGGGAATCATTGTCGGACACCGCTATTTCGGTTGGCGCGGCTCTGTGGCAGCAGTCACCGGGCTGGTTCTTTGCCCGGCCATACTGGTGGTTGCCGCAGGGATGGTCTACTCGCAACTGGTGGCGATTCCCGCGGTGCAAAAGGCGTTATCGGGTATGGCCGCAGTGGCTGCGGGTCTGCTCATTGCCACCGCGCTCAAACTCGGCTGGGCTCAACGCAAGCGCTGGCCCTGGCTCATCTTTGGCCTGGCGGGTTTCGTGTGCCTGGGATTGCTGCGCTGGCCACTGTTGCAGGTGTTGGTGCTCATCGTGCCTGTGGCCGTGCTGCTCGCCTGGTGGAAAGAGGGCCCCACCCAATGACGCTGTGGGACCAGATCGAGATCCTGGCGCATTTCGCCATGTTGTCGGCGATTGCGGTCGGTGGCGCGGTATCGATGGTGCCCGACATCAGCCGCTACATGGTCGACGAAAAGGGCCTGCTCAGCGCCGCGCAGTTCAGTGAGGCGGTCGCTTTGGCACAGGCGGTTCCGGGTCCCAACGTGCTGTTCGTCACCTTGCTCGGCTGGCAGAGCGCAGGCTTAGCGGGTGCCGTGCTGGCAACGCTGGGATTACTCGTTCCATCCAGCGTGATCACCTATCATGCGAACCGTTGGCGCAGCGGCAATCTCGATACCCGCGCGGTGCGTGCAATCCGGCGCGGACTCTCCCCGCTGGCGGTCGGTCTCACCCTGTCTGCGGGTTGGGTGATCGCCGAGGGCGCGGTCACTCACTGGACGCTGGCAGTGTTCTGCGCGGTCACAGTCGTGGTGTGTCTTGCCACTTCCATCAATCCTTTGTGGTTGATTGGGCTGGGTGCGGTGCTGGGGCCGCTGTTGCTGCCCTGAAATCAATCATTCCTGTTGACGAGGAAACGTTATGTCCGATCAAACAATTGCCAGCGATCGCGAGGTGGACGCCCGCGGGCTGAATTGTCCTTTGCCGATTCTGCGTGCAAAAAAAGCATTGACCGACCTGGGAAGCGGTCAGGTCCTCAAAGTGATCTCAACCGACCCCGGATCAAAGCGCGATTTCGAAGCCTTTTCGAGGCAAACCGGCCACACGCTGCTACGGGTCGAAGAACAGGACCGGCAGTGGACATTTTTTCTGCAAAGGCGCTAGGCCATCATGAAAGCGAGCTTTGACTTCAGCGGCCGCAAGGTGCTGGTGACAGGGGGTACGTCGGGTATCGGCGCAGCCACCGCAGTGGCATTTCGCCGTGCGGGTGCAACGGTGGTGGCCTGCGGACTGACCGATCAGGAAATCGCTGCCGCCCGCGTGCGCTCTGATTTTGAGGGCATTGAACTGCACCAGCTTGATGTCACTGACCGCGCTGCCGTGGATGCGCTGGTTGGTTCGCTGGGGTCGTTGGATGCGGTCGTCAACAGCGCTGGCCTGATTCGTCGCGAGGCCGAGCACGATCCCGATGTGTTTGCCCATGTGATGGACGTGAACGTCAATGGCGGCATGCGGGTGTCGGCCGCTGCCCGGCCGCTGCTCGCGAAAAGCCGCGGCGCCATCGTATTCATCGGCTCGGTGATGTCGTTCTTTGGCGGCCCCAGGCAGCCCGCCTATTCAGCCTCGAAGGGCGCGGTACGCAACCTCACCATGTCGCTCGCGGCGGCGTATGCGGCCGACGGCATTCGGGTCAATGCGGTCGCGCCCGGCTGGGTGATCACCGAGCTGTCGCGCGGCGCTCGTGAGAACCCCGAGCGGAACGCCATGATCATGGCGCGCACGCCGATCGGCCGCTGGGCCGACCCTGCAGAAATCGCCGATCCGATTTTGTTCCTGTGTTCGGATGCCGCGCGCTACATGACTGGAACGGTCATGGCGGTGGATGGCGGGTATATGTCGGTGGGCTAGCGGGACGGCTTGGCTGAAACTTTTCAGCCAAGCTTTGCGCGCTGCTCCTGAAGTCGCGCAAGCGCCGCTTCAAAGCCTGCGAGCCGATCGCGCTCCTGTGCCACCACGTTGGCGGGCGCGCGCTCGACAAACCCTGCGTTGCCAAGCTTTGCGCTGGCGCGCTGCGTCTCGCCCTGCACCCGTGCAATTTCCCGATCGAGGCGTGCGCGCTCGGCCTCTACATCAATCTCAAGATGCAGCATCAGTCGGAAGTCACCCACGATTTGCACGGGTGCAAGCGACCCTGCCGGAAGCGTATCGACGATTTCAACGGCCTCCAGGCGGGCAAGCGCCTTCAGATAGGGGGCGAACTCGGCAAGCTGGTCGCGCGAACCCTGCGCGATCAACGGCAGCTTCTGCGCGGGAGAAACATTCATTTCGCCGCGTAGTGCGCGACAGGCGTCGATCAGCTGCTTGAGCTGGTCAACAAAAGCCTCGCTCGTCTGATCGATTTTTCCGGGCTCGCTCTTGGGATAGGGCTGCAGCATCAGCAGATGGCGCTGCTCGGCAACTGCCTGCGCAAGCGCGTCGCCCGACAACTTCTGCACGCCGCGATCACCGTAGCGCTGGGCGAGCGGCGCGATTTTCTGCCACAACTCTTCGGTGATGAACGGAATGATGGGGTGCGCGAGCCTTAATACCGCTTCGAGAACGCGCAACAGGGTTCGACGCGTGGCCCGCACCACCGCCTGATCGTCTGACTGCAGATTGACTTTGGCAAGCTCGAGATACCAGTCGCAGTACTGATCCCAGACAAATTCATACAGCGAGCGCGCGGCCAGATCGAAGCGATACTCAGACAGCGCGCGCTCAATGTCGGCCTCGGTGCGCTGCAGCGCCGAGACGATCCAGCGATCAACGGCATTGAAATGCAGATAGCCGCCCGGTACGCAGGCGCCCGCCTCATGGGGTTCGAAGCCGCAGTCGCGGCCCTCGGTCTGCATCAGCACAAAGCGCGACGCGTTCCAGAGCTTGTTGCAGAAATTACGATAGCCCTCGCAGCGACTGAGGTCGAAGTTGAGGGTACGGGCGAAGGTGGCGAGCGAAGCGAAGGTGAAGCGGACCGCATCGGCGCCGAAGGCAGGAATGCCTTGCGGGAAGTTGCCGCGGATGGTGCGTTCAATGCGCTGCTTGTGATCAGCGCGCAGCAGCCCCACGGTGGATTTTTCAAGCAGGGCTTCGAGCGTGATGCCATCGACCAGATCGATCGGGTCGATGGTGTTGCCCTTCGACTTCGACATTTTCTGGCCCTCGGAATCACGCACGATCGCATTGATGTAGACGTGATGAAAAGGCACTTTGCCGGTGAAGAAGGTGGTCATCATCACCATCCTGGCTACCCAGAAGAAGATGATGTCAAAGCCGGTGACCAGCACGTTGGACGGCAGGTATCGATCGAGGTCAGTGGTCTGTTCAGGCCAGCCCAGCGAGGTGAAGGGCACCAGCGCTGACGAGAACCAGGTGTCGAGCACGTCGTCGTCGCGCACCAGTGCGCCCTGGTAGCCCGCGGCCCGCGCTCGCGCCTGGGCATCGCTTTCGCTGCGCGCAACAAACACGGTGCCGTCGTGAATCGGCTGGCCATTTGCGTCGGCCTTATACCAGGCGGGGATGCGGTGCCCCCACCATAACTGCCGCGAGATGCACCAGTCCTGGATATTCTCGAGCCAGTGGTTGTACGTGCTTGTCCAGTGGTCAGGGTAGAAGCGGATTTGTTCGTCGCGAACCACCTGCAGGCAAACCTCTGCGATGGACTGGCCTGGGAAGAACGTATTGCCGTGATCACGGCGGCTCATGGCAACGAACCACTGGTCAGTGAGCATCGGCTCAACCACCACCTGCGTGCGCGCCGAGCGCGGCACCATCAATGTGTGCGGCTTCTCGGAGACCAGCAGGTCCGCTGCCTTCAGATCGTCGAGTACTTTTTTTCGGGCCTCGTAACGATCGAGGCCCTGATAGGCGGCGGGTGCCTGATCGTTGATGCGGGCCTCGAGTGTCAGCACGCTGATCGCGGGCAGTCCATGGCGCTCGCCCACCTTCCAGTCGTTGAAGTCATGTGCGGGCGTGATCTTGACGCAGCCGGTTCCGAAGGCCGGGTCGACGTAGTCGTCAGCGATGATGGGTATTTCACGATCACAAAGCGGCAGCCGCACATGCTTGCCGATCAGCGCGCGATAGCGTTCATCGGCCGGATGCACCGCGACGGCAGTGTCGCCCAGCATGGTTTCCGGCCGTGTGGTGGCGACAGTCAGCGATCCACTGCCGTCGGCCAGTGGATACCGGATCTCCCACAAATGGCCTTTCTCTTCTTCGCTGTCAACCTCGAGATCGGACACAGCGGTCATCAGGACCGGATCCCAATTGACCAGGCGCTTGCCTCGGTAAATAAGCCCCTGCTCATGCAGCTGAACGAATACCTCGAGGACGGCCGCACTCATGGTGTCATCCATGGTGAAGTAACCGGCGCGATCGCCCTCGGTATCGGCGTATTCCCAGTTGCCTGATGCGCCGATTCGACGCATTTGCCGGGTGATCGTGGCACCTGACTGGCGCTTCCACTGCCAGACGCGGTCGAGGAAAGGTGCGCGGCCAAGATCATGGCGCGTGAGCCCTTCGCCCTGCAGTTGTCGCTCGACGACCACTTGGGTGGCGATGCCTGCATGGTCGGTGCCCACCACCCAGTTGGTGTCCAGACCCTTCATGCGGTGATAGCGGATGAGCGCGTCCATCAGGGTCTGCTGGAACGCATGACCCATGTGCAAGGTGCCCGTGACGTTGGGAGGCGGCAGCTGAATGCAGTAGCTGCCCTGGGTGGCCGCAGACGCGTCATGTCGGAAGCAGCCGCGACTTTCCCAAAGCGGATACCAGCGTGCTTCGATGTCGGTGGGTTCGAAGCTTTTGGCGAGCGAGGCCTGCGGGGCGGTTTGGGCAGTTGTCATGTTCAACCTTATTCAGGCGGCACGCGCCAGATCATGCGCGTTGAGGGGGTAGCCCCGGTCCTTGTAAAAGCGCCAGCGCTCGCGCGCAAGCGAACGGTCATCATCGTTACCGCTGACAACCTCAATCAGCCGGTCGAAGCGGCTGAACATGGGAGGTGTTTGCCGACCAAGGTTGACCAGCACTTCATGATGCGGCAGATCAACCGGCTCGGCGGCCAGCAGCACAGGCGTCTCCGCCGCGAGCGGGTCGCTGGCCACCACATGGGGGATGAAATCAGCGTCAGAGAATGTCCACAGCAGCTGGTCGAAGCGCTGGAGTTCAAGCGCGTCTTCACACCAGACGAGAATGCGCGCGCCGCTTCGGTGGACCTTGCGCACCAGCCTGCATCCGTACTGCAGCCGGTCTGGTGCGTTGAAGTGAAAGTCGACCCGTGTCATCCCTCGGCACGCGAGATCAGAAAGCGGGTAAGAAGCGGCACCGGGCGCGCGCTTGCGCCTTTGGCCGCACCCGATTTCCAGGCGGTTCCCGCGATATCGAGATGGGCCCAGTCGTATTTCTTGGTGAAGCGCGCAAGAAAGCAGGCTGCGGTAATGGCACCGCCGTCGCGGCCACCGACATTGGCGAAGTCGGCAAACCGTGATTTGAGCGCGTCCTGGTAGACGTCATCAAGTGGCATTCGCCAGCAGGTGTCGCTCGAGTCGCGTCCTGCGTCAATCAGTTCAGCCGCCAGCGCATCCTGCGGCGTAAAGAGCCCCGAGTGATGATGGCCGAGCGCCACCACGCAGGCACCAGTGAGGGTGGCGATATCGATGACGGTGCGTGGCTTGAAGCGCTCGACATAGGTGAGCGCGTCGCAGAGAATCAGCCGGCCTTCGGCGTCGGTGTTCAGAATCTCAACGGTTTGTCCGGACATCGACGTGACAATGTCCCCGGGACGGGTGGCCCGGCCGCTTGGCATGTTCTCGCAGGCGGGAACCACACCGATGACATTGATCTTGAGCTTCATTTCGGCCACTGCACGCAGGGTGCCGAGAACCGAGGCCGCGCCGCACATGTCGAACTTCATTTCGTCCATGCCTGCAGCGGGCTTGATCGAGATTCCCCCGGTATCAAAGGTGATGCCTTTGCCGACCAGCGCAACCGGCTGCTGTCGGCTCGATGCCCCGTTGTACTGCAGCACGATCATCTTGGGGGGCTGCTCAGAGCCCTGCGCCACCGCCAGCAGCGCGCCCATTTTCAGGGCCTGCATCTGCTTGGTGTCGAGTACCTCAAGCTTGAGACCGAATTCGCGCGCAAGCTTTTTGGCCTGATCGGCCAGATAAGTGGGCGTGCACACATTCGGTGGCAGATTGCCCAGGTCGCGCGTGAAATCCATCCCGTTGGCGAGCGCCTGCGCGCGCGACACCGAGACGGCGGCCGCCGCCTGTTGCGCGCGCGGTACCGCGAACACGACCTGACGGGGTCGCTTGGGCGTTGATTCCTTGCGGCTTTTCATGGCCTCGAAGCGATACGCAGCGTCTCGGCCGCTTAGGACCTGAACCTGGAGCTTCCAGTCAAGTGAGCGCTGCGCCACCGCGGCTTCGTGCAGAAAAGAAACCACGTCCTCTGCGGCCGCGTTGGCGAGCGCACGCCAGGCTGCGGCGCTTGCATCACGAAAGCTTTTTTCAGCAACTTCAGTGGCGCTGCCAAGCGAGACCAGCAGCACCCGCTGCAGCGCGCCTTCAAGGTGCACCATCAGCGTGGAGCCGGGCTTCTTCTGGAGATCGCCACGCGCAATGACGGCGGATAGCCGTCCACCCTGCGCCTGATCAAGCGTTTGCGCGTCGCCCGACAGTGGTTCACCAACAATGACTGGAACGATTGCGCAGCCGGCCTTCAATCGGTCGGCTGACAGGGGCTTTGTGCTAAATTGCATTGAGTCTTCCTCGGCCTGTGCTCACAACCGATCGATTATAGCGAGGGGTTCGCGCGATGCTCTTTAAGACAGCGTTGCGGCGCGACCTGTCGAATCTGGCTGGAGTGGTCTTCGCCACGCTGTTTACAGTGATGGTGACCACCTCCCTGATCCGCTGGCTGGGGCGTGCCGCCAACGGACTCACAGACACCGCAAGCGTGCTGCCCATGATCGCCTTTGGCGCGATCAACCTGCTGCCGGTGCTGCTGGTTCTCACGGTGTATGTGTCCGTGTTGATGGCGCTCACGCGTGCTTACCGCGACTCCGAAATGGTCATCTGGTTTTCAAGCGGCCGCAGCCTGCTTGATTGGATCCTGCCAGTGCTGGGTTTTGTCACGCCGGTGGCGGTTCTGGTCGCACTGGTTGCTTTTGTGGGTGGCCCCTGGGCAACGCGTCAATCCGACGAATACCAGGCGCGGTTTTCCCAGCGCGAGGACATTTCCCGCGTCTCGGCTGGACAATTCCGGGAGTCTGCGTCCGCGGGCAGGGTGTTTTACGTCGAATCGCTCAACGACGACAACACCGAAGTCAGAAACGTGTTTGTGTCGCAGCTCGACGCCCAGCGCGAACTGATCGTGGTGTCTCAGAAGGGGCAAATTGAGGTCATGCCCAACGGCGATCGCTACCTGGTGCTCGAGAAAGGCCGTCGCTACGATGGCGAGCCGGGGTCCTCCAGTCTCAGGTTGATGGAGTTTGAGCGTTATGGGCTGCTTCTCGAAGGACGAGCGGATGTATCGGGCTCAGGCGCAAGCGCGCGCACCATGGGGCTGCTTGACCTGCTGGCCGATCCCAGCCGCACCAATCTGGCCGAGCTTAACTGGCGACTCAGCCTGCCGATTTCAGCGTTCCTGATGGCCCTTCTTGCCATTCCGCTGTCAGCGGTCAACCCGCGGCTGGGACGCTCGGTCAATCTCATTCTGGCGCTGCTGATCTACGTTGTTTACAACAACATGCTGTCGGTGGTGAGCGCCTGGATTGGCCAGGGGCGTCTGCCGTTTCTGGTGGGCGTCTGGGTTGTGCATGCGGCGCTCGCGGTGGTGATCGCGTTTCTCTTCTGGCGTCGCATCCGCCTGCCGCGCCGCTGGATTCGCCGGGCGCTGTCGCCGTCGTCGGCAGGGGCTGCGTGATGATCATCGGCAGTTCAACGCTGGGGCGTTATCTGGCCCGGGAAATCGCCACGGCGGTGGCCTTCGTGCTGGTGGCGTTTCTAGCCCTGTTCGCATTTTTTGATTTCATCAACGAACTTGATGATGTGGGGCGGGCGGGCTACAGCCTTGCTGCAGCTGCCATCTATGTGCTTCTGACGCTACCCTCGCGCACCTATGAGGTGATGCCGATCGCCGCGTTGATTGGCAGCGTCTACGCCCTTGCGCAGCTCGCGGCGCACTCCGAGTTCACCGCCATGCGTGCCTCGGGGCTCAGCCGTACCCGTGCCCTGGGAGAGCTGGTGCGTCTGGGCGCCTGGATCGCGGTGTTCACGGCTCTGGTGGGCGAAGCGCTGGCGCCGCCCGCCGAGCGGCTTGCCCAGGAGCTGCGCCTGTCTTCGCTCGGCAGCGCTGTGGGCGGCCAGCTCCGATCAGGGCTCTGGATTCGCGACTCGCTGCGCGATACCGCCGGTGATGTTCAGCGCATTCGCTTTGTGAACGTCGGCGAGCTGATGCCTGATGCCACGCTGCGGCGGGTTCGCATTCTTGAATTTGATCAGCAGATGCGCCTGTCCGAGGTGGTCAGGGCCGAGCGTGGCGAATTCTCAGGGCCGGGCGTGTGGCAGCTGAGTGGCGTCACCACGACGCTCTATCACCCGGTCGAATCCGATGAGCCGCTGCCATTGCTGCGCACCGAGCGTGCGTCGGCCGCCACCCGCAACTGGACCTCAGAGCTCACACCCGCGCTCCTGTCGGTACTGATGGTCACGCCCGAGCGAATGTCGGCGATCAACCTGTTCAACTACATTCGGCACCTGCGCGAAAACCAGCAAAACACCGAGCTTCACGAAATCGCGTTCTGGAAAAAAGTTGTCTACCCCTTGGCTGTCATCGTGATGATGGCTCTGGCCTTGCCCTTTGCGTACCTGCAGAGCCGGGCTGGCGGCATCGGTTATAAGGTGTTCGCCGGCATCATGCTGGGCGTAGCTTTTCACTTCCTGAATGGCTTGTTCAGCCACCTGGGGCTGCTCAATACCTGGCCGCCTCTGGTCGCGGTCAGCATCCCCAGCGTGGTTGCTTTTTTCTGCGCGGTCGCGCTGTTGCGGTGGGTGGACCGTACCCGCTGAGCGCGTTTCGACCGTCATCTAGCGGGTTGAGAGACGGGGTTTACCCTTGGTCTCCCAGCGGTCGTTGTGCGATGCAACATTAGATCCACATCGGTGTCCTGCGGTTTTTGATGCAACGCACAATCTTTTTCTTCGTCCCGGCTATCTGTAACGACTTGTAATCGTCGGGTTTTTCGTGGAGCATCCTCTTCCGTCGGATTCGGTCGGATTCGATCGAATTCTCAGGTGTATCGAGGAGGAGGAGAGGCAGCGATGCTGCCGTTGGAGCGCACAGCAATGTGCGCTTTTTTTTTGAGCCCGTCGCGGACATATAATCGGTGGGTTTCGCAGCCTCGATTCATCGCTAAATTAATCATGGGAGACGCTCGATGTTTTCAGCACGTCATGCTCTGGCGACAGGTTCATTCATTTTTGCTACGGCGGCCTCCGCCCAGGTAACCCTCACTACTTCAAGCTGGGTGCCCCCCACCCACACGCTCACGGTGACGCAGGCCGAGTGGTGCACGCAGGTAACTGACGCCACCGCTGGCCGGGTACGCTGCAGTGCGCTTGCCAAGGCGGTGACAGCCCCGCCGGCAACCTTTGATGCGGTTCGCGACGGACTCACCGACCTGTCTTTCTCGGTGCACGGCTATACGCCGGGCCGGTACATTCTCACTCAAATCGCAGAGCTGCCCTTTCTGGGTGACTCGGCTGAATCAACCTCGGTTGCCTATCAACGCATCCATGAAAAGTATCTCGCCAATTTGGGCGAGCACAAGGGCATGCGGGTCATCACGGTGTTCACGCACGGGCCCGGCATGATCATCAACACCAAGCGCGCCGTCAATTCGCTTAACGACATGGATGGCCTGAAGTTTCGCGTTGGTGGCGGCATGGTCAACGAGATCGGCAAGATCATGGGGATCAACGTCACGCTGCGTCCCGCACCGCAGTCGTATGAGCTGCTGTCCTCGGGCGTGATGGATGGCGTGTTCTTCCCAGCGGAATCGGTGGAGTCATTCAAGCTTGAGAAACTGGTGAAGCACCGCACAACCTTCTCGGGCGGCCTTTACAACACCAGCTTCGCGTTCGTCATGAACGAAGCGGCCTGGAAGAAAATTTCGCCAGCCGACCAGGCGGCGATCACCAAGCTGTCAGGCGAGTATGCAGCGCGCCTGTTCGGACGCGCCTGGGACAAGGCAGACCGTCTGGGGGCGGCCTTCATGCAGGCCAATGGCGTGCAGCACACCGTCGCAAACAAAGCGTTCGTTGATCAGGTGCGCGCGAAAACTGACGCGCTCGAGCGCAAGTGGGTCGCCGAATCGAAGGCCAAGGGCTTGCCCAACGGCGATCAGGTCATCCGCGAACTCCGGGCGGAAATCGCCAAGCTTCAGTAACTTGACCCGAAACGCTGCTGCGCACTGGCTTTCAACGGCCAGTGCGCGCTATTACCCATGAACGCTTTCAAGAAGCTGCTGGGCGCGGGTGCAGCGGCCGCGCTCTTTTCTATGATGTTGCTCACCTTCGCCGATGTGGTCGGTCGAAAGGTGTTGAACGAATCCATCACCGGCAGCGTTGAACTCACCGAGCTGTGCATGCTCGGAACCATCTTTATTGCGATGCCGCTGGTATCGCTGGCGGGCGAGCATGTGATCTTTGACCTGCTTGACCCGATTCTCCCGGCGTCGCTACAGCGCTGGCAGCGCGTCATTTCAAACGTGTTTTGTTCTGTG
>Ga0194116_10002318_pt1 | contig 24862 bp, 12 predicted proteins | sample TA2MahsurfametaG_4_FD_148617 | JGI IMG/M metagenome (GOLD analysis project Ga0194116, IMG submission 148617) | Freshwater microbial communities from Lake Tanganyika, Tanzania - TA2015008 Mahale S9 surface | ecosystem: Environmental > Aquatic > Freshwater > Lake | place: Tanzania: Lake...
AAATGACAATTAATCTCAAATGAAATAATCATTATATTTTTAGATAAAATGAAATATAAAATTGAATAAAATAATTTCATTTGATCAAAAGTTCAAGTAAAATGAAATAATTTAAACTAATAATTTGTTCATTGAAATAATGAGAATATATTTAATCAAAAATTACCAAATTTAAACAAATATAAAAATAAAAATTCAAAAAATTTAAAAATGGATGAAAACAAAAAAATAAGAAAAGACTTAAAAGATATAAATTTTTATAACCATATAGAAAAATTAATTCTTAAGGATGATTATTTGAAACATTTTAATTTAGATAAAATTAAAGAAGAAGAAGTTGAAATTATTCAAGAGGAAAAACGATTAAAATGGCTTAACGAAAAAATTTATAAATTAAAAGAGAACCTAATTTACAATAACTTAAATACTGAGTATTTACACGACTTAAATCTTTCAAACTTATCTTATTATAAAACTTATTTTGAGATTTTCAAAAATTTTGATTCGGAAGATTATTCAAATCTCATTCTTCTTAGAATGAATTTTCTAGATCATATAATAGAAGAGTCCAAGGAAAAAGAAAAAAAAATAAATGCGATAAAATTAGCTAATGATATTTCAGAAGATCAAAAATTCTCAGGAGAATTCCTCAGCAAAAAATCTATTTTAAAAAATGAACATGATGAATTTGCATTCGATATAGAAAAGCAAGGAATTTTCAATCAAATATTTTCCACAATTTCGAGTCTTTTTTCTGTTATTTTGCTGTATGATACTAAAATAACTGAAAGATCAAAAACAAAAGAAGAAATAATTGCTTGCCTTTTTAATAATCTAAATTTACAATCTGAAAAAGTATATTTTCATTCAATTTATGCTATGAAAGAAATTGAAAAAAATTTATTTTTGCTAATTAAAATTTTTCAACAAAATTTATTATCGGGTGCTAATTTTGGTGTTTCTCAAGAAAATAAAAAAAATAAAAATGAAATAATTAATTATGTAAATTCCGAAAATCAATATAATAGTGATGAATATTTAAATTTTATTTCGGATCTCTTGGAAAAACTACTATCAGTAACTGCAAGGTTAAACAGCTTTACAAGTTTTTTGAAAATTTTATATTTATTAAAAGAGAATAAAATTGCATTGAAAAATTATAATTTTTTAATAGATAACATTTTAAATCCGAAAGTTAGAAGTTTAATAAAACCTATTGATGAAAAATGTTTTATTGAGGAAAAAAAGATTACTTTAAATGATTATTTCTGCAACACAGAAATCCTTAAAACAGAAATTTTAATAGATGAGAAATTCATTTATTTCCAAAGTCTAGTTTTAAGAGACAAAAATGATTTATTTATTAATATTTTCAATATTGATAAAGAATTAAGAGGGAATATGATAGATCAAAATAAAATTCTTGATTTCAAAAGCTTTAGTATTAATGAATATCTTTTTGAAGCTGTTAGACAGAAAATTTTAGAAAATATTAAAAAAGAAATTAATCAAAATGATGATGAATATCTTAATTATTTTAATAATCTTATAAAAGTTATTAATGAAGAAATAAAAATAAAAACAATTCTTCCTCATTATAATGATCATTTATATATTTTATTTAACCAAAAAAATACAGAATCTTATAAACTTTTAAAAATTAGAAAAGACAATTTTTCACTTGTAAAAGAAATAAATATTGATAATTTGAATTCTTACGAAACTCTCAATATTTTCACCAGCAGAGATTGCTTTTATTTCCTCAAAAAACATATCACAGAAGATGATAAAAAATACAACAATGAAAAATTAGATATATTTGATTCAGGATCAAAAGAAAAAAGTTTTGTTTTCGAATTTGAAAAATTAGATTTTTCTGGTTTTAATGATAAAAAAAACCAAATAGAAATTTCAAATATTAAAGAAGAATTTAGCAAGCAAACTATCATATTTGACTATTCTAAACTTATATTTGAAGATAAAGAAAAAAAGTCCAGCAATAAAGAACAGATAAATCATAATGTAATTAGGGAAATAATATATTTCTTCAAACAGGATTTAGAAAACAAATTTTATTCTTTATCCTATTTGAATAACAAAACAATTTTTTTCAAAAAAACAAGAAAAATAACAAATTTTTATAAGATAGATTTAAATGCATTATTCAATGAAAATCAAAAAGTAAATGATCCTTTACAGCTATACAATAAAATAGCTCTTAGTAATTGTTTCACAGAGATAGAATTAGCAAATGAAAAAGAATTGGAGAATTGCTTAAATCTATTTTATGATATAAACTGCAATTTTGTATATGGTCTTAGTCTAGTTCAAAAAACTCCCAACAAGGAAAATAATATGGATGAATTTAAATTTGATGAAACAGTTTTTAAATATAGAATTTATTATAATCCTTATAGCTTTCCAGCAGTAGATGAAGCCATTCATGATATATTGAATAATCAAAGAATTTACGAGTGTAAAAAAATTTTGGATTCTTTATTAGATTTAGATGAAAATCAAAAAAAAAAAGGAATTCTTCCATATGACATAAATGAACAACTTAGTCATGTTAATTTAGATTTAATAAAAATGAATTCTTCTGACTTTATGAATATTGATTGCAGTAAAGAAATTATTATTGCTAAGCTAGAGAAATTTATTAAATCAGAAAAATCAACAAACAATCAAAACAAACATACTAAAGATAATGAAATTGAAGCAAAAAATTTAGTTAATAATTATGATAATTATAAAAATTTATCCAATCTATTTATTAAAAACACTGAAGATGACTTAGAAAGCACTTATATTGATAACACAAATTCAATTAATAAGAAAAAATTAAAATTCATCAAAGATAATGAAATTGCTTCTGATTTATATTTTGAAATTGCATTTAGATCCTTAGCTAAATACATTATAAATAATTCAAATATTATTAGCACTCTTAAAAATGTTAAACACATTAATAAAGAAGTTTATGAAAATTTCTTCAAAATTTCTTACCCCAAATTCGTTTATCATTTTGGAAAAAATATGTCTGCAGAATTATTTAATATATTTTGGATAAAAAATTTCAGCAAATTAAATGAACGATTAAACAATCAATCTTTAAATAATGAAAAAATGTTGATTAATTCAGAAATGGATGGAGAATTGATTTTATTAGATTTAATTTTATTGGAAAATTTACTGAATAATTTCAAGCATTTAAAAATGGGATATTTTGAAAATTATTTTGATATAAAATATTTGAGAGAATTTTCAAATCTTTTGCTAAAAATCCTTACATTCAAATTAAATGAAAATTATTTGGTTAACAATATAGATAATTTAAGAAATAACATTCATAAATGCGGAAATTTAGAAGATGAAATTTTAAATCTTTCAACGAAAATTTTAGTATTAATCATCAATAATGTTAAAAATCAATCTTTCATTTTCAACATAAAAGACTTGGATGATTTAGCAAAATTATTAGTTGATAAAATTCATAGTCAAAAAATCGATTTTTGTGATAAGAATTCATATTTATTTTATTTCTTAAGTTTGTTTTTAAATACTTCTGAGATAACTTTAGAAAAGAAATATGAAATGATTGATTTTTTATTTAAATCTGAAATTACTTTTATCCAAAATATTAACAAAAGTGTTAATATTGATAATTTAAATTTACAAATTAAAAATAAATATTTTGAAAAAACTTTCAATAATGTTATTTACTTTTTAATTAAAGATTTTACTGGAGAGGAAAATTTAATAAATCTTAATAATAAAGATAGCAAACAAATAAAAATTTTGAATATTTTGAACGAAAACCTTATTGATTTAATAAAGATTTTGAAAACTTTCAACAAGAATTTACTAGAAAATACTCTTTTCAAGACTTACATTAAAAACTTCTCGTTAATTCTCAATTCAAATTTCATCATTTTCAATTTAATTTTCCGTCTTTATAATTATGAATATAATAAATTGATGTCTTTGATAAATACAAAAAATAAAAAAAATAAAGTAGAAAATGATATTTTAAACGAAGATGATTTTATTACAAATAAATATTTATCAAATAGAGAATACTATAAATTATTAAAAAATGAGATTAAAGATATTCCTTTTTTACTTATCGAAAAAACTCTTCTGCTTTTATTTTTTATCAACGAATTAGATTCTATTTTAATAGAAATAAATGGAAAGACTGGTGTTATATATGATCTAATCTTTGATAAAATCTATACCTGCGATAGCGAACACCCTCAAAACATTAAAAATAAAAATTTTTATACATTTGAATTCAATGATAAAAATTATAAATATATAAAATTTGATTACTATTCCAGAATATTTAACAAAAGCAAAATTGAATTCGATGCTAACTACGAAATAGAATTAGATAATAATAAATTACTAAAAGAAAAATTTGAGTCTCCAAAAATTAAAATTTTAGGAAATCAAAATTCAAATAATAATAGGAGAAGTCTAAATCTCAATAATAATTTAAATAATATCAACCTTGATTCTACAGATAATACTAACATTAATCTAATTAATGAAACAAGTATTTTAATTGAAAGCAATGAAAATTATGAGGATACAGACTTTGATACTTTCAAAATTAATGGTAATTTTAATGCAGATATCTCAAAAAATAAGCAAAATATACTATCAAAATCTAAATTAGATTTAGAAACAAATTCAGGTTATTTGAATTCTGATTATATAAAGATAAATAACTCAACGAATTTAAAAACACTTTGCTTTAAATACGAGTTGGATTGTAAGTTTGAAGAATTTATTAATAACGAACCTGGGCGTTTGAATATAGTTGATGAAACATATAAATTTTACGGTTTTAAATTTAAACTTTTCAATTTTGACGATCCTAATATGATTGATGATTATCTATTGAAGAATTTAAAAAGACTTTTAATCTTCCTCTTGTGTAAAATTTTCGATCTTAATTTGTTGAATCCAGAGATCTACAACTACATTAATACAGAAGCAAATAAACCAAATACCCTTAATTTTAATGTTAATAGTTCTGCAACTAAAAATCCATTAACTAATTTTAAATTAGAAGAAAAATTCTATCATGGTATTTTCACTAGTAAATTATTCAATAATGCTTCTTTAATAAACTTTGAATTTATGAATGAAGAATTAAATAAGAACAATGAAGGGGTTAAGGCAAATTTTAATCAATTATTTTTTTTTAAAAATTTAGAAAAAATTTCTACATTATTTGAAAGCTTAGAAAGTAAATTAAAAACAAATAATCTTAATTTGCAAGATATTTTAAATTCTGATAATTTAAATAGTAGTAACAATGAATGTTTAATTGATTTAAGATTTTTCTGCAATTTGGAAAATACAACAAAAACACTTTCTGAGGAGCTTTCAAATGAAAAAGAAAACTTATTAAGAATAAAAGAAAAAGAAATAATATCGGATATGTTCAATTTAAAAAATGATTCATATCAAAATGCTTGTAAAATTATTCATAAAAATTTTTTAATGAAAAATCCATGGGGGAGAATCGGGGGGAAGACAATAGATAAAATAATAAACATAATTTTTATAGTGGTTTTGAAATATAATAATCTAATTTTAAAGTATGGTCAATTTATAGATAATTTAGATAATATTGTAAAGCAAGAAAACAACAAAAATATGATTAAAATTAATGAAGATGGAGAAAAGCTAATTGATCAAACTCTAAATAATTTAATAATAAATTTGAATAATTATTCATTATTTCTAAAAGTCTATACTGAATGTTCAAAAATAAGATCCTGGTTAAACGAAAAAAAAATTTATTATAATGATATAGAATCTAAAAAAGAAAATCCTGTAGCTTTAATAACGCAGAAAAAAAGCTCAGAAAAAATTATTGATATAATAAGCCAAAAAGCGAATGAAATTGTTAAGGAATCTGAATTAGTTGGAAATAACGAAAAAATTGATATAAATGAGAATATTAATAATCAAGAAGTTAAAGAAGAAGATAAATTTGAAATTTATATAAATTATCTAATTGATCATAAATTATTTTTCTTATTAGAAATCCAAAATGATACACAACACAATCCATTAGGAAATGTTGAAGATTCATGTAAAATAAAAAATTCTGAATTTAATAATTTAGAAAATATTCATTTTAATAAAGAGATTCAAGAAACTATTGAAAGTGTATTTAGTTTTATAAAATCAGAAAATCTTAAAACACAGACTATTATTAAAAAAATAAATTATCAAAATGCCAAAGCATTAAATAAAGAAGCCTTGTTAATATTATTTAACTTTATGATTTCTATACTCAAAGATCAGAATGAAGTACAAGATTTGCTTTTCTGGATAAACAGTAAATTCAAAGAAAGTGAATTCATTATCGATTTTAATAAAGATATATATGGAGCAGACCCTAAGCTTAGTAAAAGGGTCTACAATCAATTTTATAATTTTATTTACTTAATAATTCGAAAATTAAAGAATACCCAAAACAATAAAAATAGTACCAACATTATAACAAAATCAGAAATTTCCTGTGTAGGATTAATTAATATATTCCAAAGCTTAATTTGGAAAATCCGAAAATCAGATTTCGAATTCTATAAAACTCATGGCTTCTTCGATATTTTCTCCAATAAGGGAATAATTTCTAATATTTTAAACTTAACCTTAGATTCGAATAAATCTATACCGAATCTTAAAGAATTCGAAAATACATTGAACAATTTAAACTCTGAAAATATAGAATCATACGGAAAAGATTGCTATGATATTAAATTTTTACAAAATTTCATTTTCGATTCTTTTTCTATATTTAGTTTACAAATCTTAAATAGATTCCATTCAAGGAATTACAATAATGAAGAAGAGGCCTTAATAATGTCTTTCAAAAACAACGAAGAAGAAAAATTAAGCATCTTAGAAAGAAATGCTTTAATTAAAAAACAGACTACAATTTTACATAGTGATGAATTTATAATTATAGATATTATTTCTGATATTTTATTTAAAGAGTTAAAAAAATATATTGAAAATTGGAGAGCATTTATAAATCAAAAATTGCAATTTAAACAGCAAGAAAGTCAAAAAGAAAAGTTAACTCCTTATGCTAATGAAGACAAATTGAATGCTTATCTGATTTTGATTTATCGCTGTCTTAGTTTCAACAACCATTTAATAGATCATTTTACCATGAGTCATCCTAATTTGTTTCCAATTATTTTAGAAATATTTTTATACGCAAATGAGAAAAATAAAATTTTAATAATAAAATTCATTGAGTTATTTATAAGATTTTACAATGAAAATCTTCTTAATAAATGTATTATTAATTTTATTGAAAATACTAAATATAATTTCTCTGATTTGATTTTAGTAACATTGGAAAATTCCTTTTCAAATAAAGCAGAAAATTTGAATGTTGGATTTTTACATGAAAAGAAATTTGATTTTGAAAATTTCTATTCAAACTATTCTCAAAAAGAAGAAAATCACGTAGGATTTAAATTCTTATTCGAATTAATAATTACATTATCTAAAGCAATGCTTAATTCAAATTTTTATTTAACGAATAAAGTAAAATATTTCAAAACAAATGCTGATAAAGAAATAGGATTCGAATTTATCCATTTAATAAGAAATTTCTTAAAAAATAATAATTATGAATCAAGTAAATTAGTTAAAGAATTTATTTTGGAAAAATTAAAAAATAATTTTACTAATCCTGAAAATGTATGTAAAATATTAACCCAAAATAATGGAGAATTTGACAATTTAGCTTCCTTTAAAAAAAGCGATTATTCTGATAGAATTTTACTTTTATTAATATTAGGTGTAGATTTTTGCCCATTAAGAGTTGGTCAAAAAGTTGCTTTTGAACAAGTTTTCAGAGAAAAAGATAATCACGCTTATGATATTTTTGAATATTCTTTTGTTTCTGCAAAAAAATCCAACAAAATTTATGAAGAAAATAATTCCAATAATAATTTAAATAAAAAAGATGACTTATCTAGTGTTCACTTGGATATCGAATCTGATCATTTAAGGATGGGAGTGATTGTTGGATTTACTAATTTATCGAATAATCCATTCATAATAGATGCTTCTCTGAATGAATATTCTTATGAAAATCTTAGTTATTCACCTGATAAAAGATATGCAGTTGTAGTGGTGGAAAATAGCCTGAGCAAACAAAATATGAAAAATTTGAATTTTGAGACTGTTGTAATTGAAATAGAAAAATTGATAATAAAAAAAGAAAATCCAGTAGACAATTCGAAATTGCTAAGTCTTATCATTGAATCTGGATTATCCAATTGGATTTTAAATTTTTTAATAGAAGAAATTAAAAATGAAAAAAATGATAAATTTAGATATATATGTTTGAATTTCTTTATAAATATGATATTGGCTAAGCAAGAAATAAATAATGACTGTGAAGATTCTAATAAAAATCAAGGTTTTAAAGAAAAGAATTATCAATCGCCGAAAAGTTCTAATATTAATATGAATAATACTGAAGATAACTTTTTTGTTACCTTATTAAAAGGATTAGAAGAAAAAGATTTCAAAAATATTATAAAAAATATAGAAGAATTTTCTTTATTTTCGCTTAAAAATAAAATAAGGTCTTGTACATTGGAAAAATTAGAAAATGATAATATTTATGAATTGATATCACAAACCGAAGAAGATTTAGAAGAGCTTGAAAATAGCACAAAGCAAAATGAGAAGAATGAAATTTCCTTAAATAGAAGAAAAAATTCAATTAATGATCGATTTAGCTTCCTAGGTTCTTTCAATAAAAACACGAATTCTTTCTGTGTAAAATTTTGCGGAAATTTCATAAAAGAGTTCGAAGTTGATTTTGTCTATAATATCCATAATATATTAAATGATGAAAAAAATATTTTCTTTTATCTTATAAGTATTCAAGACTTTTTAACATTAGATTTAACAAAGGATGAAAAAAGTAGATATATAGTCCTTTCTAATTCAGAAGATCTTCAAAATATTTTACTCTCCAATGAAAAAAACAAAAAAAATAAAAATTTAAACTTTGTTAAATATATTGTGACAGATAATTCCCTCATGGATAATAAAAATTTCAATAATGCATTCGATGAATCATCAGAATATTTTGGCCAAGTTCCTATTTTAATTCTAAATCAAATTGATTTTATGAAAGTTTCTTCATTTATTTTTGATGGAGCAATGGATGAAGAATTCAGCTATCTAATAGGATGTCCTATGGATTTTAGTTCTTTTATAGAAATTCCTTCATATTTAGTTGATGAATCAGTTCAATATGGACAAAAAGATTTAATTCTAAAGATATTAAATGAATCACAAAAACAAGACAAACAAGTTAAATTTGAAAAAAATATATATAGGGAAAACAATAATAGAAAACTTATTTCTTTATTATCAAGAAGAATTTTATTGACTTTAATAGCAACTACACCTGAGGCGAAAAAATTCATAATATTGTCAAACTTAATTAAAATTTTCAAATTAACTTTATTAGAAAATAATATTAGTAAAATACTTAATAATAGAAATTGGTTTTATCCAAAAAATGATAGCGAGGATGGTTTAATAAAAAGCGCTATTGAATATAATTTAAGACTTAGTCCAACATACTTAATTAAAAATTTCTTGTCCAAATTAACTAGCAATTATGCACTTGATCAAAAAGTTATTGAACAATTATTACAATTGGATATTTTTGAGAAAAATAATTTTATAGAAGAATATTTAATTGTAAATATAAAAACAGAAGAAGAGCTTTTGAAATTTGAAATATTTGAAAATGACATTAAAATTATTTTTGCAATTTTAGATAATGAAAACTTTAATTGGTTTGAAAATAACAATACCTCTTTTATATTTAAAGATTATCATATGAAATTAATTCAAGTTTTGGCATTAAATAATCAAGATATAACTCTGAAAAATCCAAGGATAGGAGAATTCTCTATAGATGCGATGAATATTATTTTTAATCAAATTATCAATTTATTAGATAGTGTTAAGAACTTTAAAAATGAAATTGAAACTGAAGAATCTCATTTAAATATAAATTCTAAAAAACAAATAACTATAGAATCTATTATAAAATCATTACAAAATTACAAGTTTATATTTACGAGTCCTGAATTTAACAAATTATTTGAAAAAATATATGAATGTGTAAATATAAAAAATGAAGGAGCACCTTCAAGAGAAATTAAGAATATAGATTTGAAAATAATTAATCTCTTGATTTCAATTTATGATATGGTTTTCATCCTTTATATAAGGCATAATATTGATTTAAATATCGAAAATTTTATAACAAATAAGTTTTTAGAAATTTACTTTAGCTATTGTCTGTTAAATTGTAAATTAGAAAAATATGAAATATTAGTCTTATTCAAAATGAGAAATGAACTGATAATTTCAGATAATAGCAAAGAAAATTTCAAAAAGGAATATGAAAAATTCAAACAAACAATAGAATTTGACCATTATTTTACAGACAACAATTCCACCATTTCACATTTACAGAAATATGAATTTCCTGATTCACAAGATATTAATCTAAAAATTTCTTATATAAACCAGGAATTATTTAATTCAGAACAAATTTCAATGATTTATTCAAAATTTAATAAATTAGAATTCCAAGATTATATAAACAGTTATGATTTAAAAAAGAATATTCTTATTAGGAATAAAGAAAATAATAATTTTTATATTTCACTTCCTCACGGAAATTTCAAGACCAATTTATTCAATTTTGGAAATAATGATAAAAACAGTTTAGGTTGCGGTTATAATGATTTTAATATCCATGATAAACCAGCTCCAGCAGTTGGTATTGAAAGTAAACTTATCAGGTCTTTTAAATATGGATATTACCATTCTTTTGTAGTAACTACAGATAATAAATTATATGTTTGTGGAAAAGAATCAGGTTCAAGTACCAAAGATTTAAGCCCCAATACACCAATTAAAAATTATAGTTTAGAAAATTATTTCAATGATTTAGCTCAAGAAAACAAAATTGATAACATTTGGGCAAATAATTATAACACAACAATAATGCTTACCAAAAACAATAAACTATACGGATGTGGGAAAAATACTGACGGTATTCTTTGTAACCTTATAGATATTGGAGAATCTGCAGATTTAGAAAAACCTGGAAAATTGCCAGATATACCTAATGCTGAAAAAGTTAAACTTTTAGCTTGTGGATATAAATCTGTAATGTATTTAACGGAATGCCATAATCTTTATTCAATCGGCTGTAATCAATATTATGAATGTGGAAATAGAGCAAGTACAGAAAGAATAACTCAATACTTTAAGCTAACTATACCATCTAATATAAGAATAACAAATGTTGTTGCAGGAGAGAATTACTTTTTGTTTTTGGGGAAAGATGAGTATAATAAAAGCAGATTATTTTCGATTGGATGCAATAACCAAGGTCAGTGTGGAATGGATAGCGACAATAGCGGCAAATTCAATATTTGTAAAGGTGTTGAAAACTTGGAATTTAAAGTAATTGCTAGCAGAAATAGTAGTAGTGCTGCTGTTTCTATGAAAGGAGAGTTATATACATTTGGTTGTAATGAAAAAGGAAATTTAGCACAACCCAATATACGTAATGTTTTAAAGCCAAGAAAAGTAGCATTTTTTGATAAATTTATTGTTGATGATGTTTCATTATCTCATTATCACATGCTAATAATTTGTAGAGATGAAAGAACAGGAGTAAGAAAAATCTATTCATGTGGAAGTAATGAGTTTGCTTGTTTGGGAATTCGAAGGGATAATTCCAACTTAATACATGCGACCCCACAAGAGATCAATTACTTTAGTTATAACGAAGAAAACAAAAGAGAAATTATTCCAATTAAAGTAGCAACTTCTAGATATCAGAGTTTTGTTATGGGATTGATGACAAAATTTGAAGATGATTTGGTTTCTTTTGAAAGGAATTGTAATTTCTGTAAAAGCAAACTTATTGGAGGAGGAATTTTCTTCCAAAATTTACCTTTAGAAAAAAATGAAATTAAAGAAACTTCTATAGAAAATAAAGGAAAAATTGAAAAAGTAGAAGAAAAAAATGATCTGATTCAAATAGATACCGAGAAAAATGGAACTAAAGATAAAAATCTGAATTTTATATGTGAGAATTGTTGTGGCAAAATCAATAATAATCAATCAAAAAAATTTGTTGATTCTGAAAAAATTTCTTTAAATAAAACTGATATAAATATTAATGAAAAAAAAGAGGAGAAGGAAAATGTTAAAAATTCTGCTGGTGAAAATGAATTATTAAATGAAGAAAAAAATAAAGAAAATGATAATGTTAATAATAATACTAAAATCAATAATCTAGAAAATTTATACAATTTTAAATCAGATTTTAGTGATTTGCTATATTTTATAGTTACTCCTTTCAAAAAAGAATTAAAAGATGATAACATTTCAAATATTATTAAGATAAGGAAGGAAATTGAAAATGATTTAGTTGAAAATTTTTATAAGGAAGTTAAAGGGCAAGATATCATGGATATAGTTTTTGTAAATTTTGATAAAGACAAAGATGAAAATGATCCGCGGAGAGAAAATTATGAAAAGAAGTTAACTGAAGAATATATTTACACATGTAAAAATTGCAAAATAAATCTAAATGAAAATTACAATCAAATATTTATATCCACTGAAAATTATGATTTAATTCTTTGTCGATTTTGTTCTTTAGATAATCCAAATTGTATTAAATATCCGCAAGTATTTTATTGCTTAAATAAATATCGTATTCATAAAAATTATTTGAAATATTTACCAATAATTAATTTTTCAAAAATTCTATATGGAATAGAAAAAACCACAGAACCATATCTTGTGATTAAAATTGACAGCAAAGTTTCAGAACTAAATACACTTAATATTTATAAGAAATTAGAAAAAACTGAAAATACTTTTGAGTCTACAAAAAAATTAAATGAAGAAATAATCTTGGAATTTAATGAATTGAGTGATAAAAAAGAAGTAAAAAATGCTAATGGAATTTCGACTACTTCTGATTTATTTAATTTTATTAAAAGTCAAGAAAACAGCGAAAGTGAATTCACTAAATTAAACAAATTACATAAAGATGATTTCAAAATTTTAGAAAAATTAAGTTACTCATTAAATGAATCAATTGTTCTTCTCTCAGGAATAATTAGTAATTCAAATGAAAATAATTTTATTCAGAAGGTAATTACTAAAAACCTCAATTTAATTCAACCTTCAAAGCGTTTAAGTATTCTTTGGGAAAAAATCGCACGTTTACGCAAAAGTGTTAATCCTAATGATTATCCAATTACACTAAATAGAATGAAAGCAATTAAATTTTACGAAAAAGGAATCCCAGACACTAATGGGGAGAATACTATTTTCAAACAATTATTTAGCAAAATGAAAAAATTCTCAGTTAAAAACTATCTTTGTGAAAAAAATGAAAGATTGTTTAGAGTATATTTTAAAGGTGAAGGCGCATCGGATATGGGAGGTCCTTATAGAGATCTATTCTCAAACTTATCAGAAGAATTACAATCTGATTATTTAGATCTATTAATAAAAACACCAAATAATAAAAATGATATAGGAAATCTTAGAGACAAGTTTATTCCTAATCCTAGTTCAAAATCTACTATACATCAAGAGTGTTATTATTTCTTAGGTTGTTTAATTGCAAGTGCAATAGCTTCTGGGCAATTAATTAGCCTGAATTTACATCCAATTGTTTGGAAAATGATGTTAAATAGGAAAATTAATTTTATTGAATTTGAATCTATTGATAAGCATTTTTGCAAAATAATGAATGATTTGGAAAAATGCGATTCAGAAAAAGTAATATCTGAAGAAGATTTCATAGATAACTTTGACCTTAACTTTACTGTTCTGCTTTCTGATAAAACCGAAGTAGAATTAATTCCTAATGGAAAAAAAACTAAAGTAACACTTGATAACAAAAATAAATATATTCTTCTTGCAAAGGCTGAGAGATTGAGAGAATTTAAATCCCAAGTAGAATCTATAAGATATGGTTTAATGTATGAATTTATAAATAATTTTTATTTAATATTTAATATTTTATCGAAAAATTTATTTTAGAAATGTAATCCCTGAAACTGCATTATCTTTGATAAATGAGAAAGATTTAGAAGAACTTTCATGTGGAGTTGCCTATATTGATATTGATATTCTGAAAAATAATACTCAATATGATGTAATATTTAAAATTTATATTGAATATAAAATTATTGTAAAAATCCTTAAACAATACTAGGGTTATGATCCCAATTCGCAAACAATTCAAAATTTCTGGAAAATTTTGAGAGAATTCAATAATGACGAAAAAGTGGCTTATTTAAAATATGTTTGGGGTAGAACAAGACTTCCTGATCCAGGCATGTTTCCATTCGTTCATTTAATTTCAAAGTAATTATTCTTGTTTTAACTTTCATAATTTTTTAATTAAAATAATTCCTATAAATTCAAATAAAATTTTAGGGCTTACGGAAATAATCCTGATACACATTTACCAACCTCTGCAACATGTTTCTTCCAATTGAAGCTCCCAAATTATTCAACTTATTTGATTATGTTAAATAAACTTAAATATGCAATAAAAAATTGTTCAGAAATTGATGCAGATTTCAATGTAAATGAAAATGATTGATTCAATTATAGTAAAAATTGAAATATCTTTTTAAAAAAATGCTTAAATATTAAATTTTGATATATCTTAGATTTAAAAATATTTAATTAAAAAAAAAAAATTATTATTTAATAATAATAAATTTTTATTTGATAAATTATTAATTAATAGAATTAAAAATTTTAATTATTAATTAAATATCTACTATTTAATTATATGAAACAAAAGTTTTTGTTTATATCTTTTTATGCTTAAATAATAAAAAATTTTCAAATATTTATTAATCAATAAATTTAATTATAATAAAATTCGTTTAATATTCATTTAATTTTTCATATAATATTATTTTAAGAAGAGGCTTGACCTGAAATTCTACTCCAAAGCCCTTTAATTGGAGACATCAATAATCCTCCAATAAATGATATTCCATGAGCACCTCCTGGTAAAAATGTCAACGTAAAAACAATCAAAGTTACTAATTGGAACCCAGCAAGTAAAATGCTTATTAAATAATTTCCAGAAAAAGAAAAATATAAACCTAAAATAATAGAACATAGGAATAAGACAGAAAAAGTGAATCTATTTTTAGCAAATAATTTTTCAACATAAGCTTTTGTTCCATAAACAAAAATAAAACTGGATAAAATTATCAAACTGCCGAGTGAAAAACACATCACAAATTTTGATGGAGAAATTATAATGACTGGTAAAAACATTAAGCTTAAGCAAAGCATCGCTAATCCTATGAAAACCATTATCATAAAAGTTTTATAAGATTTTTCAACTTCAAGATTTTCTTCGATTTTCTTTAAAACAGTTTCCTGACATTTTTTTATTTTAGTATTAATAAACCCTTCTTCTTCGTTTTTATTTTCGGAAATTCCTTTTTCTAAATTGTAATTGATTTGATTTTGATTTGAGCCTTCTTCCTCTTCCTCCAATTTTAAGAATTTTTTAAAAGAAGAGAAAATTCCACCTAATTTAATAAATAAAATGAATATATAGTTGATGAAATACTTTTTTGAGGAGTTGATGCTCCTGTTCCTGCAGTTGATCCAGTTTGAATAGAATCTCTTTCTGGATCTTTTTCTTTATTTTTAACTTGTTCTAAGTTTAAAGTTGAATTTATATTTATTTTTCTATTTTGATCCATTCCGGAATCTCCTTCTAAATCTAGAGAATTATAGTCATTAGTTTGTCCGATCATTACTTATAATTATATATATAATTTATTATTAATGTTAATAAAAAAAAGCAAAATATTTTCAAATTATGATGATTAGCAGATTAAAATTTTATTTAATAATGAAAAAAATTTTAAATAAAATATAATAAAATGAATTCAAGACAAATTAATCTGCATACTATTGCACAAGATTATATTAAAAACATTATTCAAAATGTAAAAGGAATGAAAGGAATAATTATGGATAAAGAAACTCAAGTAATAGTTTCTTTGGAGACTTCTAAAACTTTTGCAATAAATGAAGAAATATTTATGTTTGATAATATTGAAAAAATTAATCCTAATCAGAAGTTTAATGTTATTGGAGTTTTTATTTTAAGACCAACTGATATTAATTTAAATTTTTTAGCAAAACTTTTACAAAATTATTGCTTTAAAGAAATTTATTTAAGTATTTTTTTTATTAATTTCAAAATGAATTTTTATTAAATTTTTTTTGAAATTAATAATTTTTATAGATTTTACTAATTTTATAAGTGAGGAGTTTTTAAAAAAATTGGCCTTAATAGATGAGTTACAACAGATCAAAGGAGTTCATGAATTCTACTTAGACTATAATATAATAAATTCGAATTTATTTCATTTAGGCATTGAATCTTCAATTAGTATGTTTTTTTTATTAAGATATTTTTTATTTTTCCAATATCTAAATAAACTAAAGATTTGCGAAATAAAAATTGGGAAAAATATGAAACCTACTTATTTAATAGAATCTGCGATGGAATTATTTCGGTTTGTTTATCCAATAGGATAATTCCAGTAATAAAAACAATAAAAAATGGGGATCAAATTTGCAGCAGCATAGCGATGAGAGTAACAGAATTTTTTTCAAATAACATGGATTTTATTAGAAAAGAATGTAGTCGAGATTACAATGGATTGTTGTTTATTTATGATAGAAGAGAAGACCCAATTACTCCTTTATTAAATCAATGGACATATCAGGCTATGATACACGAAATTATAGGAATTAATAATAACATTTTGGAAATTAAGCATGGAAATAATAATAAATCAGAAAAATTAGTATTATCTGATTATGAAGATAAATTTTTTGCTTCTAATTACCATAATGATTTTGGAGAAGTTGCTAACAATATAAAAACTTTAATAGATGAATTGAACAATGATCAAAAATTATTTGATAAAAAAACTGAGACAATTGATGATCTTAAAAAGATGATAGATTTATTGCCTGAGAAAAAAAAACAGTCTGCCGAAGTAACGAAACACACTAATATTATTTACGAGTTAACGGATTTGATGCATAAAAAAAACCTTTTAGAAATTTCATCTTTGGAGCAAGATATTGCATGTAATAATAATAAAAAAGAACAGTTTACTAAAATAGTCGCTATATTAAAAAATCATTTATATTCTAATCTTGATAAGGCCAAATTGTGCTTACTCTATGCTTTCAGATATGAAGGAGATCCTACTATTAAACAATTGGCAAATATTATGGAAAATATTAATTTAAAAGACTACATAAATTTTATAGATTATTTGTTAGAATTTGCTGGAAGTGAAAAAAGGAAGCTCGATGTCTTATCTAATAAAGACTTTTTATCCAAAAGTAAAAATATTTTCTTCCAAGCATTTAAAAACATTCCCAATGTATATACACAACATATGAGTTATTTAATGAATATCCTTGGGAGAATTATGAAAGGTGATGATAAAGATTTTGAAACTTACTATCCAATACAAAGAGAAAAAGATAAGTAAATTATTTTTTAATTTAATTTAAAGAAAAAAAATTTTAAAAATTTAGTTTTCCACCGATTACAAGATTAAATATAACAAAAATTATAAATTTTTGTTTTGGAGGTACCACATATGAAGAAGCAAGGGATTGTCATAATCAAACATTCAAAATGAATAATTCTAATGAGAATATTCCAATTATAATAGGAGGAACTTGCATTCATAACTCAAAAACGTAAATAGTTTTTTAAAATTACTTTTTTTTTTCGAAAGTTTCTTAATATAATATAATCTTAAGTAATTATTTAATTTATTTTTATATATAGATTTCTGGCTGAAATCGCACAATTGAAATTTCAAAAAGAAGACAAGAATGAATATAATCTATTAATAAAAAATTAAATAATTAATAGTATAATATTTTACAATTTATCCTTTGAATTATATTCATATACAAAATTTATTAATTAAAAATTTATATGTTAATACATTGCATTAAAATTCGATAATATTATCTTTTTAGATTTAATAAAATATTAAAATTTCTGATGTTATTAAACAAAATGTTAAATATTTTTGAATTTTCTTATTTATTTTACTTTTGAATTTATTAATTTAATAAATAATAAATATTTATATTTTTAATAATGAAAAGTAAAATATATTGTTCCAAATTAATAAATTCGAATAGAATACTCAATAAATTTAACTTTAAAAAAATTGGTAAAATAGTGAATCCTATAGGACTTTCAATAATAATCGGTCTTTTTTATAAAAATAAAAATTTTTTAAAGTCTCAAATTTCATATTGTGAAACTTCCGATGTTAAACAAGACAAATCGGAAACATCTATCAAAAATATTCTTGAATCTAGCAAAATATTTGATAAAAAAATTTTTATATTAAATTCAAATACAGATAATAAAGATGATTCTGAAATTTTTATTATTTATAATCAAGAAATTCCTTTGCAAATAGAATTAAAAGATATATTGAAAGAAAAAATAAAAAATTATTTGGCTTCTAAAAATATTGATGAAATAAAAGTTAATATTATTGATCTTTCTAAGAATTCGATAATTAAAGAAATTAAAGATTCAAATCTTCATAATTTTGTTATAGATTGTGATAATTCAGAAAATTTAATCAACTTAAAAAAAAAAGAAAATTCAGATGTCAATTTTAATCCAATAAATAATAATTATATTTTAGAAAAATTGAATTCTCTTAATGAATCTAATGAACCATTAGTTTTAATAAAATCAGGATATTGTATTGAAAGTTTTAATGCTCTTTCCTTTATCAAAGATGAAAGAATAACTAAAAATAACAATAAATATTGCAACAAAAATATTAGTTTTTCTCTTCAACAAAAAATGGATAATATAATATTATACAATTATTGCGATGAAATGATTGAACTCAGAGAACATTTTAAATTTTTAGATAAACCTGAAAATAAAATAATGCTAATACCAGCAGAAAGCTTTAAGAATAAAGGAATAAATTTAGAATTCGAAAACTTAGATTATAAAAAATTAAAATATCTATCTTTATTTAAAGATAAAAATACAAAAATTATTTTTGTGAATAATTCAGAGCTTTCAAAAAATTTAAAATTAGACAATGATTTAATATACATTTATTATCCACCTAAAATGCCTAATGTGATGAAAAATGTCGAAAATTTCCTTCAAGACAACAAATTAACACAAAGATATGAAGGAGTTGATTTAAACAAACTTTTCAATAATTCTCCAGTAAATTTTATTTTGAAATTTCATTTTTTCAGAGATGAAATAAAATTAAATATTGAGAACTTGAAAAGTAATTTTAACAGCTATGATATTAAAGAAGGTAAAAGCTCAAATTTTCTTTTTAATAAATTTGAAAGAATAAAATTGCAAAAATTATTTTCTTATCCTAAAAGAAATGTGAGACAATTAGCTAACACAAATAAAAATCTTTTTAAAAAAACTTGGAATGAAAAAAACAAATCAATTCTTTATATATGGTTACCTAATTGGGCTTTCTTAAAAGAAAATCTTTTCAATTTCATTCTTTACGAAGCGAATCATTTATTCGATGAAATCCAAATTACAACTTCAAAAAACTTTACTCAAAAAAATAAATTATTTGATAATAGTGGTTTAGCAGATGACTTACCTCAATTATTCATAATTCAAACAGGAAATTTAGAAAATAATTCAGAAAAAAAAATTTATGCTTTTAATTATTTTAGATTCTCCAATGAATTGGAAAATTATATGAGTAATAGGCATCCTATTTTTAAATTACAAACTCCTGTAGAGAATTATACAAATGTTCAATTTATTAACTCCAAAAATTTCAAAGAAAAAATTTTGGATGATAAAAAATTAAAAGAATTTGTATTAGAGATTAAACATGAAGGATGCCCATCTTGTTTCATGCTTGGGAAAATGTTTGATCATTTGTCTCTCAAGATTAAAAAACATAAACTTGAAAATAAAATAAAATTGTTTAGAATTGATACCGAGAATGATTTGAGATATTTGGGAGATTTTGCTGCTACTCCTACATATGTATTTGGGAAAAAAAATGATAAAGGAGAAATTACTTTTCTAAACGAAATTCCTAAACAAGAATTTATTTTTAGACTCAAGAAATATTCTAATTATGATTTAACTAAAATACGATATCATCCTAATCTTTATTTCGGATTTCAAGTTTATCAAAATAAAATGTTTTTAAAACCTGAATATGATCCAGATATAGATATAAATTCATATGTTTAAAAGCTACTATAATTAAATCATTAAAAAATACGATAAAAATAAAATTTTAATATTTTTTAATTTAAAAACTTACTAAAATTAGAATGAATTTATATATATTTTTTTACAGTAATTGTGAGTCTAATTCAATCATAAATAGTTTTAAACATGATATTCATTATTTAAAATTATTACAAGAAATACGAATTAATTAAATGAATGCTTTTAATGATAATTAACAAATAAATTATATTTATTTATTTGTTGAAATTAAATCCTTGTTGATGATTTTTTATTTAAATATATTATTATAGTTTATATAATTTAGAATTATAAATAAAATTTAATAAAAAATGAATACAAATTCAAATACCTACCATTATCATAAAGAGCAAAACTATATCGAGATGGGCTTATATGAAGATGATATTTCTAATAAAAACTTTCAAGAGTCATTTGAAAAACAGACTAGGCTAAATTTTATTCGTAAAGTCCTAGGAATATTAAGTGCTCAATTATTTATTACTGTCCTTTTTTGTATTTTTTCTATGACTAGCATATCATTTTTACAATTCCAGCTTCAGAATATTGGATTATTTTATTTATTTTTAATTGGTAGCTTAGTTATTATGATTATTTTAATGTGTTTTAATAATCTTGCAAGGAAAGTTCCTAACAATTATATCATGCTTGGACTTTTTACATTTTTTGAATCCTATATTGTAAGTTTTATTTGTGGAATGTCAAATCCAAGAACTGTTTTAATGGCAGCAGTAATGACTTTTGCAATGGTGATTGCTTTGGGTTTATATGCTTTTAACACTAAATCAGATTTTACACTTCAGGGAGGAGCCCTTTTTGTTTTCGGATGTGCTTTTCTTATGCTAACATTTTTTGGAATGTTTACTAATAATAAATTTTTCCATATTTTCCTTTCAGTTTTAGGAATAATCCTTTTTGGTTTCTACCTTATATATGATATTCAGTTGATTATTGGAAATAAAACATTAGGGCTTGATATTGATGAATATATTATTGCATCTTTAATATTGTATACTGATATTATTTCTTTATTTTTAGAGATGCTCAAATTGCTAAATTCTCTTTCCGGAAATAATAATTAATTAAACTTGAAATAATTTAAAAAATAGTTTGAGAAAAGATAAAATTATTTTCTTGAATAAATTTTTATGTTTATTTTAATATTGAATATAAATTTATAAAATCTATAATTGAAATATTTAATAAAAATCCTTTCATAAAAGTTGACAAAAAATTTAAATTTATTCTTAATGAAATTTTAACTCTTTAAAATAAAAAAAAATTTAAAATTTAATTCAAAAGATATTCTAAAATTTGAAAAACTTAAATACCATTTACATTGTTTTAGTTTGCTTATTCAATAAAAAAATTGATAAATATATAATTTACTGAAAATAATTTTTAAAGTTTTAATAAATTTAAAATAATTTCCTAATCCGAAATATCTTCTCTATTTCATTAAGTGCCTTCTATTAATAAAGTGTTGTAAGTATATGATTTGTTCGAAAATAAAATGAAAATATTTTATAAAATTTCTTCATTCTAAATAAATCACTTACCTGCCAATTTTAAAAACGAACTTATATTTTAGTTTTAAATTAGGTTAATTCAAATAGTTGTCAAGCAAATTATTATTTAAAAAATCGATTTTTAAAATTATAAATATTAGAGCAAAGATAAATATATAAAAAATTGCAATATCAGTAAAATTCCTTCAATTCAAAAGATCTCTTTTTTTGAAAATAAAAATCAGAAAGTTCTATTTTACTTTTTTGGAAGAAGATAAATTGTTAATATCCATATTTTTAAAATTCATATTATCAATTACCCAATCTAAACATTCATTTACACCCTCACCACTAATACTTGAAGTTCCTCTTATAAACCATTTTATATGCTTAAAATTATAGAGACCAAGTTCTTTTGCTAATTCTTCTGTACTAAAAGCTTTAGGCATATCTTGTTTATGAGCTATGATTAGTAATGGTTTTTCTTTCAATATTTTATCGAAATTTTTTGTATGGTTTATTATTTCATTTGGAATATTTTTGTAATCATTTATATTTTTTTTACTTTCATTAGAAACTTTCCTTGAATTTTCATTACTTTTCTTTAAAGGAGAGACTATATTTGTAATATTGTTCATTTCATCATTTTTGTTGGTCATTTCAATAAGTACTTGAACTTTTTTCTTTTTTTTACCCTTTTTTTTTTTTTTTTTTTTTTTTACTATTATTTATGTTTTGATAAACCTCTTGGGATTCAATTTCCCATTCTCCTTCAGAATTTTTTTCATATTCATTTTTGTTTTTTTTATTCAACATATTAGTAACAACTTTAGGAATATTCTTTTTCGAATTATTTGATAAGGTTTCTCTATCAGCTATATTAATATTCGATGATTTTTCATCCTAATTCCGAATAAAAATTAAATTAATTTATATAAATAAATATTGATAAAATTTTTTTAATACATCAAACACAGAAGTTTTATCTGATTCTGTTGCATCAGAGTCATTTTTAAAATTTTTGAAATCATAGTCAGATGCATCTTCTATTAAATTTATATAATCTTCTCCATTCAGTGACTCTTTTTCTTCCTCTTCTTCTTGGAAAAAATAATTATTATTTTTCTTTTCTAATTCTTTTTCTTTAAAATTTTCAAGGAATATTCTAAATCTTTTTCCAAAATAAATTTGATATAATAATTCTCTGCCTGAATCGATACTATTTATATCAGAAGAATCAATCACAAAAAATAAAAAATCTGCTGCTTCAATGAAAATTGGCCAATGTTTAACTTGAGGAGCTCCAACATCCCAAAATAGAAACTCCTTTTTTTTAAATTTATAAATATCGCTGTTGTAACCATTTGTAGGTAAAGTTAATACTTTATCTCTGCAGCTATAAAAATACATTAAAGTCGTCTTCCCTGAACCAGCTGGACCAAGGAAACATATTTTAATCCTTTCATCTCTTGTTATGTAATCAAATATAGATTTTATTAAAGAAAATATAATCCCCATTTTTTATTTCACGAATAATTTAATTATAAATCAAAAGAGAAATCGGTTTAATTTATTAACTGATATGATTACTTTTAAAAAAATGTATAAAATATTATGCTTTATTGATTCATTATAACAAATAAAAAGTTTTTAAAATGATTATAGCTTGTAAAATAAATTTTTTTATTTTAAAATTTAACAAACTTAAAATAATTAACTATAAAATTTAAATGATTTAAATCTATTATCCATTTCATTTTCATGACCTTTTGGACTTAAAATAAGTTTATTTTTAATCATAAAATCAACATTTTCTTCAAGGGATTTCGATTCATCCCAAGAGGTCAAAATTTTATTCAAAACTTTTTCGGTAAACACAGTTACTTCTTTTTTTTCAATTAACTTATTTAACTTTTCTTTATTAAAAAACTCCACTTCTGATAACTCATTTGTATCTATAATTATTTTTTTTCTTATCTCATCTTCGTAGGCATTTATTGAACATAAATTAAAAAAACAAATTTCATTTGAATTATAAAGAGAAGGAAAAAATTCTGCGAAACATATAACACCATGATAATTTATTTTCAAATTTGTTTCCTCTTTTGCTTCTCTTAAGCATGTATCAAAAATATTTTCCAAATGATCATTTAATCCAGTTACAAACTTCCATTTTATGATATTATAGTTAGAGTATCTTTCCCTTATTAACAAAAGTTTATTTTCCTTTGTATATATTACAGATCCTATACCTACTAAACTATGACAGTATTTTGGTATTTTATCTTCAATATTTTTTGTAAGCCAAAGGCACAAAGTGATATCATTTTTTGTACAATGATGCATGGTAAAATTTTGATTTAAAAAATATTCTGTTAAAAAAATGTGTTTAATAGGTATTTTAATTGTAATTGAAGATTTAGGAATTTTATGTGTCCAAATTGAAACCAATTCTTTAATAATTTCCTCAAAATTTTCTTCTTTTCTATTGTAATTTATTTCTTCATAAATTTTTTCAATATCTACAATTACTCCGTTATATTTATTTGTGAAAGATGTATCTAGGATCGTTTTTATCATTGAAAATAATTTTGAGTTTTTATTTATAGAGTTTGGATTATTATTTTCATTTTTGATTATTATATTAGTAAAATTTTTCGAACTTATATAGTTTAAACAACAATCTTTATATTGAAAGGTGTTTTTATTTTCCTTACTCAATTCATTTCGAAATATCTTTGGAAACCCTTTGAAATTTAATGAGCTGAAATTGCTACTATTTGATAAAAAAATATTTCTTGCCTTATATCGCTTAAAACAATTTTTTGAAATATTTTTTATTTTAAATAACATTTTTAAAAAAAATTTAATTTATTATGATAAATTT
>Ga0194116_10002321_pt1 | contig 24836 bp, 18 predicted proteins | sample TA2MahsurfametaG_4_FD_148617 | JGI IMG/M metagenome (GOLD analysis project Ga0194116, IMG submission 148617) | Freshwater microbial communities from Lake Tanganyika, Tanzania - TA2015008 Mahale S9 surface | ecosystem: Environmental > Aquatic > Freshwater > Lake | place: Tanzania: Lake...
TTGGTATGAGGACGAGGCCTATCGCCTGATCGATGAGATAGCCCTGCGGGTTCGAGGGGCCAACCTGTTCAGCGTCATCGATGCCGACCGGGCCCGCTGGGACTACAACCCGATCATGAGCAACGGCAGGCTCGTCGACAGATCTAAGGAGGGACAGGGTCTCTGCTACAAGTTCTCCCCGTACCCCACCGTGTCGAAGACGTTCGCCGGTGCGGCGCAGCTGATGAAGCAGTACGTCACCTACCGGGCCAGCAACCGCGGATTCTCCTTCGACACGCTCTCCGCTGATCCGGCAATTCCGAGTCGCCCCGTTCTGTTCTACACCGGACCCGAGGACTACCCCGTGCAGGCCATTGGGCTCCGACGGGACGGCTACTCGGGATCGGCCCCCCTGCGGTCGGTGAAATGGCGGGTGGGCGAGATTACCCGGACCAATCATCCCGCGTGGCAGCCGGACCGTCCGATGCCCTACGAGATCGAATCGGTCTGGGAATCTGGCGAGCTCGGGCCGGGGTCGGAGACGGTGACCGTCCCGATCGGCGTCCTCCAGGTCGGCCGTCTTTACCGGGCGAGGGTCCGGGTTACCGACACTGAGGGGCGGACCAGTTCGTGGTCGGCCCCGGTCGAGTTCACCGCTGGGGCCATCCCCCAGGCGGACGCCCTGCGCGAATTCCTGCGGTTCACTGAGGTGATGTACAACCCGCCCCCTGAAGGCTTCGAGTTCCTCGAACTGCACAATGCCCATCCCACCGAGGAGCTTGCCCTTGGGGGGCTGAGATTTGGCGATGGCATCGACTACACCTTCCCTCACGGATCGAGGCTGGTCCCCGGGGCCCATGGGGTTGTGATCCGATCGACCAACACGCCGGCGCTCTTGGCGCACCAACGGCTCGACGCATCGACTTTTATCTTCGGACCCTAGTCAGGGGCCCTCAACAACGCCGGAGAACGGGTGGTGCTTCAGGCGGCTCGGGGTGGTGAGACTCTTCTCGATTTCACTTATGGGACCGTTCCGCCGTGGTCGGTGCAAGCGAATGGCGGCGGATATTCCTTGGTCTCGACACGTACCATCCCGGGTTCCGCCGCCGAGCTCTCGGCTCCGGAATTCTGGCGTCGCAGCAATGTCGTGGGTGGATCTCCGGGGAAGGCGGATCCTGCATCGCCGGGCGTCACGTGGGTGTCCTATCGGGTCGAGAACAATGAGTGGGTCCTCGCGATCGACTGCGCTCCGACGACGGCATGGCGTCTGGAATCGTCCGGCTCGCTGAGCGACTGGTCGCAGGTCGCGCGGTTTGTGGGTCCCACCTCCACACCGGTCGCATTGAAACCGGTGGACACCCAGTTCTTGAGAATCCAGGCGGAGTAGCGGTAGGGGAAGTTGAGAGTCGAGGGTTGAGGGATGAGGATTGAGAGGTTCGGGCAGGTCGGTGCGACAAGCCCCACCCGTTGAGCCGCCAGTCTACCAGACCGCTCCGGCCGGGACCCGCCATGGCGGGTGGGGAGCCGGCGTGGCGAGGCACGACAAGACCGCGGAGCGAGGGGGCGAAACGGGAGGCTGGGGAAGGGTGGATGGTTGGGCGAGCTGGGCTGGCATCCCTTTCGGAACGCGGAACGCTTCGACTCGGGACCCGTCGGGGAGGCACCGTCGCTCTCAACTCTCGACACACCCCACCCTCAACTGTCTCCTGATGCCCGTACCGCCCAACGCTGCTTCGCGGAGCTCGATCGGGGTGCCTTGCCAGGTCGGCCTGAGCCCACCGTCGCGCCTCCGCGATCACGGCCTGCTCCAGTTCGTGCAATCGGTTGACGGCTGCCTCTTTCGTCGGACCAGATGGTAGAGGCAGATATCCTTCACAAGAATCTTCAGGCGGTGTCCACGGTCGTGGCGGCGGCGCCCTCGGGTGCAGACGACGCACTGCCAGTTCGCCGCCTGGTGGCAGGTTTCCCGGAAGCGATCCCGTTCCACGAAGCTCTCCAGCCACTCGAGGCCATGGCCACAGCGAGCCTGCCAGTCGACGTTGATGCGGTGGACCATCTGGCCCAAGAGGTGGCTGGCCAGGTGCGGAACCCGTACCCAAGGAAGGACGATGGGGCGGGTGTTGCCGGCGACGCGGCTGAGCCGCTGCGCACGTTCGTCGAGGCTATATCCCGGCGCTTGGTCACGAGAGGCGCACCATCATGCGCGAGCACCGAAGAGCAGGCATGCCAGATCATGCCCGGCGGAGTCGCTGGCCAGAAAACTCATGTTCTCGCCCACCACCCGGAACCCGAGGTAGTGGTACCGGTGATTTATCCGGATCGAGCTGCACGTTTCCCAGGCCCCTTAGGCTGCCCATGATCTCCCCGGGCTCGTGCAACCCGGGCGGCGGAACGACCTGCTTGGGAGCCCGACGCTTCTGGGTCTGGAGGGCCGGCAGCTCGATGCGACATCGGGCCTGGAGCTTGAGCAACAGGCTTCTTGCAGCGAAGTTCCCCGACCGACCCTTGGCATCCCGCCATTCCCACCGTCGGCACAGCTCCCTGGCGCTGCGCCTGTATGACCCCATGCAAAAAGCGCCAGATCGGCCATCGACTGGCCAAGGAACTCGTCCATCGCACCCTCGACAACTTCAACTCCGGCGCGATCGACGCCTCCGAGGCCGCCTCCCGTTTGGGCATCAGTCGTTCCCATCTCTTCCGCCTTCGTCGTCGTCTCCTGCACAGCAAGCCCGTCACGGCCGTTTCCGGCGGGAACCACCTCCAGCCGTGGACCGAGGCCGTCCGAGCGGTTGGAGCAGCCTTCCTGGCTCGCCCTGAGCCCCTGCCAATTTCCAACCCATCGTCGACCAACTTGCCAGCCACCACGACTTCGCCCGCCATCGCAGCTCCGTCGCCGCACACGCCCGAGCCCACCACTCAGGCCTCCTCTACCAGCAAGCCCCCAAGCCCAGCCCTCGTCGCCGAAGGGAACGGGCCCGCATCGGGGGACTCTGGCAGCACGACTCCCCATCCACCCTTGGTGGCCGGCCGACTCCAAACCAACCCTCCTCCTTACCGTCGACGACCACTCCCGCAAGTGCGTCGCCGCCACCTTCGTGCCCTCCGACACCACCTGGGTTCACTTCAAGCACTTCCGCGCCGTTTTCCTCCGCATGGGCCTCCCCATGAGCACTTATACCGACGGCTTGTCCCTCTTCGGCCACGAGTCCACGGCCGAGGGACGCGATCCCAAGAGCGAGTTACAGCGGGCCCTGACCGCCCTCGACGTCAGCCATCTTGTGGCGCCGAGCCCGCAGGCCAAGAGCAAGATGGAGCGCCGCTTCGGCACTTTGCAGGGCCGCTTGGTCACGCTCCTCGGGTACGAGATGGTGCAATCCTTTGCCCATGCCCAGCTCGTCCTTCGGGCCGAGATCGACCACCTCAATGGCACCATCTGCCGCACCACCCGAATGTCTCCCAACGACCGTTGGGACAAGGCTTTGCAGGACGGCATGGCGGTCATGCAGCCGGTCCCAACCACGGCGCTGCTTGACCTTCATCTTGCACTCCATGACCGCCGCCGATGCAACACGGACAACCAGGTGGACTTCGAGGGCCGGAGTTGGGCCATCGCCCCGACGCATCGCGAGAGCGTGGGCATCATCCACCACCCGGGCCGCCAGTTCTGGGTCGCCACCGAGCCCCCATCACCCCCCGACAACCGGTGGCCGGAGGTGCTCGGAAAGTACTCCCTTTGGTCCAGTCTCCTTTTGCTCCTGCAACGAGTCTCCTTTTGAACACTCGCCGCCAGGTCTGGAATTCTGGCTTGCGTCAGTCCGCGGCAACGGATGAGCCTTATCGACAAGCTCGTGGCACCTAAACTATTCCACCGTTTGCCCCGATCAGGCGGCTTCACCTTGATCGAGTTGCTGGTCGTGATCGCGATCATCGCCATTCTGGCAGGCATGCTTTTGCCCGCATTGTCGCGCGCGAAGGAGTCGGGCCGGGGTGCAGTCTGCAAGAACAACATGCGCCAACTCGGCATGGGCATGATGATGTACGCTGACGAGAACCGAGAGTTCTACGCCTGGGCGGGAGAGGCGAATGGCAATCAGGCGGCGGACTGGGTCTGGGGCGGGTCGACACGCGCGGAGTTGGACAACAGGCTCAATTGGTCAAAGCCGCCTCGAGGTTTTGGTTTCGCAGCGGATGCCGGTTCGATCTTTCCGTACGTCATGTCCCAGAAGTTGAATCGTCCAGCGAACAGCACGAGCACCCTGAACAACACGAACACCTTCCCAGTATACACCTGTCCGAGCACAGGGGTCATCGGAAGGGCTCTTCGCGTGAACTACAGCATGAACACCTTCGTCGACGGCCGTTCGGGCAAGGGTTATCCACCCCTCGGCTTGAAATCGACGGCGGTGGTAAATCCGTCCGGCAAGTTCCTCTTCATGCAGGAGGATCCGTTGGCGATGGTGAATGCGTCGGTGAGTCCGGGCGGTTCCGTAGACGACTTCAAGCTGACGCTGCACAACGGCGGTTTGAACAACACGTTCATGGACGGGCATGTGGAGTTGATCAAGGAGAGGATCCTGCGGCCGATCGTTTCGAACACCCGCCCCCTGCTGACGCAGCAGTACTTCGATCCGTTTGCCCTCTGAGGGTGAAACTCGTCGAGGCGTTTTTCGCATACGGCTCCTGTTGAGGCTCGCATAACAGGGTGTTATTCAGGCCATGATGTGGATTGTTTGTAGCATGCGGCGATAATGGGGCGGCGGCGGCGCAAGCTTCGTAGCGCGGCGGTAGCCTGCATGCTGAGGTCCCAAGCCTGGGTGGCGATGAGGTTGCCGATGTGATGGTTCTTGAGGTTTCCCCACATGTGCTCGACGGGATTGATCTCGGGAGCGTAGGTCGGCAACCGTTCCAACACGACGCGTCCGGCGGTGCTGGCAACGTAGTTCTGGATGAGGCGACTTCGGTGGATCGGGGCTCCGTCCCAGACGACGGTCAGCCTCCCCGGGACATGCCGCTGGAGGTGCTGGAGGAACTCGATGACCTGAAGGCCCTTGATGCTTCCCGGGTGGATCTGGAGGTAAAACCGAAGGAGGGCCAGGCTGCCGACCATGGAAAGGCTCTTCCAGCCGAAGGTTTCCTGGATCACCGGCGTCTGGCCGTGGGGCGCCCAGGTGCGCACCCGGGAGGGGCGGGTGCTGAGTCGGCTTTCGTCGATGACGACCCGTGTTCGGCCCTCTTTGCCGGCTTTTTGTAAGCGTGCGGTGGTCCCCATGGTTCCCAATCCGGTCTGAACTAGGCGACAGTACGGGAGGGTCAACATCCAGTGTCCTCGCCGCCGTCGCAACCAAACCGAGATCGATCAATTGGTCCGTGAGTTCCAGGACTCGGGACTCAATCGACGCGCGTTTGCTCGAAAGATCGGTGTCCACCCGCTGACCGTGTCTCGTTGGATCCGATCCATCTCGTTCGATGGCACCCAGCAGCCACCAATCGCGCCGGTCACCTCCGCCCCGAAGCTTGCCGCGGAGATCGAGGAGAACATCCCTCAAGGCCTCGTCGTCCACGCCTTCCCAAAGACCCACCAGCAGCGCCTGCGAACCACCAACCCTCTCGAGCGCATCAACCAGGAACTCAAACGCCGCACCCGCGTCGCGCGGGTCTTCCCAAATGAGGCGTCACTCCTGCGCCTAGTCTCCGCCCTCCCCGCAGAAATTGCCGAGGAGTGGGAGACCGGAAAAATCTACCTCAACGTGGCCTCCCCGAATCCACAGGCGAACTGATGCCCGCGGAAATTTCAGAAAGAAAATTGCGCGGCCCTTGTGGATACACTTTGAGCCTTTTCAACCCCGAGGCTGCAGGTCGACTGACCGGGGAGATTATCTTAGATAAACCCAGATTTTATTGAGCTTTTTGAAACCCAAAGCGACGAGGTGAAAACTCTAATTTTGGATTTATGAGACCCTTGCTCTGACCGTTGAGCGATGGGCTCGACGGCGGGGCGGCCCTCCGGCGACCTCCCGCGGCTACCCAATACCCCCGGTCCCGCAAGCGCGCCGGAAGGTCGTCGTCCGGGGCGCCGACGTTGCCCACGCGGGTCGCCCCGTCATCCGGACCCTGCCGGTCCCGGGGTGTCGGGATCCGGGTCATGCTCCCGATCCCGACCCGGACCCGGATTCCAGCGGCGGGGTGGTCGTCCCGGGAACCGCGCCGGCCGGACCGAGCACCCGGTGGAGCAGGGCGCCGACGACGAGCGTGCCCAGGGCGGATAGCAGCACGGCCGGGCGCTGCACGATCACGAAGCCGATCATCCAGCAGCTCAACGCGGCGAAGAGCAGCGGCGTGGCCGGGTAGAAGGGTACCCGGAACGGGCGGGGCAGCCCGGGTGCGGTCCTCCGCAACCGCATCACCCCGACGATGGCCAGCAGGTTCATGAGGTTCAGCACCACTCCGGCGTAGGCCAGCACCTGCTCGAAGGTGGAGGTGGCGATGAGCAGGCCCACTAGGACGAGTTGGAAGGCCAGCGCCGCGCGGGGCACGCCGTCGGCCGAGCGCAGCGCCAGCCACGAAAGCCGGGCCTTGTCCGCGGCCACGGCCTGCGTCACCCGGGAGCCGGCCAGGAGGAAGCCGGAGACCGTGGCCACGAGGACCGCGGCGATCATCGCGCTCATGATGCGCCCGCCCACCGGGCCGACGATGCGGGTGGCCGACAGCGAGGCGACCTCCACCGTGCCGGCCAGGGCCTGGATGGGGGTCGTGCGCAGGAACATCCAATGCAGCAGCAGGTAGAGCAACTCGACCAGCAGCACCGCGCCGATGACGGCCCGCGGGACGACCCGCTGGGGATCCCGGACGTCGCCGGCCACGTAGCCCACCGCGTTCCAGCCGTGGTAGGCGTAGATCACGTAGATGAGCGAGACCGCGAAGGGCGCGGCGGCGACCTCGCGCCAGGCTTCGGCCGAGGGGGCGAAGGAGATCGGCTCGACCGGGCCCACCGCGAGTCCGGTGGTCACGAAGGCGGCGATCACCGCCAGCGTCACGCTGGAGGTCGCCAACTGGAAGAGGGCCGCGCCCCGGGCGTGCAGCCATTGCACCCCGCCGACCAGCACGAGCACGCCCACGGTGGCGGCCAGCGGGGGGACCGGCACCACCTGCGCCGCATAGCGTCCGAAGGCGATGGCCGCCAGGGCCACCGGGCCGGCGAAGCCGGCGGTGATGGACACGAAGCCCCCGACGAACCCGAGGGTCGGCGACCAGGCCCGCGACAGGTAGATGTACTCGCCGCCCGAGCGGGGCAGCATGGCCCCCAGCTCCGCATAGCACAGGGCACCGGCCAGCGACAGCACCCCGCCCACGGCCCAGAGCGCGAGCAGCGCGAAGCCGGTCTTCGTGCCCGCCACCTGGAACCCGAGGCTCGTGAAGACGCCCGTGCCCACCATGTTGGCGATGATCAGCGCCGTGGCGCTGGCGAGACCGAAGGGGGCGGGGGCCTGCGGGGACGACATGCTCCGGGCACCCTGCCTGTGCCGCGCCGCTGCGCAAGGGGAAGGCTTCAGCGGGCGTCCGCCGGACCCGGTGGCAGGCGCCTGACGGGGTCCGCCGTCTCCTCGCGCCTGGCCGTCGGCCCGATTTCTTGAAGACAGGACGTCCCCCCCGGTGGGGAGTTCCCGGCTCTCTAGAAGACCGGCCCGAGTGGCCAGGGCGCGAACTCCTCGTCGCCGAGGCCGGCCTGCTCGCTCTTGGTGCGCTCGCCGCTGGCGGTGGCCAGGATGGCCTCGAAGATCCGTTCGCCCACCTGGGGGATGCTCTCCTCGCCGTCCAGGATGGTCCCGGCATTGAGATCCATGTCGTCCTGCATCCAGCGGTAGAGCGGCGTGTGGGTGGACACCTTGAGGCAGGGGGCGGGCTTGCAGCCGTACACGCTGCCGCGGCCCGTGGTGAACACGCCGACATTGCAGCCGCCGGCCACCAGGCCGGTCATGCTCACGGGGTCGTAGCCCGGGGTGTCCATGAAGCACAGGCCCGGTCCGGTCACCGCCTCGGCATACTGCAGCACCGCCATGAGCGGCGCCTGCCCGCCCTTGGCCACGGCGCCGAGGCTCTTCTCGAAGATGGTCGTCAGGCCGCCCTCCTTGTTGCCGGCCGAGGGGTTGTTGCTGATCGAGGCCCCGTGCATCCGGGCGTGGTCCTCCCACCAGCGGACCCGCTCCAGCAGCGCGTCGGACACCTCGCGGCGCACGGCGCGCCGGGTCAGCAGGTGCTCGGCTCCGTAGATCTCCGGGGTCTCCGCCAGCACCGTGGTGCCACCGTGGCGGACGATGAGGTCGCTGGCCCACCCGAGGGCCGGGTTGGCGGTGATGCCGCTGTGGCCGTCGGAACCGCCGCAGTTCAAGGCGACGAGCAGGCGGCTCAGTGGCTGGGTCGAACGGCGCTGCGCAGCGACCGCCGGCAACAGGCCGGCCACGGCCTTCACGGCGTCCTCCACGGTCCGGGCCATCCCGCCCTGTTGCTGGATGTTCAACACCAGCGGGGGTTCCCCACCGCCCTCCGGTTGGTCGAGCCCGTGCCGGCGCACCAGCGCGGCCGCCTGGTTGGTCTCGCACCCGAGGCCGATGATCACGTAGGCGCCGATGTTGGGATGGCGGGCGATGCCGGCCAGCACGCGCTGGAGGATCTCCGTGCCCTGGTCGGCGGTGGCGCAACCGGCCTTGTGGGTGAAGGCCACCACGCCGTCCACGCCGGGGAAGTCGCGTCGCAGCGCCTCGGGCGTGAACCGCCGGGCCACGAATTGCGAGACGCTGGCCGAGCAGTTCACCGACGAGATCACCGCCACGTAGTTGCGCGTGCCGGCCCGGCCGCCCGGGCGCGTGAAGCCCTGGAAGGTGCGCCGTTCCGCCTCGGGCAGGAGGTCCCATGGCGCGGTGGGAGCCACGAAATGGTCGCCCGTGGCCAGTTCGCCGGTGTCGACATTGTGCACATGCACGTGGGCCCCGGCCGGGATGTCCACCGAGGCGCGGCCGATGAACTGCCCGTACTTGCGGATGGGGCTGCCCTGGGCCAGCGGATGGAGCGCCACCTTGTGCGCGGCCGGGATCGTCCCGGGCAGCCGGAGGTGGCCAGCCTGCTCGCCGGCCAGCAGTCGTCGCCGGGCCACGGCGACGTCGTCGTCGGGATGAAGCCGGATCAGCACCTCGTCTTGGTTCGCGCTCATGGTGGAGGCCTTCACCTTGAGCCGGCCTCGGACCCGGGGCCAGAGCGATTCCTCGGATGGCGACGGATCCGGTTCCGCACTCAGGGGGCGAGGTTCGAAACCACGCGGAAGAACCGCTGGCCGCCCGTGAGCGCCTCGAGATGTTCCACCGGCCCGGGACCGGGCCGCGCCGGCACCTCGAGGATCGGGGTCCAGATCCCGCCGGCTTCGAGCGTGCCGGAGGCTTGCAGCGTGTAGCGCCGGTTGGCCGCCGCCGGGAACCTCAAGACCAGGCCGCCCGCCGAGACCTGTGCGCCCAGGCGCAGTCCGTCGTCCGGTCCACCGGTGCCCGGGGTGCCGCCCAGGCTGGTGCCGGCCCGCCACTGGGCCTTGTCGCCCCAGGTGTCGGGGGCGGCCTGCTCGTCCACCACCTCCATTGCAAAGCCCCCGCCATCGGCCGCCGGGAACCAATCCCGATACTCGAAATCCAGCACTTCCTCGCCGCGGGCGTCGAGCAGGCGGACCCGTTCGCCGCCGTTGTCGAGGCGCCCGAGATACTGCCCGGCCACGGGCACCGACGCGCCATGCCGCGCCGTGAAGACCGTGGGGTTGGCGACCACCACCAGCCGCCGACCGGGCTCCAGACGACGGATCGCGCCCGAGCCGAAGTCGAACTCCACGCCGTCGACGAGCCGCACCCCGGCCAGGTCCAGCGTTTCCGTTGTCGAGAGGTTCCGCAGCTCGAGGAACTCGAGGTCCTCCGACAGCGCGGCCCCGGCGGGCTGGACCGGCGGGTTGAAGTGCAGCTCGGTGATCCGCAGCCAGCGCTGGGCCGGGCTGGGGTCGCCCGGGTACACGAACTGGTGCATGGGGGTCCCGGCCGCGTTGCGCAGGGTGAGGGTCTCGCCCCGGGCCGACAGCTGCCCGGAATACGGTCCGACGACGAAAAGGCCCTGGCCGCCCCGGGGCCCGGCGGTGCGGGCGCGGAACCGCCGGACGTCGGGGCTGACGTACATCACGCCGTTGGAAGGCATCACCGTGCCCGGCCGGAAGGTGAAGTCCACCGCACCGGACAGCCGCCATCCGCTCAGGTCGAGGGCCAGGCCCGAGCGGTTGGTCAGCGCCACCCATTCCTGGGTCTGGTCGGCCGAGAGCGGGTTGAACTCCAGGTCGAGGATCTCCGGCGTGGCGTCGTCCGGCTGGGCCAGCGGGATGCCTGCGTTGCTGGCGTTGTTGATGCCGATGGGCCGCGCAGTGTTGGTGATGCTGTGGGTCTGGTACCAGTGGCGTCGTCGCGGCTCGATGAACTGGTTGAGCAGGTCGCCCACGCCGGCGGCGAAGGTCTTGTTGCCCGCCCAGGGCGAGGCGCCCCACTTGGCCCGGTCGAGCAGCGCCTCCGGCCCGAAGAGGTTGGTCATCGCGATCACGCGGTTCTCGAGGATGCGCCGCTCGAACGGCGTCCCCGGTGGCTGCACCATCAGGTCGAGGATCGAGCGCTGCCGGCGCAGGAGCATCTGCCGGGTCTCGGGCAGCCGCACGATCACGTCATACAGGCGGTTGAAGGTGCCCCCGGTGCTCGAGCCCCCGTACAGCGGGTGGCTCTTGGAGCCGTCGACCGTGGCCTCCAGCGGGTTGCTGCCGCCGTAGAGCTGCCCCCACGAGGCGTTCATGTCGAAGGGGATGTTGCGCCAGAGACCATCGCCGAAGGTGTCGCGGTAGAGGCTCATGTTGGCCCAGACGTCGTCGTTCTCGGCGCACCAGCGGGTGCCCGCCAGGTGGTTGATGACCTGCGGCAGGTCCAGCAGGTCGAACACCGTGTTCCGCCGCGTGGTCAGCGGGGCCGACTCGTTGATGCCGTTGGCCAGTTGCAGGTAGTCGGTTCGGCTGGGGTCGTTGTCGGGCTCGAGCTTCTGGAAGACCCCGGTGCTGGCGAAGTTCGGCGTGAGGTTGCCCACGGCCTTGTAGAGCGCGCCGCGGGGGTCGTAGCCCATGCGCTCCACCTGCTCCTGGCCGATGACGTCGTTGTGGAAGGCCAGCTGGTAGAACTGCCCGTTCAAGTGCACCCGCACCGGATAGTGGAAGGGCGAGGGCACGCCGATCTGGTCGAGGAACCAGAAACAGAGTCCCTGCCGCAGGTAGGCGGGGTCGAGGTACTCGGCCAGCAGGGCCGACTTGCGCACGCGGCCGCCCGGCCCCGGGTGGCGCAGTTCGTGGCCGCGGTGGAACTCGAGCCGGTGCGACTTCTTGTTGAGCCCGGCCGAGGTGTTGCCGCGCAGCTCCATGTAGACGTTGTCGTACAGCTCGCCATCGTGGAAGAGCGACACCCGGCCGCCGGACTCGGTGTCGATGGGCCCGAGCTGGTTCGGGGCGACGAAGAGGTGGAAGACCGGCAGCCGCGTGACCAGGTTGGTGGGTTGGACGACCGTGCCGAGGTACTCCGGGGAGGTGGTCGGGCTCGGGAAGAGCGGCCAGCGTGAGGCCGCCCCCTGGGTGTCCGTGGCGACGATGCGGTAGCGGATCATCTGGCCAGGACCCGCCAGGTCGGCCGGCAGGGTCGCCCCGTAGACGCCGTCCCCGGCGGCTCCGTCGCCGTGGGCCCCGTCGTCCGCCATCGGCAGGCTGGCCTCCGCGCCGAAGAGCACCCGGTGGCGCACGGTGACCGAGGCCACCGCCTGGAAGCTCGCCCGGACCCGGGCCGTCACCCGGAGGTCCTCGCTGTCGGCGGGCACCTGGGGCGTGTGGCGCACGTCCTCGATCACGGGGCCGGGAATGGCGGTGCCGCCCAGGTTCGGGGCGCCCGGGGTTGGTTGCGTGAAGTAGACCCCGGAGGCTCCCCGCTCCCACGACCGGCCAGCGGGCACCTGCACCACACCGTGGGACAGATCAGGGACCTGCCTCGGGTAGGTGGGCTTGAATTCGCTGGCCACGCTCACGCCATCGGGCCGCACCAGCGCGAGGTATTCGCCGCCGGCCGAAAGCTGGAAGCCCGTGTGCAGCCGCGCCCCCGGGATCCGCCGGTCCGCGCCCGAGGCGAAGACGACCAGGAACCCGCCGGCCGCGAGGTTCGTGGCGGGGAAGCGCCACTTCGTCAGGTCGCGGGGATCGTCGGTCAGGCTCCAGCCGCGCAGGTCGACCGCCGTGTCCGACGGGTTGAAGAGCTCGATCCAGTCCACGAACTGGCCGGTCTCGTCCTTCAGGGTCCGGGTGTTCGACGCCATGAATTCACTGAGGTAGGGCGAGGCTTCGGAGGCCTCCGGGTCGAGCCGAAGGTTCCAGGGCATCCCGGCGAAGGCGTTGGGGCTCGCGGCAAGGTCGGTGATGCCATGGTTGGGGGCCCAGGTGAACTGCACCTGGCCGGGGCCGGGTGCGGCGAACCCGAAGCGGTACCGGCTGGCATCCAGGACGACCACCGAATCGGCCGGCCGACCGTTGATGAGCAGGTCGGCCGCGTCCACGCCGGCCACCGCCTCGCTGAAGAGCACGGTGGTCGAGTCGAGCGTCCGCACGGCCGCCCCGTCGGGCGGTTGGAGGGTGGCCACGCTCGGCGGGGAACGGTCCACCCGCGTGTAGGTGACCGGCCCATTGACCGCGAGCCCGGCGTCCAGCCGGTTCGGCGGCTCGGCCAGGTCGGTGACCGTGTGCGCGGGATCCCACGACACGGTGACCGATCCGGGCTGGGGCGGGGCGAACTCGAAGCGGTGGACCGCCGGGCCGACCGCCGAGACCGACCTGGCCCCGATGCCGTTGATCCGCAGGTGCGCCGCCACGATGCCGGTGACGGGCTCGCTGAAGGTGACGGTGACCGAGGCGAGGTCGCCGACGGTCGTCCCGGGGACCGGATCCCAGCCCAGCACGCGCGGAGGCACCGGGTCGCGGGCGATGGCCTCGAGCGAGGCGTCGAAGCCCAGGTCGCTGCTGCCCAGGCTGCTCTGGAAGACCTGCACCGCCAGCACGTTGGTGCCCACCCGGAGGTAGGAGGCGGGCGAGGGCGCCAGGGCATGCTCCGTGAAGGCCACCGGTTCGATGGCGTTGTCGGCCAGCGTTCCCACGCCCACCGCGTCGCCGGGCGATCCGGGCACGTTGACCCGGAGCACCTCGGTGCCGTTGATCCAGGCCACGAAGCCGTCGTCCACCAGCGCCCCCATCCGCAGGGCCGCCACGTCGGACGGCTGGGCCACCACGAAGGACCGCCTCAGGAAGATCGACCCGTAGACGTTCTGCATCCCGGAGATCCGCGTGCCTCCCGGCAGGGCGTCTCCGTACCAGAAGGGGGCCGGGGCGGGCGCGAACTGCACGTCGCGGAAGTCGGCCGTGCGCCAGGCCGTCACCGGGGCCGAGGCCTCGTTGGTTCCCGGCCGCCAGCGCCAGACCGAGCCCGGAGCCACCAGCGTCTGGGCGTGCACGACCGGGGTGGCCGGGGCCCAAGGGACCGCCGGGAGGAGCAGGGTCGCCAAGGCCCGCCCCAGGAGGGCCCCACGATTCCAACGGGCTTCCCCAGGTTGTTTTCCCGGGCAGGAACCGGTGGAACGAAGCCTTGGAGGATGCGGGATCACGGTGGGAACCTATCCCGTTGCCGGGACCTCAACAAGCGATCGGAACCACCCAGGTCGCCGTGGGTGGGTCGCTCCATCCCCCCGGATCCTCCGGGGGGGCGGAGGGGCGCTGCCCCCATCCCGGCAGCCTCACTGGAAGTGGGGCTCGTTGTCGCGGTTCCAGAAACGGGCCACGGCCTTGCGTTGGGCCGGGTCCTTGTGGAGCTGGCCGATGATGTCGAGGCGGCGCTTCGACTCGGCGTGGCCGTCGCAGAAGACGATCGAGGTGCGGCCGGCGTGGACCTCGAGGGGCCATTGGCGTTCCTCGTACATCCCGATGAACCCGCTCCAGTCGCGGTCGCCCTTCTTCTTGAGGTCCCAGTTGCTGTCGCCGAAGGAGATCATCTCGGTGGGGTTCTTGACCGACGCCTCCTTGGTCTCGCCCCAAACCGGGTCACCGAGGTAGACCCCGAGTCCGGTGTTGGGCGTCTGCCCGGCGAAGGCTCCCCAGACGTTGTAGCCATAGCTCATGAAGAAGCTGCCGCCCGGCCGAAGGCGCACTTCGTCCTTGAGGTAGCCGAGCTTGGCCGGTGCGCCGCTGCCGAACTTGGGGATCCACTGCGATGGGCGGGGTGCAGCCGGGCAGTGGAAGATGTCGGTGTTCGGGCCGCCCTGCATCGAGCTGCGCAGCAGGGCCGGCCAGATCCAGGCCGATCCGTCGCCGCCGTCGATGCCCACCGGATAGACCCCGTGATCCATGATGTAGGTCATCGTGGCCAGGCCCATCTGGCGCAGGTTGCTCAGGCACTTCACCCCGTTGGCCTTGGCCTTGGCCTTCGACAGCGCCGGCAGGAGCATGCCCGCCAGGATGGCGATGATGGCGATGACCACCAGCAGTTCGATGAGGGTGAAGCCCGCGACCGTCGGGAGGTGGCGACGGCGGGTAAGGAGTTTCCGGGGGGGTCTTTTTGGTGTCATGGCGGGATGGGTGGGCCTCGGGGGAGAAGGAATTTGGGTACCAACCCCGGTCGGATCGTGCAAAGGCAAAGTCGCCCGGACCCCTGCCGGGACCCTGGGGTGGGGCGCCCAAGGCCTCCGCCCCGGGCGCCTCCGGGCTTTCCGGCGACCGGGCCCGCGCGGTAGGCTCGTGGGCATGTTCGACTCGTTGAGCGGCAAACTGCAGAACGTCTTCCGCAACCTGCGCGGACTCGGGAAGATCTCCGAGGGCAACGTCTCGGAATCGCTGCGCGACGTGCGCATGGCGCTCCTGGAGGCCGACGTGCACTTCAAGGTCGCCAAGGATTTCGTCGAGGCGGTGAAGGCCAAGGCCCTCGGCGCCGAGGTCATCCAGTCGGTGCATCCGGGCCAGCAGATGATCAAGATCATCAGCGACGAGCTGGCGAACCTGCTCGGCTCCGAGCATCAGGGGCTCCATCTCTCGGGCAATCCGGCCTGCATCCTGATGTGCGGCCTGCATGGCTCGGGCAAGACCACCAGCTCGGGCAAGCTGGCCAAGCTGCTGCTCAAGCAGGGCCGGTTGCCGTTGCTCGTCGCGGCCGACGTCTACCGCCCGGCGGCCATGGACCAACTGGCCACCCTGGCCGGGCAGGTCGGCGTGCCGGTGTTCGTGAAGAAGGGCGAGACCGACGTGCTGAAGATCGCCCGCGAGGCCCTCGACTACGCGGCCGGTCACCAGTGCAACACGGTGATCTTCGACACGGCGGGCCGCCTGCAGATCGACGAGACCCTCGTCCAGGAGTTGGTCCGCCTGCGCGACCTCATCCGGCCCTGCCAGACCCTGCTGGTGCTGGATGCGGCGACCGGCCAGGAGGCGGTCAGCGTGGCCACCCATTTCGACAAGGCCCTCAACATCACCGGCGCCATCCTGAGCAAGCTCGACGGCGACGCCCGAGGCGGTGCGGCCCTGTCGTTCCGGCACGTGGTCGGCAAGCCCATCCAGTTCATGGGCGTGGGCGAGAAGCTCGACGACCTCGAACCCTTCCACCCCGAGCGCATGGCCCAGCGCATCCTGGGCATGGGCGACGTGGTGTCGCTGGTCGAGAAGGCCATCGACCGCGTCGACGCCGCCAAGGCGATGGACCTCGAGGAGAAGATGCGCAAGGGGCAGTTCACCCTCGACGACTTCCTCATGCAGTTGCGCGAGGTGAAGAAGCTCGGGCCGCTCCAGGACATCGTTGGCCTCCTGCCCGGCGGCTCCGAGATGCTCAAGAACACCGACCTCTCCAAGAGCGAGAAGGACTTCAAGCGCATGGAGGGCATCCTCTGCGGCATGACCCCGCAGGAGCGAGGCACCCCGCAGATCCTCAACGCCCGCCGTCGTCAGCGCATCGCCAAGGGGTCCGGGGTCACGGTCACCGAGGTCAACAACCTGCTCAAGCGCTTCGACGAGATGCGCGAGATGATGCGCAAGATGGGCAAGTTCCAGAAGATGATGGCTAAGATGGGCGGGGCCGGCGGCCTCATGGGCAGGATGCCCTTCGGGCGCTGAGACGTTGGCGGCCGGGCCGGGCGGGTCGAAGGGGGGCGGGCGATGGGATCCGGACCCACCCGCCGGGATCGTCCGGGGGACCTTGCGTTGCCGACCAAGCCTATCCGACCGCGAACAGGTCGCGCACGGCCGACCAGACGGCCTCCTCGACCTCCTCGACCGAGCCCCCGGCATCCACGCGACGCCACCGGTCGGGCTCGGCCTCGAGGCCTTGGCGGAATCCCCGCGCCACGCGGGCGAAGAAGGCCTCCTGCTCCTCGTCGAAACGGTCGGCCGGTTCTGCGGTCCCGGAGGCGACCTGGGCCGCCTTGCGCCCGGCCAGTCGGGCCTTCGCCACCCCGGGCGTCACCTCGAGCCACAGCGTGCGATCCGGACGAAGATCCCCCACCGCCAGCCGGATCACCGAATCCACGGCCGCGAGGTCGAGCCCGCGACCGTGGCCCTGGTAGGCGACCGTGGAGTCGTGGAAGCGGTCGCAGAGGACCACCGTGCCCGCCCGCAAGGCCGGCAGGATCCGCTGGCGGACCAGCTCCGCACGGCTGGCGTTCATGAGCAGCAGCTCGGTCTCCGGGGCCATGCCGCGCCCGTCGGGATCGTGCTTGAGCAGGTGACGGATCTTCTCGCCAAGCGGCGTCCCGCCGGGCTCCCGCAGCTCGAGCACCTCGAGGCCCAGGCCCCTCAGCCGGGCGGCCAGGCGGGCGATCTGGGTGGACTTTCCGGCGGCCTCGCCGCCCTCCAGCGTGATGAAGCGGCCCGGCAGGCTCACGGGCGGGCCGGGATGGCGGGGGCCGATGTGGCTGGGGCGGCCGGCGTGGAGGTCCGGGACGCCGTCCGGAAGGCCGGGCTGTCGAGGTGGTCGGCCAGCGAGGCCATCTGGGCCTCGTCGAGGATGCCCCCCTGCTGCAGGTCGAAGGCGGGCATCAGGCTGCCCGGCTTTCCGTTGCGCACCCAATGCGCCCAGTAGCCCCGGTCCGTGGGATGCTTGAGGGCCCGCAGGTCGGGCACCATCGAGGCCTTGTGCTCGGCGTCGTGGCAGATGCCGCAGGCCGTCGCGTAGAGCTCGGCGCCCTTCCTGCCCACGGTCGGGGCCACGTGGCACGTGGCGCATTCCCCCCGGAAGACCGCCTGCCGGTCGGCGGCGGCGACCGCGAGGTTGCGCTGACGGTCGGCATCGCGCAGGCGCCCGGGTTCCGGCGGGGCGATCTGCACCTTGACGTTGAGCAGGACCGACCCGACGTCGCTCAGCACGGTGACGGTCTTGACGATCGTGCCTGACTTCCCGATGAGGTTCATGGTGCCGGAGATCTCGCCGCGCTGCCCCGGGGCGATCACCCAGGGCGTCTCGGGCAGTTTGGCCACGGTGCAGCCGCAGCTGGTGCGGGTGCCGGTGATGGTGACGGCGTTGGTCCAGACGTTGGTCAGCGCGAAGCGGAAATCGACGCTCTGCTGCCCGTCCTGCGCCCGCAGGTCCCGGGTCTGGGCATCCCAGGCGAGGGCCTGCGGGAAATTCAACGCCGGGGCCGGCAGCGCCCGGCGGAAGGCGGCGGTGTCTAGGCCCGCCGGCGGGGTCGGTGCGCCGGTCTGGGCCAGCAGCATCGCTCCGCCGAGGGTCGCCGCCATCCACGCCATCCCACGTCTCCATCCCGCGTTCATGGCCGGTGGAGATACCATACCCCCGCCGCCCGGCGAGCCTGATTTTGCGGTGGTCCGGGACTTCCGCCTTCGGGGGAGATCTCGATCGGCATGGGTTTCGGTTGGAACCCCGGCCCCGGGCGACGTATGCAGACGGCGACGACGATGGCGGCAACCTCCTTCCAATGGCTCAGGACCGGTGACGAGGCCTTCTCGGCGTTGCTGTCGGCGATTGGGGGTGCCCGGCAATCGGTCTGCCTGGAAACCTACATTTTTGCCGCCGGGCAGCCGGGCGAATCCGTGCGCGCCGCCCTGGTCGATGCCGCGCAGCGCGGGGTGTCGGTCCGCGTCCTGGTCGACGGGCTGGGGTCGTCGTCGCTGGACGAGGGGTTCTTCGACCCCCTGCGCGCCGCCGGCGGGGAACTCCGGGTGTTCAATCCGCTGACGCTGCGCCGGTTGCCAGTCCGCAGCCACCGGAAGCTGCTCGTCGTCGACCGGGAGTCGGCCTTTACCGGCGGCTTCAACGTCGCTCCGGAATACCTCGGCGATGGGATCCGCTCTGGATGGCGCGACATCGGGATCCGGCTCACCGGTCCGGTGGTCGGCAGCCTGGCGGACACCTTCGAGCCGCTCTGGGAACGGGCTGGACGGCGTCCGCCCCGGTTCGTGCGCCTTCGTCGCCGTGAATCGCCCGCAGGTCCGGAGGAGCCTGCCGCGTTCGACGGATTCCGGGTGCTGCCGAGCGGCCCGGGACGCGGCCGGAACGCCTTCCTCGCCGAGTTCCTCGAATGCCTCGAGACGGCCTCCGACGTGCGGATCGCCGTGGCCTACTTCCTGCCGGGTCTGGCGCTTCGGGCGGCCCTCCGCCGGGTCGCCGCCCGTGGCGGGCGGGTGCGCCTTCTGGTGCCAGGACGGTCCGACGTGGCGATCTCGCAACGGGCGGGCCGGTTCCTTTACGGACGCCTCCTGCGCTCCGGGGTGGAGATCCGCGAATACGCACCCCAGGTGCTGCACGCCAAGCTTTACCGGGTCGACGATTCGGTCTTCGTGGGTTCGTCGAACCTCGACACGCGAAGCCTGCACATCAACCACGAGCTCATGGTGAGGATCCGCCACCCGCAGGCCGCCGCGGAGACCGCCGAATGGTTCGATGCCGCAGAGGCGCTGGCCACTCCGGTCGAGCCCGCCACCTGGGCCCGTTCGCGCTCCGGGTGGGAGCGCATCCGCGAGCGGTGGAGCTTCCTGGTGCTCTCCCGGATCGACCCCTACGTGACCCGCTGGCTGGCGGAGGATCCCCGGTAGGCCTGCCGGGCTTTTGGTCACGGCCCGGCCGGGCCCCTCTCCACGCGCCCGCCTCAGGCGACGCCCTGCAGCGCCCGGATGCGGTCGTCCAGGGGCGGGTGCGAGGCGAACCAGTTGCCGTAGTTGTGGCTGATCTTGAAGGCGGCCAGTGCGGCCGACCGGTCGTCGAGCACCCCGCCGCCCTCGTGGATCATCTTCAACCGATGCAGCGCCCCGACCATCGCGTCGCGACCCTCGATGCGGGCGGCCATCGCATCGGCCGCGAATTCGCGCCGCCGGCTGTAGGCCATGACGATGAGCGTCGCCACCAGGCCCAGGAGGATCTGCGCCACCATCGACCCGATGAAGAAGCCGATGCCCGTGCCGGACGAGCGGCCTTCCTCGTCGCGCCGGTTGCCCTGAAGGAACGAGTCGACCAAGAGCCCGATGATGCGGGAGAAGAAGACCACGAAGGTGTTCAGCACGCCCTGGAGCAGCGTCATGGTCACCATGTCGCCGTTGGCGATGTGGGCCACCTCATGCGCCAGCACGCCCTCCACCTCACGCTCGCGCATCTGGCGGAGCAGGCCGGAGCTGACGGCGACGAGGGCGCTCTTCCGCGAGCGGCCCGTGGCGAAGGCGTTGGCCTCGGGGCTGTCATAGACGCCCACGTCGGGCATGGGGATCCCGGCCTTGTGGGCCTGTTCCTCCACCGTCTGGAGCAGCCAGCGCTCGGTCTGGTCGCGGGGCTCCCGGATCAACTCGATGGAGTAGGCGCGGATGGCCATCCACTTGGAGATGAGCAGCGAGAACAGGCTGCCCGAGAAGCCGATGACCAGGGACATGACCATCAGCCCGGTGTAGCTGATGCCGTGGGCGCCGATCCACCGGTCGAGCCCGAGGGCCCGGACCACGGTGGAGATGACCAGGAGGACCGCGAGGTTGGTCAGCGCGAAGAGGGTGATGCGTTTCATGGATCTGGTTTGGATCTGGATCGGTCGTCAGCCCGGGGGCTCCCCCGGGGTGGCTACGTGCAGGGGACAGATAGGAGCTTCTGGGGTCTCCCGCAACTGGGACCGGGGGGGGCGGTTTCGAATGGGCACCGCCGCCGGACCTGGACGCGCGGCGGGGAAATGTTGCCAACCTCCGGCCGCTCCCGTAACTAACCCCGAAGCGTTCCGCCATGCCCCTGTTTGGCAAACCGAAGAATCCCGAGGAACACCGCTACTACCTGCTGCCCGGGCAGGGTCGGGGGGCCCGCAAGAAGCACCGTCAGCACGTGCTGGCGGGCATCGTCGTCGGCTGCATCGCCTCGGCGATCCTCGGGTTGCTGCTCTGGCAGATGAACCGGCGCTGAAGCCGGCCGTCCGGACGAAGAGGTCCGGCGTTGGTCCCGACGGTCCGGTTCAGCGCCGGGTCTGCTCCCACTGCAACAACAGGTCGCCCATGGCGTTGAGCGGCGCCGCGGCCCGGGTGGGCACCAGATGCTGACGGAGGTACTGGATGGCCGCCTCGTGGTCGTTCACCGATCGGGGCAGCGTCGTGCCCGAGGCGTTCGGATGGCCGCCCCCGTCGAATCGGGCCGCCACCTTCAGGGCCTCCCCGTTGCGGCTGCGGAAGCTCACGATGAAGGCCCCGTTGCCCTTCTTGAAGAGGGTCGCCAGCACCGGGTGCGGCGTGGCCCCGCGTTCGAGCAGCTGGTGGACGATGACGTTCGTGTTGCCCACCACCGGGTGGACGAGCCCGACCTCCGGGCTGAGCGCCTCGACATGCTCCCGGGCCCAGGCGAAGCCGATGGGGTCCTCCACCCGGCGCCGGACCCGCATGACCTCGAGCAACGGATGGTCGAGGAGCGCCTCGACGCGGCCGCCGATCAGCGAATGCAGGTTCCAGAACCCGTACGACTTGACGAGGTTGGCGTAGTCGCAGGCCTCCACGAAGTCGGCGTGGGTCTCGTCGAACAGGTCGCCGATGTCGGCGAGCTGGACGATGCGGTCCAGCTCCGGGGAGCCGAGCCCGTGTTCCCGGGCGAGTTCGTGGCACAGCCGGCTGGCGGACTTGGCCGAGTCATGCACCAGTCGCGCGGCCGTCGGCCGGGTCTCGGTGGCATGGTGGTCCACCACCAGCCAGCCTTTCCGGTCGAGGCGGGTCTCGAAGGTGAAGTCGCTGACCCAGGCCGAGCGTTCGTTGAGCTGCCGGGCCTTCCAGCCCTGGTAGTGGTAGGCCTCCAGGAGCACCTCCCTGCCGAACAGGTGCCGGGCCAGACGCTGCAGCAACAGGCCGGAGACCAGCCCGTCGAGATCGCTCTCGTGGGTCAGCACCACCTGAGGTTCCGTCAAGGGGTCCATCGAGCCGCTGAGGCTAATGGAGCTCCGTCCGTGCGGAAACGGAAATGATGGGCCCTGAGCCTTATTTCGACGCGGTCGGCAGGCGTTCGAGGTACTCGAGCACCGAGGCCAGTTCACGCACGGTCAGCCCGGCGGCGAGGCCCTCGGGCATGAGCGAGCGTTGCTGCTTCTCGCGACGGGTGATCTGCGAGACCGGCAGGGTCTGCTCGACGGCGGCGATGGTGCGCACCGTCACCGCGTCGGCGGCCTCGCGCACCACGAACCCGTCGACCTCGGTCCCGTCCTTGAGCTCGAAGTGGTTGGCCACGAAGCCCTGCGCCAGCGTCTTGTTGGGCAGGAGGATCGCCTCGGCCAGTTCGCGCCGCCGGTACACGGTTGCGATGGTGCCGAGGTAGGGGCCCTTGAGCGGCTCGTCGGCCTTGACCGTGTGGCAGCCGTTGCAGCCGATCTGCCCGAAGAGCTGGCCTCCGCGGGTGGCGTCGCCGGAGGTCTTCAGCACCTGCGCCAGGACCTCCTCGACCGGCAGGTCGCCGACCTTGGCGGCCTTGGCCTCGGCCCGGAACCTGTCCGGGTCGATCTTCAGGCGCCCGATGGTCTCGCGGGCCGTCTTGGAGATCGCCGGATCGGGGTCGTCGAGGGCCGTGACGAACGCGGCCGCCCTCGAGGCGTCCCCGATCTGGGCCGCGGCCTTGAGGATCTGCAGGCGTCGCTTCGGCTGCGACCAACCGGTGTCGAGCGAGGCGTTGGCCGCGGCCCGGGCCTCGGGCGCGCCCACCTTGCGCGAGGCCAGGCGCAGGACGGCAGCCTCAGCCAGCGCCGAGGCGGGGCCTTCAGCCTCGGCCGCCACCGCCTCAAACACGCCATGGACCTGGTCGAGCTTCGGCGCGTTCCGGAAGGCGTTGGCGGCCTTCTCGGCGAGGTTGTTCTCGGACTTGGTGGACTGGACCTTCGGCAGGGCCCGCAACACGGCGCGCCAGGCCTCGGGATCCACGGTCCGGGTCAGGGCGATGACCGCCTGGGCCCGGGCGGCGTCGGAGGTCTCATCGGCCTCGGCGGCCCGGACCAGCAACGGCACGGCCTTGGCCGTGATCTCCTCGGCCTCCGCCAATTGACCGGCCACCGCCGGCAGCAGGCTGGCCTCGGAGGCCGCCCGCGCCAGGAGCGTGTCGAGGGCGTCGCCGGCGGGGATGCGATGGCGGGCAAATTCCCGGCCGAGGTGGGCGGCCTCGGCGGCCTTGGCCCGGCTCAGCTGTGCCTTGAGGGCGGCGGCGATGCGCGCCGTGCCCTCCCAGGCCTCGGGTTGGTAGTAGGGCCCGCGGGTGTCCGGGCGTGTACCCCAGGAGTCGCCCTTCCAAGGCCCTTCCTGGAAGTGCAGGCGGCAGAGGGCGGTGATGAGCCCGGCGCGACGCGCGGCCTCCTTCTCGGTCTCAAGCCGCTGGAGGAGCCCGTCCACCACGCGGGTCTGATGCAGCGACTGGAGGACCCTCAGGGCGGCCGTGCGCGCCGCATCGGGCGCCGTCGCCTGGTCGACGACCTTGAGGCAGGCGTCGGCGGCGGACAGGTCGGTGAGAGCGCGGACCACCGCGTGGGCGACGATCGGATCGGAATCGGCGAGGTGGCGTGCCAGGGCCGGGACCGAGGCCGGGCCGGCCAGACGGGACGCCGCGTTGGCCGCCGAGCGACGGACCACCGGGTCGCGGGAGTCGAGGAGCCGGCCGATCCGGTCCGGAGCGACCAGGCCCAGCGGCCGGGCGGATCCCGCCAGGGCGTGCAGGATGGCCGGGGCCACGGCCTCGTCGGCCAGCCGCTTGGCGAGCAGGCTCTTCGATTCCGTGGGCCATCCCAGGGCCAGGGCGTTGACCGCCGCGATGCGTGAGGCCTTGGCGGTGGATGCGTCGGCGACGAGGTCGCGCAAAGCGGCCAGCGTCGCCTTGCGGTCCGCGCGGCCCGCGGCGATCCGGCGGAGCAGGGTCCGTTGGGCCTCTAGGCGGCGTCGGTGGCTGGGCGAGCGCAGCGCCTCGACGAGCTTCTCCGGCGCGAGGGTCTCGAAGTCGGGCATCGCGGGCGGCGTGTAGCCCTTCGGGGCGATGCGGGCGACGAAACCGACCTCGGGCCCGACCCAGGTGAACGACGCACCCTTCCAGCTGGCGGCGTACACCGCGCTGTTGCCGTCCACGTCGAGGTCGGTCACGCGGGGGAGCCGCAGGAATTCCTCCTGGCTGGCGCCCACGGTGGCTCCCTTCGGCGTCAGGCCATGGTGGAAGACTCGGTCGCGTCCCCAGTCGGCGGTGAAGGGGGCGTTGTTCCAACGGGCCGGCAGGCCGGGCTCGTCGATCCACGCCGCGCCGCAGCCCGATCCCCCGCCGTAGTCGGCGAGGGGCTGGATGATCTCGTCGCCGAAGTTCTTGAAGAGGCGCGGATAGCCGTGCTGGGTGCGCCCGCTGAAGTGGTGGAGGCGGATGTCCCAGCCGCCGCCGTCGTTGGTGTTGTCGCGCGTGAAGCCCTCGAGCTCCGGGCTCAGCGCCACCTCGAGGATGTTCCGCGTGCCGTCGGCCCACGTCTCCAGGCCGCTGCCGTCGGGCCGGAACCGCACCACGCCGCCTCCGCGCATCTGCAGCCGGGTGCCGTCGGTGCCCACCGCCTCCAGGAAGCCGAAGTCGCCGATCGCCGCATACAGCCAGCCGTCGATGCCCAGCGTCAGTCCGTTGGACCCGTGGTCGGCCGGCCGGTCCTTGAAGGTCCAGCCGATGCCGCGGATGAGCGTCTGCTTCCCGTCGGCCACGCCGTCCCCGTCCTGGTCGATGAACACGCTCACGTCGGGTGGGTGCAGCAGGTAGAGCCGGTCATGGTCCCAGACCAGTCCGCGCGGGGAATCGACATCGGCCACGAAGGCCTTCACCTCGTCGCCCTGACCGTCGCCGTTGGTGTCGCGCACGCGCAGCACCCGGCCCAGGTGGGGCTTGCGGTCGAGCGAACCATTGCCGTCGCTCGAGACGTAGAGGGTGCCGTCGGTGGCCGCCGCCACGAACACCGGGTAGTTCACGGCCGGCGGCGTCGCGAAGAGGGTCACCTGAAACTCCGGCGGTGCGCCCACGTCCTTCAGGAGCCCCTCGACCTTGTCCACCACGACCGCCGGCAGGCGTGACAGTTCCTCCGGGGTCGGTTGGCGGTCCTTGGCGGTGAAGGTCTGGGCGCCCAAGGGTGGCACGGCCAGGCCCAGGGCGGCCAGCAGGTCAAGTCGCTTGAGGGAAGGCTTCATGGTGGACCGTCATCCTGCCGTCCTGGTGCCTCTGCTGGCAATGGGCGGGCGGCGGCTTCCCACTTCGGGCGTGACAAATCGCAACGGCGGGCGTAATGAAAGATCTTTGAGT
>Ga0194116_10002326_pt1 | contig 24795 bp, 15 predicted proteins | sample TA2MahsurfametaG_4_FD_148617 | JGI IMG/M metagenome (GOLD analysis project Ga0194116, IMG submission 148617) | Freshwater microbial communities from Lake Tanganyika, Tanzania - TA2015008 Mahale S9 surface | ecosystem: Environmental > Aquatic > Freshwater > Lake | place: Tanzania: Lake...
GATCGGCTGACCGATCACCTGCTCATCGGTGGCCTCGAGACGCGAGAGCTCGAGCAGATCCGAGACGATCGCCGTCATGCGCTCGGCCTGACGGCGCATCTCGATGATCGGCGCGCGGATATCCGCCGGCATGTCGCCATCGAGTGCAAGCGTTTCGAGATATCCGGCGATGACCGTCAAGGGCGAGCGCAATTCATGCGACGCGTTGGCGACGAAATCCTTGCGCATGGTCTCGAGATGCTCCTGACGCGTGACATCACGCACCAGCAGAAATAGTTGACCATCGCCATAGGGCGCCCCCTGAAACTCAAGGCAGGTCGGATCGCCGATGCGTGGATGAATACGCAGGCTCGTGCCAAACTCGCCCTTGTCGAGATAACGCGCGAACTCGGGAACGCGCAGCAAACTTGCGAGGTGTATGCCGAAATCGGTCTTGCGGCGCAGCCCCAGCAACTCGCCCGCTTTTCGATTGAACCAGAGAATTTCGCGCGCCGCGTTGAGCGCGATCACCCCATCGGGCATCGAGGCGGTGGAACGTCGCAGTTCACGAAACAGTCGCAGGATGCGCTGCTTGTGAAACTGCTTGCGTCGATGCAGGCGCGACACGAGCGACACCACATCGCCCCAAAGCCCGCCCGCATCCGGCGGATCGCGACGATTGCGCCGCCGCAGCCAATCCTCAAGCTCGTGCAGGTGCGCAAGGTGTCTTGCGAGCTCGATCGCGAGCGCCGCGACCACGCCCCACCAAACGTGCCCGACAAAAAGACCGACCAGGGCGCCGAGGCCCGCAACCAGAGCGACCCGCCAGAGGGCGAATCCCCAGTGATCGAGAGGGTTTCTCAGAAGCTCACTCCACGTGCGTCGAAAAGCGGTAACCGGCGCCACGCACCGTCTGCACCATGCGATCGTACCCGAATTCCTCGAGTGCTTTGCGCAGGCGACGGATGTGCACGTCGATCGTCCGCTCTTCCACGTAGACGTTCCCCCCCCAGATGCGATCGAGCAATTGCTCGCGCGAGTACACCCGGTCCGGGTGACTCATGAAAAACTCGAGCATGCGGTATTCGGTCGGCCCGAGCGATACCGGCCGACCATCGGCGAGCACGCGATGCGCGACCGTATCGAGGCTCAGACCCTCGAAACTCATCACCTCGCCTTCGACCTGCGGATCAACGCGACGCAACACTGCGTTGATACGCGCAACGAGTTCGCGCGGCGAGAAGGGCTTGGTGACGTAATCGTCGGCGCCCCCCTCGAGACCCGCCACCTTGTCGGCCTCTTCGGCTCGCGCCGTGAGCATGATGATCGGCAGATCGCGCAGGTTCGGATCGCGCTTCACTTGGCGGGTGAACTCGAGGCCGCTGAGATCCGGCAGCATCCAATCGACGAGCACGAGATCGGGACGTCGATTGGCGAGTTCGGCGCGCGCAAGGCGCGCATCGGCCGCCTCGCGGACCTCGAAGCCCGCGCGACGTAGCCCGAAGCCGATCATGTCACGGATGGGTTTTTCGTCTTCGACGACAAGAATCTGTTTGGCTGCCATGAGCGGGAGTCGCGATGTTCTGGTTTCAGACATATTTCAAACGACTCGTGTTGCAGGCCGATGACAGTCTGCTCAAATTGCCGGCAATGCCCCGCGGGGCGCCGGCGGAACGATGGCCACCTCGTTTCTGACATAAATCGGTAATGCGGCGGTGGCGGGCAATACCCGGCCGGCAGTCACCTCCGTGACAGCGAGCGCCAGAATCTCCTCGGCGCGCGGTAAGAGATCGTCAAAGATTTGTGTGTGCGGGACCAGTGCGCGCAGCAGCGGATACGCCCTGAAGCCCCGTCCCGCGCCGATCCAGCGCGGCTCGTCGCGCACCGAGTCCGCAGAGTCCGCGAGCGACGGGATCACCACCTGCTCGGGCGCCTGCACACGCTCGTCGGTGAGCGCCCTCGCTGCATCATCGAATGCGCAGGTGTAGACCTCGTCCATGCGCGCATCATTGCAAACGAGGACATGCGTCGCGTCGGGCGCCGCTCGCCGCGCGCGCAGCGCCACGGCCGCAAGCGTCGAGATCGGTACCACAGGCACCTGTGCGCCGAAGGCGAGCCCCTGCACCACGCTCGCGGCGAGACGTACGCCGGTGAAACTGCCCGGGCCGCGTCCGAAGGCGATCGCATCAAGCTCGTGCAAGGCAAGCCCTGCCTCATCGAGCAGCGCATCGATCATGGGCAAGATCAGCTCCGCATGTCCGCGCGGTGCTTCTTCGTAACGCACCCGCCACGCGCTCGAGTCACCCGCATCACCGGCGAGCAGCGCCGCCGAGCAGGCTTCGGTCGAGGTATCGAGAGCAAGAATCTTCATCGTAGTTTGCGCAGGAATCGCGTCGCATCGTCGCGTTCCTGAGTGATCGGCATCTCCGGCAGGCTGGCGCGAAAGCTGCGTCCGTAGCCCTTGGTCAGCAGGCGCGGATCCGCGATGACGATCATGCCACGATCCGTCTCGCTGCGGATGAGGCGTCCCACCCCCTGCTTGAGCGCCAACACCGCCTCGGGCAATTGATAATCACGAAAGGCGTTCTCGCCCTTGCGCTGCAAATACGCAATGCGCGCCTTGGTGAGCGGATCATCGGGCGAGGCGAATGGCAGTTTCTCGATGACCACGAGCCGAAGCGCACTGCCTTTCACGTCCACGCCTTCCCAGAAGCTCGCCGTGCCGAGCAACACCGCATCGCCATGCTCGCGAAAATCGCGCAGGAGTTTTTCGCGTGGCCCCTCGCCCTGCACGAGCACCGGCACCAATGCTGCACCGTCCCAGCGCGCACGCAGCGTTGCCGCACCTTGCGCGAGTGCCCGGTGACTCGTGAATAGAATGAAGGCGCCGCCGCCCGACGCATCAAGCAGCGGCAGCACCGCCTCGATCACCGCCTCGACATAGCCCGGTGTGGTGGGCTCGGGCATGGCGCGCGGCAGATACAGCATTGCCTGCGATTCGTAGTCGAAGGGGCTCGCGATACGCAGCGCCTCGGCATCACCGAGGCCGAGCCGCGAGGCAAAGTGACTGAAGTCATCGCCCTCACTGCGACTCGGCACCGAGAGCGTCGCCGACGTGAAGATCCAGGCGGCGGGCCGTGCTTCGGTGAGTGCCTTGAAACGCTCGGAGATATCGAAGGGCAGCACGCCGAGCGTGAAGCTGCGGCCGTTCGAGTCGCTGGTACGCGCGCCCTCATCGTCGGTGCAAAGTGCGATGCGCTCGAGTGCCGCCGCGCGATCGACCGCGCGCGCGGCCACCTGCTCCACCGCCGCCTCGCGCGAGGCATCACCGAGCGCGGTCGCGTAGTCGCGCAGTGCCGCAACCACCGCGAGCGTCGCCGACTCGAGGTCGGCCCGCGAGGCAATTGCAGCGAGCACCGCACTGATCGCCGCCTCGACGGTGCGCGCCGCCGTGCCGATCTCGGCGAGCGAGCCGCCGGCGCGCAGCAAGGCCGCGCGTCCCTCCAGCAAAATATTCTCGAGCTGTCGGCTGCCCACCTGTACGCCAAAGAATTGCGTGGCGAGGTCAGGCAGCTGATGCGCCTCATCGAGGATCACTGCATCGGCGGTGCCGAGCAGATCGCCAAAGCCATCTTCTTTGAGCGCGAGATCGGCGAGCAAAAGGTGGTGGTTCACGATCACGAGATCTGCGGCCTGCGCCTCGCGCCGCGCGGCCACCACATGGCAGTTCGCGAAGTCCGCGCAGCGCGTGCCGAGACAGTTGTCGCGCGTCGAGGTCACGCGTGGCCACAGCGCGTGGCTGTCGTTGAGCCCGGGAACCTCGGCAAGATCGCCGGTGCGCGTGACCAGCGCCCAGGACTCAAGCCGCGCCAACAAGGGGTCACGCACCGCTACGCCCTCAAGCGCCCCCTGCGCAAGCTCGCGCTTCAGGCGGTAGGTACAAAGATAGTTGGCCCGCCCCTTGAGCAGCGCGACCTTGGCGGGCGTGCCCATGGCAGCGGCGACGAGCGGCACGTCTTTGGCGTACAGCTGGTCCTGCAGCGTGCGCGTACCGGTCGACACCAGCACCCGCAGCCCCGCGAGCAGTGCTGGCACGAGATAGGCGAAAGTCTTGCCCGTGCCAGTACCCGCCTCGACCAGCAACGGCCGACGCGCCTCGAGCGCTGCGGCCACCGCCGCGGCCATACGCGCCTGCGCCTTGCGCGGCTTGAAACCCGGCAGATGCCGGGCAAACGGCCCGGCGGGGCCGAGGATGTCGTTGATCTCGTCGCTCATGGATTGATCATCTAGCCAAATCAGTATCGTCGAGGCCGAGCAGTACCGTAATTTGCTCAATTGCCCTCGGGCGCAGCATCGCATCTCCCAATCGCAACACGTCGATGGCGCTCATCAAAGAATGCAAACGGGCGTCACGGCTGGCAGCGTACGGCACAGACTTGTGAAGCGGTGCAAGCGACTCTCCTTGGACCGATCCATCGGCCACCGGCCATACCACTGGCAATCGATCACGCGACGATGGGTCGAGCGTTTCGCTCAGCGCAGTCGGCATGCCCATCGTCAGTGCGGATCGCCTCGCCGGAAAAACATAAGGAAGGCCATGGATCAAAAATTCGTGCAACGCTGGCGTCCGCACTTCGTACCCTTCTGCTCGAGCGGCCCGCTTGTACTCGGGGACGGACTCAGCAACCCCTCGACACGAAAGCCCAGCGGTTTCGTTACGCCTCAACGCGCCGTGAACGTCAGACACGCTCAGCCCGAGCTCCATCGCTAAGGCTTGCAGAGTGGGCGAACGCGCCGTCAGCCCGGTCGGTCCGTTGACGGCCGGCCGCTTCAGCGCCAGCTTGCACGCAATCAGAATGTCTTGAGCTCGCATGGTGCGACAAGTATATTTTCTATTTTCATGAAAAACGAAAATACTTTTCTGGAAGACCCGATATCGGTCCGGGCTACCATTGGGGACGGAGCCTCACCATGCACCCTTTGATCGAAACACGCCGGGAACAAATCGCGGCGATTTGCCGGGAATACCGGGTCCGTCGACTCGACGTTTTCGGTTCCGCATGTCGCGCGGATTTCGACCTGCAACGAAGCGATGTCGATCTCGTAGTCGAATTTGACTCGGAATCGGTGGACAGCGAGTTCGATCGCTATTTCGGGCTCAAGCAGTCACTGGAAACCTTGTTCAGCCGACCCGTCGACCTCGTCGAAATGGAGTCGCTCCGCGGCTCGCGCCTGCGAAAGCATCTTGAAAGGGAAAGAGTGCTGATTTATGGGCAGGCAGCCTGACGTTTATCTCGAATTTGCCTTGATTGCGCTGCGCAAAACTGTCGCCTACGTGGGTACGCGCACGCTTGATGAATACTTGGCCGACGATTTTTGCCGTTCCGCTGTAGAACGGGAACTTGAGGTTGCGGGCGATTCGCTCGGGCAGTTGCGGAAAATTCACCCGGACATTTTCCTGCGTATTCCAGATGGGACAGCCATCGTCGCGTTTCGAAATGTTCTGGCGCATGGTTATGCGACCTTGAATCACCGCGTGGTTTACGAGGCAGCCTCACAGCGCGCACGCGAGCTAATTCGATCGCTGGAGATGATTCTGGGCGAATTTCCCGAGAGGTAATCAAAACCACTCTTATACAAGACCCGCCCGATGGTCTTTTCGGGCCGGCTAGCGGCCATTTGCAGGGGCCGAATCGGTATACTCGCCCGCTCTCCAAAATAGCTTTTTAGGGACACATGATGGCCACAGCCGCTGCGACCCTGTCGCCTCTGCCGGGTATTTCAAAACAGGTCACCGATTGGGTGGCTTCCGTCCGCGAACTGACTCAGCCCGAAGCAGTGCATTGGGTCGAAGGCTCTGATGCCGAATATCACGCGTTCATCGCACAACTGCAGCAAAGCGGCGAGCTGCAAAAACTCAACGAAGCGCATTACCCGAACTGTTTCCTCGCCCGTTCGCACCCCTCGGACGTGGCGCGTGTCGAGCACCTCACCTTCGTGTGCACCACGAACCAGGACGACGCCGGCCCCAACAACAACTGGATGCCGCCCGCCGATGCGCACGCCAAGATGCGCGATCTCTTCAAGGGCTGCATGAAGGGCCGCACGCTGTATGTCGTGCCCTACTGCATGGGCCCGATCGACTCGCCCTACTCGCGCTGCGGCGTCGAGATCACCGATAGCGCCTATGTCGTCATCAATATGTTGTTGATGACCCGCGCGGGTCGGCCGGCGCTCGAGCGCATCGGTCGTGAAGGCAGCTTCGTCAAAGGTCTGCACTCGACCGGCGAACTCGACCCGAATCGCCGCTTCATCATGCACTTCCCCGAAGAGCTCGCGATCGAGAGCTTCGGCAGTGGTTATGGCGGCAACGCCTTGCTCGGCAAAAAATGTCATGCGCTGCGCATCGCGAGCTATCAGGCACGCAATGAGGGCTGGCTCGCCGAGCACATGCTGATCGTCGGGCTCACGAGCCCGCAGGGCGAGACGCATTACGTGGCCGCGGCCTTTCCCTCGGCCTGTGGCAAGACGAACCTTGCCATGCTCATTCCGCCCGACTCCATGCCGGGCTGGACGGTTACGACCGTGGGCGATGACATCGCGTGGCTGCATCCGGGCCCGGATGGCCGTCTGTATGCGATCAACCCCGAGGCCGGATATTTTGGCGTGGTACCGGGCACGAACCCGAAGACCAACCGCAACGCCTTCGAGATGATCCAGCGCGACACGCTCTTCACCAACGTCGCGCTCACGGCCGACAACCAGCCGTGGTGGGAAGGTCTCGAGAGCGGCACGCCTGTGATCGATTGGCAGGGTCGTCCCTACGACCCAAAGAATGGCCCCGCTGCGCAACCAAACTCGCGCTTCACGGTGTCGGCAAAGCGCAACCCGCGCTATGCGCCCGAGGCGGACAGCCCGCGCGGCGTGCCGATCTCGGCGATCGTCTTCGGCGGTCGTCGTCGTGGCGTCGCGCCTTTGGTCTACGAAGCGCGCGACTGGAACCACGGCGTGTTGGTCGGCGCTTCAGTCGCCTCCGAAACGACGGCTGCAGCAATCGGTCAAGCGGGCGTACTGCGTCGCGATCCGATGGCCATGAAGCCCTTCGCGGGCTACAACTATGGTGACTATTGGGCGCATTGGTTCGCCATGGGCCAGAAGCTCAAGCACCCGCCAAAGATTTATCACGTCAACTGGTTCCGTCGCGACGCCGATGGCAAGTTCCTCTGGCCGGGCTTCGGCGACAACCTGCGCGTGCTCGAGTGGATTCTCGATCGTTGCGCCGGCAAAGCCGAGGCCACCCTGACGCCGATCGGCAATCTGCCGCGGGCGAGCGATCTTGATCTCAACGGTCTCACGATCGACCCGAAAGCGCTCAATGAATTGCTCTCCGTCAACAATGACGAATGGCGCGCCGAGGCTGCCGACATGGACAAGTACCTCGACGAGTTCGGCACGCGCACGCCCGCCGCGCTGCGCGCCGAAGTCAAGGCATTGCAACAGCGTCTCGGTTAAGGCGAAAGAGCGTGCATCGCATCGCCGCTTGTCGCGCAATGTCGTCCGTGCGCGCCCAATCTCGTTGGGTCGAAGGGGCTTTGCTTGTCGCGGCGCTCGTGCTCTCGGCCCTGCTCGCAAATCCCGCGCATGCTCAAGGCGCCGCCCGCAAGGCGGTGCCGGCCGAGCCCCCGTTGCCCACCGGCCCACCACCCGTGTTGCTTTCGCGCGAAGCGCTCGCCGGGGCGGTCGGTGTGCGCGAGATGGGTCTGCGTTCGGACGAGGCCTACCAGATTCTCGAAGAAATGACGACCGAGGTCGGCCAGCGCTTCGCGGGTACTGCGGGCGATCGCGCAGGCATCGCCTGGGCGGTCAAAAAATTGCAGGACCTCGGCTTTTCAAAGGTACGCACCCAAGAAGTGATCGTGCCGCGCTGGATCCGTGGCGAGGCAAGCTTCGAGGTGCTCTCGCCCTATCCCGTCTCGATGGTGACGCTCGCCATCGGCGGCAGCATCGGCACCGCTGATGAAGGCCTCGAGGCACCGGTCGTCATGGTGCAGGACATCGCCGCACTGCAAGCGCTGCCCGAAGGCACGGTGCGTGGCAAGATCGTGTTCTTCAATGGGCGTACCGAGCGTAGCCGCGACGGCAGCGGCTACGGCAAAGCGGTGCGCAGTCGAACCGAGGGACCGAGCGTTGCCGGCGCACTCGGTGCCGTGGGTGTAGTGATCCGCTCGATCGGCACCAGCAAGAACCGCATCGCGCACACGGGCACGCTGTCGTACAACGTGTCGGCGCCGCGCATCCCCGCAGTCGCGATCTCCAATCCCGATGCCGACGCGCTCGAGCGGCAGCTCGCCCGCACGCGCCCCGATGGCAAGGCCGCTGGACAGCAGGTCACAGTGCGCATGCGTGTCACCTCACGCGACTTGCCGCAGGTTCGCTCCGCCAACGTCATTGGCGAAATCCCAGGTACCGATCTCGCCGAGGAGATCGTGCTCATCGGTGCGCACCTCGATACCTGGGATGTGGGCCATGGTGTGCAGGACGATGGCGCCGGAGTCGCCATCGCGATTGCAGCCGCGCGCGCTGCCGCAAGCGTGAATCCGCGGCCGCGACGCACGCTGCGCGTCGTGCTCTTTGCGAACGAAGAATTCGGTCTCTCGGGTGCGGCGCGCTATCCGGCCGACGAGGGTGATGAAGCGGTGGCGAAGCACGCCTTCGCCATGGAGGCCGACCTCGGCGATGGACCGGTGTGGAAACTGAGTGCACGAGTCCCCGAGACGTATTGGCCGGCAATCGATCAGGTACACAAGGTCGTACGTTCGCTTGACGTCGAACTCGGCGACAACACCGCCGGCGGAGGCGCTGACCTCGGCCCGTTGCGCCGTCTCGGCGTACCCGTGCTCGCACCGCAACTCGATGCGACCACATATTTTGATATCCACCACACCGTCAACGATACGCTCGATCAAGTCGATGTGGCGCACCTGCGTCAATCGACCGCAGTGTTCGCCGTCGCCGCTTATGCCGCCGCGATGCTCGATGGGCCGGTGCCGCGACTGTCACCCGAACAGGCGCGCTGATCGTGTCTGACTTCGACGCCGATGCAATCATCGTCGGCGCCGGAGCCGTTGGCCTCGCCTGTGGCTACGCACTCGCGCAACGCGGCCTGCAAGTCATCGTGCTCGAGTCGGGCCCGCGAATCGGTGAAGGCGTCTCCTCACGAAATTCCGAGGTCATCCACGCCGGGTTCTACTACCCCACGGGCTCGTTGCGGGCTCGCCTCTGCGTTGACGGTCGACGCCGTCTCTATCCGTTTCTCGATGCACACGGCGTCGCTTACAAAAAATGCGGCAAATTGATCGTCGCCACGGACTCGAGCGAGCTTCCGGCCATCGAGAAGTTGCTGGTGCAGGGCGCCACGAACGACGTCGAAGGCATGCGCATGCTCGATGCCGATGAGGCGCATGCGCTTGAGCCTGCCGTGCACTGCGTGGCGGCCGTGTTATCGGAGGAATCCGGTGTCTTCGACTCGCATGGCTACCTGCTCGCGCTGCGCGGCGAAATCGAAAACCGTGACGGCCTCGTCGTCTGCGGTGCGCGATTCGTCGGCGCACATGCGCGGGGTGCCGGCGGTTGGCGCGTGGAAACGATTGATGGAACGGGGGCAGATGCGGCAGGCACGCCCGCGGTCGACGCTGTCGACGCCGTCGCCTCTCGCACTACCCTCACCGCACGGCTTCTGATCACCGCTCCCGGACTCGAGGCACAGACCGTCGCCGACTCGATCGAGGGTTTTCCCAAAGAATTGATCCCGCGTCGCTACCTCGGCAAAGGCGTATATTTCAAGCTGACCGGTCGAGCGCCGTTTGATCGACTCGTCTACCCGACGCCCATACCCGGCGCTCTCGGCACGCATTACCGAAAAACTCTCGACGGTCAGGCTGTTTTCGGTCCCGACCTCGAGTACGTCGACGCCATCGATTACTCGGTCGATCCGGCTCGTGCCCGCGAGTTCTACACGAGCGTGCGACGCTATTGGCCCGGTGTTCCGGCGAATTCTTTGATCGCCGACTACGCCGGGGTTCGACCAAAGATCCACGGGCCGGGCGAAAAGCAACCCGACTTCCGGATCGACGATTTCTCGGTACACGGCCTGCCTGGTCTTGTCAGTCTGTTCGGCATCGAAAGCCCGGGCCTCACGAGCTCGCTCGCCATCGGGGAAGAAGTCGCATCTCGGCTTGAACTGCGCTGAGGGCGCAGCGCGAGCTCGACTCGCGATCCTACTCGCAGTAGTACGCACCGCGCGGGAACGTGTTGCCGTCGATGTCCTGCGCCCGCGAGTGATAACCCGTCGCGCGGTAGGTGCGCCAGCCGCGATTCATGCTCGAGCACACCTCGTCCCCGGTGGCCTGAAGCTCCGCGGGCACCGGCCCGAAAGCGCTCGGGTTGTCCCAACCCGCTTTGCCGTCAATCGTGACAAGTCGCGGCGGCGCCGCGCCCTCAACGAGCCCGGGGCGGAAGGGGATCGAGCACCCCGCCAAAAAAGCCGGAACCGTCAGCATGCTGACAATGATGGAAAAACGACCCTGCACGTTGCCTCGCTTCATCGAGATATTCCTTTGATCACCGAAAAGAGGTGGCCAAAGTTATCGGGGCAAGATCAGGGACGCGATTGAAATTCTCGAGTTAGGTGCGGCGGCGCACGCCGAGCCACCTACCAACCAGCCGCCTTTTTGACCGCACTGCAGAACGCTGCGAGTTCATTGGCTGGCGAGCCCTCGCACAGTTCGAGCACGCTCACAGCGGCGGGTGCGCTCGCGGGCATGCTCACTGATCCATCGCGCGTCACAACGAGATCGAATTTCCGGGCCGCCATCGACGCCGCAGTCAAGGTCGGGTTCTCTTCATCGACGATGAATGACAGTCCCGTCAGGCGCAGCGAGCCTCCCGCAGCACAACTCGCTCCGGTGACGAGGAGCGCCTCGGGCCCTTCGATGCGCACCCGATGCTCGGCAGAAAAACGCGGCATCAGTGCGGGGTCGCTCGCGTCGATCGCCAAAGAATAACCGTCGCGCACCGACCACACCTGATCCGTGCACGCTCGCACCCAACCGGTCGAGGGCAGTGGCGTGGCGGGCAATATGCCGCTGCGCGCCTCGACTCTCGCTGCCTTCGCCGCCGCTGACGACGCCGCCGCTGACGACGCCGCCGCTGACGACGCCGCCTCTGACGACGCCGCCTCTGACGGCTCCGCCACTGACTGCGCGACCGTCTCTCCGAACCAGGCCACTGCAACGGTGGGCTCAAGCTCGCGGGTTGCGATGCGAACATCGCCTCTGGCGACGTACTCGAGTGTCCAATGCTGATGGCCATCAGCCTCGCGACGCAGCAATCGATAGGCGCTGCCGACGTGATCCACGTCGCGGGACGCAGTCTGCGAAGCCATCGGCGTCCCTGTACTCGCGGACGCTGTAGCCGCGGTCGCTGTAGCCGCAGTCGCTTTGCCCGCAGTCGCTGCACTCGCAGTCGCTGCACTCGCTACCGCGGGTTTTGGCACTGTGCTCTGCGGCGGCACGGTCGCTGTCGAACTCTTTGCTGACTCGTTGATTACCCCATCATCGATCGGCGACTCATCGCCGCCACCGAGGACGATTCGCGTCCGGATACCCGAGCGAATCGCGAACACCTCAAGGACATCGCCCGCCACCGCGTTGACCACGAGTGGCGTCTCGCCCTCGTCGTTGCCGACGAAGTCGCGCTGATCGGCGCGAACCCTGATCACGAACCGCGGACCAAGCGCCCACGCCTCGAGTTCCCAACGGTCCGGCCCGATCTCCCGCACCGCCAACGCGGACGCGCTTTTTTGCATTGTGTCCTGCTGCGCCGCCGAGACGCCCGAGTTCCAATCGAAGACCACTGCACCGCCCACGCGTCGAATGAGAATTCGGCGCGGCGTCTCGTCGCTGCGCACCCACAACTCGAAGCCCTTGCGATCGGAGTGATCGAGATCGTGGAGCACGACCGGAATCTTTCGTACCTCACCTTCCCCGAGCGTGATTTCCGCCTCGAACTCATCCGATACCGCAGCCTGGCCGCGATCACCATCGAGCCGCAGAATCGTCGCAATCTGCCAGTGGTTCCGGGCGATATCCGCCACCCCCGTCACCAGCACCCCACCAAGCGCGCCGATCGAGGCCAACGCCTCTCGACTGCTCGCGGCAATACTTTGACTATCGAACAAGAGTTCCTGAAATCTTCGGGTTTTCTTGTAGTGATAATCCGAGATCCATGCGCGCTGACAGTAGCTCATGAAATCGTGATAGAGCGTCGCGTCGATCATGCGATGACGCGTCGCATCGTAGCCATCCACGCCGAGTCGCCCTTTGGCGTTCGGAAAGGCCGCATCCGGTCCATCCGGTTGCCCGCAGACATCGTTGGTCTCACCGGTGGCGGCAATATGCCGCAGTCCGTGGTTGTGGCCGATTTCGTGCACCGCCGTTTCGCTGCTCGTGAACCCGATGACGTTGTGCAGGATGCCAATACCCGATAACGGCGGACAGCCCGTCAGCGAGGACTCCGCGGGCAGATAGGCCATGCCGCCGATTCCACCGTAACTCGAGAGATTGATGTCCTGACTTCGATTCTTGAAAAGACCATAAAAGAATCGATCACAACCCTTGTTGTTGAGTTCCGCCGCTCTCAAGGAACTCAGGGTGGCTAGTGCAATCGACCAGTCGCTTCCGGAAAATGGCGCGATGGGCTTGCCCCAATTGAAAGGCGTCTCGCCGGTTTCGACGTAGAGCGCGGCGTTCGGAAACATGGCATTCAACAGCGCACCGATCTCGGCCTTGGAGTTGCTCATCTCCGCGTCGCTCGGCAAGCCGAAGTCCGTACTGATGGGCACGAGCTTCAACTGAATCGGCTTCTGCGTCTCGAAAGAGAAACGCTTGGTGAGCTGTTTGCGCGACGCCGAAGACGCGCTGATCGAATCGCCATGATCGACCTCGACCGTGAGATCGACATTGCCCGCGCCGAACCAACGTGCAGCCGCATCCCGCAGGTCGAAGGTCGCCACACAAGACGATGACGAATGCTCGCCAACCGGGGTGTTCAGGATCGGTCCGCGCAGTTCGAGCGGCGCTTCGCCCGCGCGCGAGAGCCGCACGATGCCGGCCCTGCCGTCGCTGTTGCCCGACACGGTGAAGAACGCACGCACGATTCCGGGCTTCTGCGCAATGAGTGGTATCGAACCGTCGGCAGCGGGAGCAATCGCCTGTATCACTTGCAGATCGCTGACGCCGAGTGTCGTCGACGGTGACGCCGCGGGCGTGAGTCGGACCGGGTTCGACAAGCCGCTTTGGTGCGACTCGTTGAACGCGCGAACCACGTAGGTGCCGCGTGTGTCGTTCGTCGCCGACAGTGTCGCCGAGAGACCCGTAATCGGATCACCCACGACTTCGGCAACGCCCGTACTACTCAGCCGATAGACGCGATACGAACTCGCTCCCTCAACTGCGCGCCACGCGAGGCTCACCTGACCCGTAGTCACATCACCGGTGAGCAGTGGCGGTGTGAGCGTCGCTTTGCCGAGTTGAACTTGTTGGGTGTGGACGACCACCGTTCGCGGTGCCGAACCCGCTGAACTCACGACACGCACAAAGCGCAGATTGAACTTGGCCGATGCGCGCCCCGCGAGCACACGCGTCGCGTTGAGATCACAAGGCGTCGGTGCGCCATCGAGGGCGTTGGTGTCGATCAAGCGGACGATGGGGCAGCGCGCGGGACTCGTATATATGGCTGCGGCCTCATCCACCACGGAGATCTCGATGATGCCGTTGCGAATGTCATCCTCGCGCCAACCCGGAATCCGCACCTCGAACCCGGCCTTGTTCGCTGCGTCACGCACATCAAGGTCAGCTTCGACGGCCGCGGTGTCCACGCGAAACGCCGAAAGCGCCGGTCCACAAAGCAAGTTATTGGCCGACACGGCACCGCCGACTCCCGAGAGCGGCACTAGGCTCGGACTGCCGCTCGCATCGTGCGCGATCGACAATTGCGCAGTGCGCGAGCCCGTGCGAGTGGGTCGAAAGACAACGCTGAGCTCGCAGAACGCCCCGGCGGCGACCGTCGCACCGCAGTTGTTGGTCTGCACGAAATCACCCGGATCATCAGCGACAAGCGTGATGCTGCTGATCTTGAGCTCGACCGCACCACGATTCGAGAGCCGCAATACTTTGGCGGTACTGCTCGTGTTGAGCGGTTGACTCGTGAATTCGAGGGCTCGCGGCGAGAGCCCGATGACTGGTGCAGCGGCGCTGGCTGCGCCACCGAGCGAGATGCTCGTCGAGCCATCCTGCGGCGAGTTATGGCGCAGCGTCAGTCGCGCAGAGCGACTGCCGACCGTGCCCGCGGGCTTGAACGTCACTCGAATCGTGCAGCGCGCCCCGACGGCGACCTCGGTGCAATCGTTCGTCTGCGAAAATTGCGTGGCATCGGTGCCGCTGAAACCGATCTCGGTGATGCGCAGGGTCGCATCGCCCGGATTGGTGATGACGATCGAGCGCGGATCACTCGTCGAATCGACGGGCTGCGAGCCGAATGAAATCGAAGACGGGTTGGCGGTGATGCCAGGCCCGGAGGCGGTGCCCCGGAATGTCAGCACGGTGGGATTGCCCGCTGCGTTGTGACGGAATGAGGTTCGTCCGGTCTTGGCACCCGCCGAAGTCGGGCGAAAACGAACCTCGACATCGCAGCTGCCGCCCGGCTGTATCGTGCGTTCGATGCACGGACTGATCAGCGGAAAATGGACCGAGTCGGTGTTCTCGGCAAAGGCGCCGCCAAAACTCAGGGCGGCATCGCCGGTGTTGCGAAACGTGATCGTGCGTACATCGCTCGAGGCGTTGACGGCGAGCGAACCAAAATCAATCGATGTTGCCGACGCCTCGATGATCGGTGCGATCCCGGTCGCCGAGACCGCGAACGTCGCACTACTACCCGCCGCGTTGTGCGCAATCGTGAGCGTGGCCGTCTCGGCGCCGCGATTGGCTGGTACGAACAAAATATTGATCGTGCAACTCGCACCAGGCGGAAGTAACGAGCCGCAGCCTGAACTCAGCCGATACTCGGACGAAGCCCCTGCATTGAACGCCACGGATGAGAAATACAGCGACTCCTGACCGGGGTTGCTGATCGTCACGGGTCGGGTGGCGGACGTGCCCACTATTTGATTGCCGAAGGCGATCGCCGAGCCGCTCGCAGAAAATCGGGGCGGCAAAAGATCGACTGATTTCGCGCGGCCCTCGCGGAACCCGAAGGTGATGTAGTGCGCCGTAGCCGCCGCGAGATCGTTGCCGAAGGCCGCTTTGATGTCGGCATGCAGCGCAAGGTATGCCGTGGGGTCGAAGGTGATGGCCCGACCCTCACGATGCCCATTCTGAATGAAGTGACGCAGTGCACGACCGACATCGGCGCCGAGCGCGAGAATGAGGTCTGCATGAGTTGCCACGTAGCGCAACGCATCGAGTTCCGAAATCGTGGTCTTGCGACCCTCGCGATATCCCCACTCGATGTAGTGCCGAATACCCTTCAGAGGATCAGCGCCAAGCGCGCCCATGAGATCCGGGTGGCTCGCGATGTAACGCAGTGCGTCGTTGTCTGACCAGTTTGTCCGGCGGCCCTCGCGATAACCCCATTCAATGAAATGACGGGTCGCGCGCGTCTCGTCCGTCCCAAACGCCTCGATGAGATCCGGGTGCGTCGCGATATAGCGAAGCGGCTCGAAAGTGATGCGGCGCCCCTCGCTGAAGCCCCAGTCGAGATAGTGCTGCCTGCCACGACTGACGTTCGGGCCAAACGTAACGATGAGATCAGGGTGACTCGCGATGTAACGCAGCGCATCGAGATCGGAGAGCGGCGCGAGCACGGTCAACGACACGCTCGCGCTCGCCGACCCGCTCGTCGCACCCGTTGCGGTGATCGTGAAATTGGTCGGCGCGAGTGCCGCCACCGGTCTGCCCGAGATGACACCGTTCGCGGCATTGAGCGTGAGTCCGCTTGGCAGTGACGGTGCGATCCGAAACGTCGGTGCGCCGTTGAAGTTGGCGGCGATCAGCGTCGCCGAGGGGCCGAGAGCGTCGCCCAGATAGCTGCGCACCGATTGGGTGGCAGGCGACAGTGTCGCGCAAGGCAGCGTCGAGAAGCGGGTGAATGCCGAACCCACGATGATCGTGCGGGGCTCGGGCGTCGTGTAACTTCCGGTCACCTCGTAGGCCTTGCCGCAGGCGAGGCTTCCGGTCGATCCGCTGAAAGTTCGCGTCGTGTTGCCACCGATCGGCACCGACGCGGGGTTCGCGTTGTTCGTATAGAAGCCGCTGGTCGCTCCGGCTTCCCGAACGAAAAAATTCAAGGTGTATTCGCCGGTGCCGTTGGCGTCGGTGGTGATCGAAGCACTGAATGACGCCGCGGTATGCGTGATACCCGACACCACGGTGTCGGTGCCGCCGGTCCGGTCGGCCCAGGCGGGCGATAACTGGGCGCCAAAAAAAAGCCCTAGTGCCAGCGTCCATCGCAACGGACTGCTACGGCTCTCCGCAGCGTATGAACCCGCACGGCTAATCACATTACATCCGACCGTTTATTTCCGACGTCGACCCTGAACCTGTCGCGTCCAATCAAACCATGAAACCGAGGTTACGAGATGAAAAATTCACGACATTCGGTGCCACGGCGGGCAGGTCCGAGGCACTCACGCCAAACCAGCTCGCGAGGGTCGCGGCGTATTGATCGGACGAGACTGTGGGGATGAGATTGCCCCCGCCGATCTCGAGCGGGCCGTCCATCGCGAGAAGCGGGTACTGACCGTACAGGCGTCCACCGCGCACGCTGCCACCGACCACCATCTGCACGCCACCCCAGCCATGATCGGACCCATCACCGTTCGAGGTCAGCGTGCGGCCGAAGTCGGATTGCGTGAAGAGCGTCACCTGCTCGCCGAGCCCGATTTCGTTCATGGCATCGTGAAACGCCTTGACCGACTTGCTGATGTCCGCAAGCAATCGCGGTTGATCGGTCAGTTGATGATCATGGGTGTCGAAACCACCCGCAGCTACCAAAAAAATCTGTCGCGACATCGAGAGCCGCGCGCGCTGGGAAATCATGCGCGCCACGGTGCGCAACTGGATCGAGAGGTTAGAGAGGGTCGCTCCGGAATCCGGCAAGGCGTTGAACTTGTAGGCCTCGGAGAGCGCGGTGTTGATGCGATCGGCATAGCGCAACGCGCGCTCGTGCACGCGGGCATATCCGCGGTGATAGTACGTGTTCTGGCGGCTCGCCAGCGTGCCCGCCAGAATCCCGTCGACGCTCTGACGACGACCGAAATTGGTTTCGTAACTGTACGGGTCGCGTACCTTGTCGAAGGTCAAACCCTGGAACGTATTCACGCCGCGTGCCCCCATGACATAGGGGTCGACGGTGGTGGCGGCCTGAAACAAACTTTGGCCGAAGAGAGAAACATTCAGCGGCATCTGCTGCGCGCCGGTACGCGCCGCGAGCAGATCGGCAACCCGCCCGCCCCAGCCCGTCGTCAGCAAAAACTTCCCCTTGAGACTGTGCCACTGATCCTGTTGGTCGTTATGCGAGAAGAGCTGCGGAGGCAGATCGTGATTGATATTCATCGACTCGCGGTACTGCGCCTTGCTGGTCGGTCGGATGAGCGGACCGACATTCGGCAGAAATGCCACCCGACCGGCCGCGAACAGGTCGCGGATCTCCGGCATGCTCGGGTGCAGACCAAACGTATGATCGCCCGGCGAGTAGCCCTGCGGTGTGACTGGCAACAACGCGCCCTTTTCGACAGCCAAGCTCGAGGTGGTACCACCGCCGCGTGATCTCGAGTAGGCGTTGTACTCCGCCGTACTCGTCGGCACGAGCATGTTCCACGAATCATTGCCCCCGAAAAGAAAAAGGCAGACCAGCGCCTTGTAGTCGCCGAATCCGCCGACACCGCTCATTTGCCCGAAGGTCGTACCGGAGGTCCTGCCAATCGCGTAGGCCAAGCCGCCTGCCGAGAGCGCTTTGATAAATCTGCGTCGCTGGGAATTCATTGACTGGCGCTCCGTATCAGCGTTGAACTGCGTAATCGGGAGAAGTGACAAGCAGATACAGGGCGTCCGACACCCGATTCTGACGCAGGTTATCGAGATGGGTCTGCCGCGAGAAATTCGTTGCATCCTTGACGGTGGGGTCGATCTTCCATCGTCGAAGCTGGGTACGGATGTTTTGCCGCAGCGCGGGTGACATCGACTCCGGGCTGCCGAGCAACTTCTCGCTCACGCGATCGAGCAGTTCATCCACACCATCGGCGATCTTCATCTCTTGGGAGATGTCGATATAGAAATTGTCAGGACCTTGCTGTCCGAGGTTACGACTCGTCCGATAGTGAGTCTGCACATGGAAGAACCAGTTCATCTGCGTATGCAGGTTCTCGTTGGCCAACTGCAGCTCCGGGGACACGAACCCGGCGCGCGCGATCTCGCCGGGCGGTGCGTAAGAGGGACTGAAGAAGTTGAACACCGAGGGCGACTGACCGGGGCTTTGCCCAAAGATATGTACCGGACTGTATCCGTTGACTGGGCAGCAGAACGAGAACATGGATCTGTCAACCTGGCCGCTCGGCGACTTGGCATCGTAAGCTCGCCACAGCTGCGTGAGCCGCAGCAAGGGTTCCTTCACCTTACCAGCAGTCTCGCTATCGGAGAGCACCCGAGCCTCAGGGTCCAGGAGTATCGCCTTGATGACCGCCTCGAGATTGCCGCGCACACCCGAACCGTCATTATTGAAGGTCTCCGCCACTCGTCGCACGTAATCGGGCGACGGGTTGCTGGTGATGAGTTTCTGGATCAACTGCTTCGAGATGAATGGGCCCACATTCGGGTGTCGGAAAACATTGTCGAGAGCATCAGTGAGATCGCGCGCTCCGCCTTGAAAACCCGGGATCCTGCCACCCGGCAACGCCGCGCCAGGATAAACAAGCAGCTGCTTCATGCCGGGTTCGTGCTGCTCGGCGTAAAACCTCATCGGCTTGGCTTGGTTGAAGTTGGCAACCGGCCAATGGTCCGGACTGCGCCAATCATTGACGGTACAGGTTCGACCGGCGTTAAGCACATTCCCCGGACATCCCCAGCCCCACCCCGTGAAGACCCGAGCGAAACCTTGGATGGTGTCTTGGTTGTAGGTTGGTATGGGCTGACCGCTGGCATCACGCCGAACGCTGCCGTCGATGTTGAGCTCCACGAGTCCGATGCTGAAGAGCTGCATCATCTCGCGTGCGTAGTTCTCATCCGGACGAAGGTTCGTACCCTCGACCGCCTTCTGGTTGCCGAGCATCGAAAGATAGAGCCCCATCGCGGGATGCAGCGTCACATCCTCGAGCAGACGGCGAAAGTTTCCAAACGCATTGCGCGCCAGCATGTCGTGAAAGTCGGCAATCGCGAACGGGAACTCGAGCAGGGCACCGTTATCGGAGACAACCATGATCTGCGAAAGCGCCCAGGCAACTCGTTGACGCAGCTGATCATCACCGCGCAGCACATTGCGGAACCAAAGGTTCACGCGATCGTTCTGCATTTGCCCCGCGCCCATGTTTCGAGTATCCGCCGGGACCAGCGAGATCAGCGTAGGCAATTGAAGCGAAATCGGTTGGCGAATTTGCTCGTCGATCCACCGCTCATACCCGTTTGCGCCGTAACCGATTTCGAGCAAGCGATTGATATCGGCCTCGCGCGGACCGAAGGTCGTCTGTACTAGAAAACGATGCGCATCAAGTCTTGTGGTCGGGGTCGTTGGCGCCCGCGCGACGCTGCGTTTTTCAGCGAAGCCGAAGCTGATGTAGTGCCGTGTTGCCGCCTCGGTGTTGGTGCCGACTGAAGCACGCAGGTCCGCATGGTTGGCGAGATAGCTCGCGGCGCTGAACGTGACGCGCCGACCTTCCTTGAAGCCTGAATTGATGTAATGCCTGACACCGGCCACTGCATCGGTGCCGAAAGCGGACATGAGATCCGCGTGGCTCGCAATGTAGGCAAGCGCATCGAAAGTCACCCGCCGACCCTCGTTGAAACCCACGCGGATGAAATGCTTGATCGCCGCAACGACATCGGTCTTGATCGTCTCGATCAGATCCGGGTGACTGGCCACATAGGCCAAGGCATCAAAAGTCGTTTTTCGACCGTCGCGATAGCCGTTCAGAATGTAGTCGCGCGTCGCTGCCGTGGTGTCTAACCCGAACGTCGCGATCAGATCTCCATGGCTCGCGGTGTAGCGCAACGGATCAAACGCCGCAGTGACCCGCTTTTCCTTGAAGCCGAAATTGATGTAGTGGCGCGTAGCGCGCTCTTCGTCCGTGCCGAACGCCAGCATCAGGTCCGGGTGACTCGCGGTGTAAATGAGCGGATCGAACGTGATCCGCCGACCCTCTCGCGCACCCCACTGCTCGTAATGCAAACGACCCTTGGCGATGTCATCGCCAAAAGCCTGCATGAGATCGGGTTGACTCGCGAGGTAGCGCAGCGTGTCAACATCGGACAACGTCTGCAGCGACTGGTTGGTCAGACGCATCGCACACATGCCCGCCGGCACGCGGGGACAGCCGAAAGTGTACGCGACCAGCGCCCCATCTTTGGTCAGCTTGATGTAATTTGCGATGGGGTACCAGAGCTTCTTTTGTGGCTCGTTTGTGACGGCCGGAAAAATGACCGTCGTACGCGACTCGAAATCCGTTTTCAGGATCACATGTTCTTGCACGGTATTCGTATACCAAGAGCCCGCCAGAAAGAAGCTGCCCCCGGACAGCACCACATCTTGCGCCAAATAACGTTCCTGCGTCCGCGGCGAGATTGGCGTACGCATGGATTTCAGTGACCAGAGATCGAACCCTCCGCCGCGCTGTCCCTGAATCCAGACCGCCCCGTGGCCCGTGGACATCACGAGATCAAGACGTCCATCGGTGGGGATCAGGTGTATCGCATTAGGCCAGCCGTGATCCCACTCGATCCGGCGGCCATTCGCCCCGTCGCGCGGAATGACCGAGTCCGATCGCGTAAACGTCCCATCGCCCCGCCCGAGCAGCACCGGCGTGCGGGTGGAGTCGGGAAGACGGGCGTCGGGTGCCTGCGAGTGATTGGTCAGAGCAATATCGACATTACCATCGCCATTTAGGTCAGCGGCTGAGGCGTGGGTAGAATGCATGCGATAGGGCAACTCGATCCGCCGGTAGGTTTTGCCGGCAGTGCTCAAAAAAAGTACCTGATTCGAGAGATAAATTTCGCTGTAGCGAGGGTGATCGCCGTTGTTTTCCCCGTTTGGCAGGTTATGCCACATTCCCTCGCAGCTGAGGAAAATGTCAGGCTTGCGATCATTATTGAAATCCGCCGTGATCGCGGAGGTGACATGGACGCAGGTGTCGCGATCTCCCGCACTCGCAAAGAATTCGCTGCTGCGATCAATCCACCGGCCGGAATCATCACGAATCAGAAAATAGGCCTTGCCGGGACTGTCCGCGGGTGTGACGTCCTTGGGCAGTCCGTGCACATTGCGAAAACGATGCACGCCGACGAACGCACCGATTCGCCCCTCGGCCGCAAAGTCGCCGAAGGTGACCGCGCGATTGTCCCAACCCTTCTCGTCTGCGTCCTGCTTGATGCCGAGATCTCCCAAACTCGGCACCTGAGTCTCGTCAAACTGCAGCGAACTCTTGTTCTCGTATGACGTCGCGAACACCGGGTAGGTCACGGCCAAGAGCACACTGCGCCGCGCCGAGGCGCCCTCGCCTCGGCACTCGAGCGCGTAGTCGAAGCGGCCGGGCGTCCCGACGGACACAGTGACCTTGCCGGAGGTCGCGCGCGCGCCGCTCCACGCACCGCTCGCCGTACACTCCGTTGAATTCTTTGCCGTCCACGAGATCACCGCCGAGCCGCCGGCCGACAACACCGGCTTGTCGACCGTCAACTGGAGCTCCACATCGAGGAGCGGACCGAAATTCCGCCCCTCCTTGAAGCCGAACTCGATGTAGTGCTTGGTGGCCGCGACGAAATCCCGGCCAAAGGCACTGCGGAGATCGGCATACCGCGCGAGGTAATTGCCAGCATCAAAAGTCGTTGTCGAACGCTTTTCGTTGAAGCCGAAGTTGATGTAATGGCGAACCGCTTTATCCTCGCTCGTACCGAAGGCGAGGATGAGGTCGGGGTGACTCGCGGTGTAACGCAGCGGGTCGAAGGTGATCCGGCGGCCTTCCTTGAGCCCGAAATCTTCGTAGTGCTTGCGGCCCTTGGCGATATCGGTGCCAAACGCGGCGATCAGATCACCATGGCTCGCGATGTAGCGCAGCACATCGAGGTCGGTCAGCGCAGACTGGGCGGCCTCGACGCCGGAGGGTGCGGACGCGCTGGCGGACGACGCGGCGGCCGAAGCGGCCACCGTTGCGGGGTTGAACACCCCGAAAAACGCCAGAACAGCCCAAAGAACCGCCAAAAAATGACGATGCCGGTTCGCGTTGTTGATCACCGTTGACGGCACAGGCGCCTCCCGATCATGCCGCCGTGACCTCTTGGGTAACGGCGATCTTGGGACTTTAGTGCAGCAACTCTCGTGCCAAGACGGTTCTTTGACAGATAATCTCCGACCGCAGAGGAAACCGCCGGCTCAAGCCGCCGTCGCGAGCTCCGCGGCGCGCAGGATCAGTTCCGGGCCGGCCGTGGGCTCCCTCGCCCCTTCCGAGAGCATCCGCCGATATTCGCGTGCCCCCGGGGTGTGACTCAAAAGTCCGAGTAAATGCCGGGTAATGGCGGGCAGCCGCTCGCCTTTGATCATCTCGCGCTCGGCATATTCGGCCATCCGTTCGAGGTGCTCCGCCACGGTCAGCGGTCGGTACGGGACGCGGGGCGCGGCGGGATCGAACGCCGCGGCCGCTTCGTCGAGCGCCGCATAAATCTCGCCGAGCACCATCGGCCGGTGATACGCCTCGCGGCCGAGCATCACCCCATCGGCCCAGTCGAGCGCTTCGAGCGATTGGGCGACGGTCTTCAGGCCGCCGTTCAAAACCACCGGCATATCGGGAAAATCTTCTTTGAGGCGGCGAACGATGTCATAGCGCAACGGCGGAATTTCCCGATTATCGGCGGGCGACCAATTACCGAGCACGGCGCGGCGCGCGTGCACGATCACGCAATCGGCGCCCGCCGCGCGCACGGCCACCAGAAAATCACAAAGCTTGTCGTAATCGGCCTCATCGAAGCGCTGCACCGCCTCATCGAGATCACGCCGATTCGAGCGCAGTGTGCCAATGCGCATCTTGACGGTGACCGGCAAATCCACGGCCTCGCACATGGCCGCGACGCAATCTGCGACCAGATCTGGCTCGTTCATCAAACAGGCGCCAAAGGCACCCTTTTGCACTTTGTCTGACGGACAACCGCAATTAAGGTTGATCTCGCCATACCCCCACTCCGCGCCATAGCGCGCAGAGGCAGCAAGATAATCGGGCTCGCAGCCCCCGAGCTGCAGCGCGACGGGGTGCTCTTCGGAGGAATATTCCAGAAGTTTTTCGCGATCACCGCGCAAAATCGCCGAGGCCGTCACCATCTCGGTATAGAGCAAGAGGTCCGGCGAAAACCCACGCAGAAAATAGCGGCAATGCCGATCCGTCCAATCGAGCATGGGCGCGACGGACACGTTGCGATTGATGGCCTCGCGATACCCATCCGTCATTACGCTGGTTTTTGCGGCGTGATCCACGGGCGGCATTTTACCGATTGTGAAGGCCCGGCGTGCTGCGGGCCGCGGGCCACCTGTGCCCGCTGTAGGCTCCACCAAAATCATTCATATCACGTCCAGTCGACATTAGTGTCGATTTTAAGTAATATCTATCCATGCTTGATGCTCGCCAAACCATCGAGGTATTTCACCTGCTCTTCCTGCGGGCGTTGGGCGCGCGCGTCGACAAAAGCCTGTTTTCCATTAAAGGCGGCTGCAATCTGCGCTTCTTTTTGAGGAGCATTCGCTACTCCGAAGACATGGATCTCGACATTCAGACGATGGCTGTAGGCACCCTGCGCAATAACGTCAATCGTCTGCTCGTGGAGCCTGCGTTCGTTCAGGCGCTGCGAACACACGGCATCGAGTTGCTCAAAATCGCCGCGCCCAAACAGACGGAGACCACGCAACGCTGGAAATTGATCCTGCGCAACACATCCTCTGGAGCCGATACGCCGACCAAAATCGAATTCTCACGTCGCGGTCTCGATGATGATCGGTCCATCGAGCCGGTCGACGCCGCAATCATTCGTGAATACCGTCTTTATCCGGTGATCGTGCAGCACTACACCGTGAGTGCCGCAATGGCACAAAAGGTCTTGGCGCTTGCCTTACGCGAGCAAATTCAGTCGAGGGACGTATTCGATCTCAAATTGCTGATCGACGCTGGGGGTACTGCCCATCCGCTGCCTGCGAGCGCCGCAGCAAGACTTGAGGCCGCGATCGAAAATGCCATGGCGGTCGACTACGACGCCTTTGCCGGTCAGGTCCTCGCTTATCTGCAACCCGAATATCAGCAGCATTACCGTGACAAAGAAGTCTGGGCTGCACTGCAGAACGACGTCGTGAACAGTCTCTGGACGCTGCGATCATGAACCAGATCGAAGCCCTGCAGCGCCTGCGCAATCTCGGAACGCCGGTGATCGAGTCGCGCGATGTCGCCGCGTTATTGCGAGTCTCCGCGAGCAATGCGACGACGATACTCAGGCGTCTCGCCGCTGCAGAAATGCTCATCCA
>Ga0194116_10002331_pt1 | contig 24774 bp, 21 predicted proteins | sample TA2MahsurfametaG_4_FD_148617 | JGI IMG/M metagenome (GOLD analysis project Ga0194116, IMG submission 148617) | Freshwater microbial communities from Lake Tanganyika, Tanzania - TA2015008 Mahale S9 surface | ecosystem: Environmental > Aquatic > Freshwater > Lake | place: Tanzania: Lake...
CCGCAATTTTGATTATCAGGGCGGGTGGTTTGAAGGCCGGGTGGTGGATATGTTCTATGCCCCAATCATTGAAAGCCGTTTCCCGCAGTGGTTTCCGTTCTCGGGCGGACAGGAATTTACTTTCTTCAGCCCCATTTGGAATTTTGCCGATGCCTGCATTACCATCGGAGTGGCTATAATTATTATAGGCCAGCACCGCTTCTTTAAGCAGAGTGTAAAAAAAGAATCTGCTGGTTACCCGACGGACGCTTCAATGAACAACACACAAGATGTAAAACCTTAAAGACTAAAATTTTAGGCTTTAAACAAACAACGATTCGCAAAATAAAATCTTCATTACTCTCCTTCTTTGCTTAGTTAAATAAAGTCATTTTTTATTTTTTATTTCCCGCTGCAGACCCCTATTTTGCGGTATAAATTGAACTGAATTACTTTTTTATCATGGAAAACAGTGTATTTCTTATCATCGGAATTGTTGTAGGTGTAATTATCACTTATTTCATTGTTAAATCACAATTTTCGGCTAAAATTTCCGCTACCGAAACCTTGAAACAACAGGCAGATCTGGTTCCCGGGCTTCAGCAGGAAAACAAAGACCAGTATGCCCGAATTGCTTCGCTGGAAGCAGACGTTAAAAACCTGACCGAGCAAAACAAAAACCTGCAGCAAAGCAACGAATCTACCGAACAGCTAATGCGTAAAATCATGCAGGAAGTAACCAATGAAGGACTCGTAAAACAGGGGCAGGTGCTCACCCAGCAGCAGGAAAAAACCCTGGGCGATATTCTGAATCCGCTGAAAGAAAAACTGAAAGAGTTTGAACAAAAGGTGGAAACTACACGCAAAGAGGCCAGTGATGGCAATACACAATTAATTACACAGATTAAACATTTAACGGAACTGAACAACACCATTACCGAACAAACCCAAAACCTCACTAACGCCCTGAAAGGGAACACCCAAATGCAGGGTGGCTGGGGAGAAATGATACTGGAGCGTGTGCTGGAAGGCAGTGGACTGACCAAAGGCCGTGAATACGAAACCCAGTTTGTTACCTCTTCTTCTTCCGGTACCACTATAAAACCCGACGCGGTAATCTTTTTACCCGAAGAAAAAAACATCATTGTAGATTCCAAGGTAAGTCTTACAGCCTATGAGCAATACACTTCGGCAGCAGATGGTTCGCCCGAAAAAGAAACTGCCCTCAAGGCACATGTTGCTTCACTGAAAAGCCACATCAAGCTTCTCGCTGAAAAAGATTACCACACCGCACTGGATCTGAAATCACCGGAATTTACTCTTATGTTCATCCCCATTGAATCGGGTTTTGCCCTAACCATACAAACCGATAAGGAATTGTTTGAGTTTGCTTGGAGCAAGAAAATTGTGCTGGTTTCTCCCTCTACCCTGTTGGCCTCGCTGCGCACCGTAGCTTCGGTATGGAAAGCAGAAAACAGCAATAAAAACACGCTGGAGATTGCCAGACAGGCCGGCGATATGTACGATAAATTTGTGGGCTTTGCAGAAACCCTGAATAAAGTAGGCGATTCTATCAAAAAGGCGGATGGTCTCTTTGAAGAAGCGGTAAACAAGTTGAGCACGGGTAAAGGCAACCTGGTAAACAGGGCCGAAAGCCTGCGTAAACTGGGCATCAAAACCACTAAGGCAATACCTTCTTCCATGCTGCCCGATGCGGATGAAATTACGATGAATGAAGAACTGCCGCCGGTAGCGGATGCCGTTGAACCTGAGGCTTAAACCTTATTACCTATCTTCGCTGACCTATGCGCAAGCTGAAACGCGGTTTCCGGGCCATAATGCAAATTGTTTGGCATCCCTCCCTGCTGAACCTGGTGTTGGATGAAGATGCCGCATGGGATAAAAAACTGCGCAAGCTGAAAGGCAATGCCTACCGGCTTCCCAGCCTGGATTTGCGACAGCTTTTGAAACCCGAAGGACAAACCATTGCACCTTTTGCCTTTCTGGATGGCAGCTCACTGCCCACCGATCTTGCCTTGCTGAAATCGCTGGCTGCGGGCATACAAGACTGCCGCTATTTTGAAATTGGCACCTGGCGCGGTGAAAGCGTGGCCAATGTGGCTGCAGTGGCCAAAGAATGCACCACCCTGAATTTATCACCCGAGCAGATAACAGCGTTGGGGCTTCCACCGGCCTACGCCGATTTGCACAGTTACTTCTCTAAAGAACTGCCCAATGTTACCCAGCTATACGGCGACACCGCTACCTTTGATTTTGCGGCATTGAATCAACAATACGACCTCATTTTCATTGATGGAGACCACCACTACAACATGGTAAAATCCGACACAGAAAATGTATTTAAAAACCTGCTGCACCAAAACAGCGTGGTGGTGTGGCACGATGCAGCCTACACACCCGAGAAACTGCGTCCGGAAGTGATTTATGGCATATTGCAGGGAACGCCTGCAGCCATGCACCACCATATTTACCACATCTCCAACACCCAATGCGCGGTGTATCTGCCGCATGACCAATGGAAAACCTTTATCCTAAACCCGCCCCTCAAACCCGATTTTGCGTTTGAGGTAGGGCTGAGGGTGGTGTGAGGTCTATTTGTTTATAAGTTTAATAGTTTATTGTTACATGTCACCCTGAGTTAGTCTCAGGGTGACCCTTCCGCGTAACTCTGTGTCTGTATTCATAAATAAACCAGATGTTTTAATGGTGAACAGACATCGTTTATTGGTGAAATGTGGAGCTTAACAAACCCCTATTTATTGCCACCGATTTCGCTTACCTCATAATTAACTATCTCCAGATTCACCGTTGTTTGGAAGTCTTTTTAAGGATGTATTTATAATATTTCCTAGTCAGCAAACCACAACCCCGTAATACGCTTCTTTTATCTGCTCCAGCAAATCATACACCTCCACAGGCGTTCCGGCGTTTACCAGCTGCGTGCGCCAGAGTTTAAAATCGGGCAAGCCGCAGAAATACTGGGCATAGTGCCGGCGCATTTCAAAAACACCAACCTTTTCGCCTTTCCAGGCCACGCTTTTTTCAAAATGGGTGCGGCATACATTCAATCTTTCCTCAAATGTGGGCGGAGGCAAATGCTGTCCGGTTTTTAGAAAATGCTTAACCTCTCTGAAAATCCAGGGATAACCAATGGCTGCCCTGCCAATCATCACGCCATCCGCGCCGTATCGGTTTTTATAGTCGAGCGCTTTTTCGGGACTGTCAATATCGCCATTGCCAAAAATGGGAATATTTATGCGCGGATTGTTTTTCACCGCTGCAATCAGCGTCCAGTCGGCTTCGCCTTTGTACATCTGGGCGCGGGTGCGGCCATGTATGGTGAGCGCCTTGATGCCCACATCCTGCAACCTTTCAGCCACCTCCATAATATTTTTGCTCTGCTCATCCCAACCAAGCCGGGTTTTAACGGTTACCGGCAAATTGGTGCTTTTTACCACCGCATCCGTTAAACGCACCATCAAATCCACATCCTTTAAAACGCCGGCACCGGCGCCTTTGCACACTACCTTGCTCACCGGGCAGCCGTAGTTGATATCAAGCAAATCAGGGCCGGTGGCATCCACAATTTTGGCCGACAAAGCCATAGCTTCCTCATCACCTCCAAAAATCTGTATACCAATAGGTCGCTCATAGTCGAAAATATCGAGCTTTTGTCGACTTTTAATCGCATCGCGGATAAGACCTTCCGAACTGATAAACTCGGTATACATCAGATCGGCACCTTCCTGCTTGCACATATACCTGAAGGGCGGATCGCTCACATCCTCCATGGGCGCCAACAACAGCGGAAATTCACCCAGTTCTATGTTAGCAATCTTCACCATGAAGCTTTTGCAAAATTAGGGCAGCCTGCACAGATGCACGTTCCTTGCCCAAAAAAATGTAGGTTTGCAGTAAATAACGTGATCGATTCCGCCATAGAAACTTCCACACCGCACCAAAACCCATTCTACAACAATTGGGGACTGATGTTTGTGCTGATTTTTGTATTTCTCTTTAATATAATTTTTTCTTTGGGATCGGCCTTTGTAGCCGGAGGCATTTACGGAATCTCATCCAACGAAGCACGAAATCTGCTTACAGCACCCGACGGAACGGCACTGGCCATCAATATCAGCCGTGTTTATCACCTCATTTCATTTGTGGGCTCTATGCTGCTACCCGTATGGCTTTTCACCATCGTAAACCGCAGTTCCGTTATTAGGGAAGGCGGACTGAACACACCCTTTAAAAGCGCATTCCTTTGGATGGGACTGGTTACCGCCGTCAGTGGTTTTATCATCGTAAACCGCCTTGACAGCCTGATGCGCACTATCAGCTGGTCTCAGACCCTGCAATACTACACTCAACAACTGGATGCAAGTCGGCAGCAATTGACCAACACTTTGCTGGATATGAATGAGCCCCACGAACTTTTTTTCTGTTTGTTTCTCGTGGCTGTATTACCTGCCTTTATTGAAGAATTGCTGTTCAGAGGTGTTCTGCAGAATATTTTCAGGGGCATTACAGGCAGCATCATGCGTGCTGTGGTTCTGCAGGCATTCGTATTTGCAACACTGCATTTCAGCTTTTATGAATTGCCGGGCATATTTCTGCTGGGACTCGCTTTTGGTTACCTGAGAAGTGCATCGGGGAGTACGTTGTACGGCATGGTTGCGCATTTCCTTTTCAACGGAACCGCCATTTTTCTGCATTACCTTAGCCAGCAGCATTTCCGTCAAACAGGTGTCAGCGAAGCATTCGACAAAATTCCGTTTGGCGATGAAATATCTTTTCTTGCACTGATCCCCTTTGTTTACAGCATTATCTGGTATCGTAGAATCATAAAAACAGCATGAGTAATTTTTGGGTAAGAACAATCTGGGGAGCTGTATTTGTAGCGGTAGTAATATTTTCACTGCTGCAAGGATTCTGGGGGCAATGGCTGCTAACCATCATCATCAGCAGTTTTTGTGTTAAAGAACTTCTAGAACTGCGGAGCGCGGCTTCGCTGTTTAACCTGAGCATAGCGTGGGTGCTCAATATCCTTTTGCTGTGCATGCACCCTGCTATTCCTTCGCTGATGGGCATAATCTGGACTGGCAATGAATTTACGCTGTTTCTGATGGCACAGTGTATGCTGTTAATGCTGATTTATTTTGGCATTCAGCTTTTCAGAAAAGGCATTGGGCTGTTTGATGAAGCAGGAGCGCTGACTTTTGCACTGATATACATATCGGTGCCATCCCTGCTTTTTCTGCATATTTCGAAAACGCCCTACCAGTGGCATTTACCCTCGCTGGTATTCATTCTCACATGGTGCAGCGATACGTTTGCATACCTTACCGGCAGGGCATTTGGCAAACACAAACTGTTTGAAAGCCTGAGTCCGAAAAAAACCATGGAAGGATTTATCGGTGCTACTTTACTTACCGCGGCGGCAGGCTCCTTTCTTGGCAACCTCTGGAACCTTGGAGTCTGGCAGCTGGCTATGCTAGGTGCTCTTGTGAGTGTGGTGGGCACGGCAGGCGATCTGTTTGAAAGTGCCTTAAAACGACAGGTTGGCGTAAAAGACAGCGGACGTTTTATCCCCGGACACGGCGGCGCACTTGACCGGTTCGATGCTTTTTTGTTTGTATCGGTTGTTGTTTATTCGTGGAGCATTTTCAGATGAAAATCAAAAAAACATATACTTCTTTGGCAAAGCAAACCTGCCTGCTTGCATTTGCTGCAGGTTCCGTTCTGTTTTGCAGGGCGCAGGAATCCCAGTCCATTCAAAACAGCATTCCCCGCATCAACTTAAAAGGGCTTACCGTTCAAACTCTTTCACAGAAAGAAAAATACAGCATGAAAGCGGTGGGGACTAGGGATACTGCTTACTGCAACTATGATGTAACCTATCAGATTTTCAAGGGAAAAGGCAAAACAAAAAAACTGGCCTTAGGACTTAATCAGCTTATGAACAATGCCATTACTACCGATACGGCACATCTAGAACTCCCGCTGCAAAAACGCGTGGAACAGGATGCAAAAGAATTCAAAGCCGAATGGGAAAGCCTAAATACAGACCCCAATTCAGGATGGACTTTCAATTACACCAAAGAACAAAAATTTACGGCATTCCACGCAAACAAACACTATGTTTCTGTGAAAGACCAGGCCTATTATTTCACCGGTGGTGCACATGGTTTCAGGGTCATTGTTTACACGCTGTTAGACAACCAAAAAGGGCTCCCTGTGGAAAACTGGCATATGCTGTTTTCCGACACCAATACCGTATTAAAAATTGCTGAAAAAACATTCCGCAAAGCAAAAGGGATGTCCGAAAATGAAGATATTAGCAAAAGCTGGTTCTGGAATGGCAAATTCTACCTCCCCGACAATTTCGCCTACACCGAGAAGGGTATTTTGTTTTACTACAATCTTTATGAAATTGCACCTTACGAGCAAGGTGAAACCGAACTGCTGCTGGATTATGAATCACTGGGAAAACTGCTGATTAAACCCAACCGGCCTTGAGCAAAATATTGCTGTTTGTCATTGTATCTTTAGGCATGAGCCAGAAGCTACTTTTGTAACAATATTTGGCGTACAAGCAGGATAGTATGTTTTTCCGGAATTCCAAAATAGTGGAGCTGGAGGAAGGTGGACGCGACACTGTTTCTATCAGCAGATAACACCAGTATATATGGTTTCAGGACGGCTCGTAAACCGCTGCAAACCTCAACAGTCAGCTGTATCGGGACATGGCTGAATTGCCTGTGAGAAATGACAAAGAATTGAGGGAATACTATAAAACTGATTGCGAAAACTGGTTCTCTGAATGGGAAATGCAGTTCATAGCCGAAGACAGCTCACCCATCAATTATTCATTCGGATTAAACTGGTATGAGGAAATCTATACTGGCGTATCTCAGCAATCCGCGAATACCATTTGCCTGTATCAGTCAACCGATGGGTTTTATGGGGGAGCTCATCCCATTGGAGGAACCCAATATATGGTTTTTGAATTACCCGGGGCAAATCGGATAAAAAACTGGCAGGAATTGTTTACCGATACGGTTGCTGTTCTCAAAATGGCAGAAGACATCTTCCGTAAAGATAAAAACCTGTCATCAAAAACACCTTTAAATGAGGCCGGTTACTGGTTTAACAATGACAAGTTTCACCTTACCGACAATTTTGGTCTGAATGCGGAAGGCATATTTTCCCTTTTCAACCAATACGAAATAGCATCCTATGCAGAGGGTCCCATTTATATTTCAATCCCACAAGCCAGGATCAAAAAGTACCTGAAAAACCCCTCGTGATTTGTTGTACCGAAAATGAGGTGCAGTGCTTAATTTTGCGCATAATCACGTAATATGAGCCAGCCCGATGATTCTTACCTTCTGAACGCCGACCCTGCGGCCATTGACCAGTTGTATGAGCAGTACCGCGCCGATAAGGAGAGTTTGGATTTTGGATGGAGAAAGTTTTTTGAAGGATTTGACATAGGTTCCGGAAAAGCTGAGGCCGGCGGGCCCGTGAGCGAAGATGCACCCAAGGAAATTCAGGTTTTAAACCTCATCAATGCATACAGACAACGCGGACATTTGTTTGCCAAAACCAATCCCCTGCGCGAACGCCGCCAATACAGCCCAACCCTGGATATTAAAAACTTCGGCCTCAGCAAAGCTGATCTTGAAACAGTTTTTAGTGCCGGCGTGGAAGTAGGTCTGGGACAGGCAAAACTTATAGATATTATTGAACAGCTGGAGCAAACGTATTGCCAGAGCATCGGTTGTGAATTTTCATACATCCGCGACCCCCGCCGCAGGGGCTGGCTACAGGAACGTTTTGAAAAAACACGCAACAATCCTGATCTGACCTTAGACGAGAAACGCCATTTTCTCAAGAAACTCAACCAGGCTACCGTTTTTGAAAACTTCATCCATACCAAATACATAGGACAAAAACGCTTTTCGGTAGAAGGACTTGAATGCCTGATACCCGCGCTGGATGCGGTTATTCAGTATGGCGCCGGACTTGGAGTTGAAGAATTTGTGATGGGCATGGCCCACCGCGGCCGCCTGAATGTACTTGCCAATGTTTTTAATAAACAATACAGCGCGATTTTTGGTGAATTTGAAGGCAAAGTTTTCCAAAATGAAGAAGATGAGGACTTCGAAGGTGACGTAAAATACCACTTAGGCTACAGCACAGATGTACAAACCGCAAGCGGTAAAACCGTACACCTGCGACTGGCAGACAATCCCAGCCACCTGGAAGCTGTAAACTCTGTAGTTAAAGGTCTGGCAAGGGCCAAACTCGATACCAAATACGGCAACGATGTAAGCAAAATTTGTCCTATCCTGATTCATGGTGATGCCGCCATTGCCGGTCAGGGCATTGTGTATGAGGTGGTGCAGATGAGCGGACTGGAAGCATATTACATTGGCGGAACCATCCACGTGGTAACCAACAACCAGATTGGTTTCACCACCAACTACAGCGATTCCAGAACCAGTACCTACTGCACCGATGTGGCCAAGGTTACCTTGTGTCCTGTACTGCACGTAAATGCCGACGATGTGGAAGCCGTGGTACACGCTGTGAAACTGGCCATGGCATACCGACTGGAGTTTAACAGCGATATTTTTATCGATTTGCTGGGCTACCGCAAATACGGCCACAATGAAGGTGATGAGCCCCGTTTCACTCAGCCCCTTATGTATAAACTCATCGACAAACACCCCAATCCACGCGAGATTTACAAGAAAAAACTGCTAGCAAGGGGCGAAATAGATGCCGAACTGGCTGCTGAAATGGAACTGCAGTTCAAACAACTGCTGCAGGAAAAGTTTGAGGAAGCCAAAGGCGACCTGAAACTGGGTAAAAAGACAGTTAAAGACCGATGGGATGGTTTTCGGCACCCCACAGAAAAAGATTTCAGCAAAGAAGTAAAAACCGGCGTTAAAAAGAAAAAACTGCTGGAACTGGGTAATAAAATTACCTCCATCCCAGAAGATAACCTGCCCATCAAAAAAATACAGAACCTCTTTGCCGACCGCAAAAAGATGCTGCAAAACGGCACCCTGGACTGGGCTATGGGCGAACTGCTTGCTTACGCAACCCTGCTTGACGAAGGCCACCCCGTGCGTATTGCCGGACAGGACGTGGAACGTGGCACCTTTAGCCACAGACACGCGGTTGTGAAAAAGGAAGACAGCGAGCAGGAATTTATTCCGCTGCAGCATATTTCCGAAAAACAAGCCCGCTTTGGTGTATACAACAGCCTGCTGAGCGAATACGCAGCACTGGGCTTTGAATACGGCTATAGTTCCATGTTGCCCGAAGGACTCACCATTTGGGAAGCTCAGTTTGGTGACTTTGCCAACGGTGCGCAAATCATGATTGACCAGTTCATTGCCAGTGCCGAAACCAAATGGGGCAAATTCAGCGGACTTACCATGCTGCTGCCACATGGGTATGAAGGACAAGGTCCCGAGCACAGCAGTGCCCGCCCTGAGCGCTATCTGCAGCTTTGTGCCGGTGGCAATATGCAGGTTTTGTATCCAAGTACGCCTGCCAACCTTTTCCATGCACTTCGCCGTCAGCTGAACCGCGATTTTCAGGTTCCACTGATTGTAATGAGTCCCAAAAGCCTGCTGCGTCACCCGCTGTGCACCAGCAATATCGACGATTTTGAAGGTTCTTTCCAGGATATCTACTCCGATACTGAGGTAGTAAAAAAAGCCCGCCGTGTATTGTTCTGCACCGGTAAAATCTACTACACCCTGCTGCAGGCACGCAATGTACGCAAGTTAAAAGATGTGGCCATTGTACGCGTGGAGCAGCTGTATCCCCTGCCCGAATGGAAACTGAAGGATATTTTTAAGCAGTATAAGAATGCTGAATTCTGCTGGGTACAGGAAGAACCCCGAAACCAAGGTTACTGGTTCCACCTGATGCGCTACGATTGGCCTGTGGCGCTCCGCTACATTGGACGCGGAAACAGTGCAAGCCCCGCTACTGGCTATAAAAAAACCCACGACAAAGAACAGGCCGATATCATAGCCATGGCGCTTTCGTAATGCCTATTTAAAATCAAGCCGCAAGATGCCCAGCACCAGACCGGCCCAGCCCGCCTGGTTCACAACAACCTTTCTTCCCTTTTTGTTTTCAATGCCTACCGGACCATCATTCAGAAAAGTATGGGTGTGCCCGCCAAGGATAAACTGAATACCGTGGGTGTCTGCCGCCAGCTTCTTATCGCTGATCTGGTTACCGGGATATTCAAACCCAAGGTGAGACAACACTATCACGGTATCGCAATGCATCTTTTTATTCAAAATATCAACCTGCTCCTGCACCGATGAGACAGGGTCGTTATATACCATATTTAAGCACAAATGTGCAGGTATCAGACCCTCGGGATTAATACCAACACCCGTGATACCGATTTTCAGTTTGCCTTTTTTAACGACCAAAAAAGGCTTAATAAGCCCTTTTAGCGGGGTTTTGCTGACATCATAATTGCAGTTTACAACAGCAAACCGGGCGTAGTTGTGAATCAGATCGGCCAAGTGTTCCATACCCATATCAAAATCGTGGTTGCCCAAGGTAGTGGCCTCGTAACCCGCCATGTTCATCCATTTATATTCAGGAACTCCGCCAAATCGGTTGAAATAAGGCGTTCCCTGAAAAACATCGCCACAATCCAGCAATAAACTAAAATCACCACTGCTGCGCTGTTGATCAATCAGGGTTTTCAGGCGGGCAATTCCGCCTTGTCCCGGGTATTTGGGATGGTTATCGGGGAAAGACTCCAGCCGGCTGTGAAAGTCATTGGTATGCAGGATTAAAAGCTTTTGCGCTTCGCGTTTGGCAAACAAAGCATCCGGGGCCAGCAGCAGCCCGCCTGCCAGTAAACTGCTATTTCTTAGGAACTCCCGCCTCGTTGGCATACACTATCCTCCTTTCTGTTCTTTTCTGAACCACACCATACTGCTGTGTTTCAGACTGCACACCTCTAATCAACACATCGCGGACGGTTTTTTTGAGATATAAAATTTGAATGGGGTTTTTGAACATGGCAAAACCATCTCCGCCAAAGGTAAGATAATCGGATGTAGCCACCCAGTAATCGCGACGACTGTCGAATCGGCGCTGACCCAGCCATGCAGAATATTGCTGTTTTTCATCTACCTCCAGTTTCAAGCCGGAAACAGGCTCACCACCGCGCCGGATAATATGCCTTAAAAGGCTGTCCATACTGCTTCCGCTGAGTTTCAGCACTACCACACTATTTTCAAAAGGCATTACCTCAAACATGTTTCCCATGGTGATTTCGCCATTCGGCAAGGCCATGCGAAGTCCGCCCATATTCAGAACCGCCAAATCCAGACTGAAACCGGTTTGAATTTTAAGGCAGGAATCGGCAAAACCAAAAACAAGGTCAGCACTTAGGTTGGACAGGTTACTGCAGGGCCTTTCGGGGAAATAACCGGTATCGGTTTTACCCACAATACCGGCGATAAATGTTTTCAGTGAATCTTTATAAGGGGCAATAAATGCCATCATGGAACTGTCCTTGGGAACAGAAGACTTGATTGTCAGGTTCACTCCACTGCCACCACTAATCCAGTACGGAGCGCAGGAAACGCCTAAAACACTAATCAAAAAAAGAATTGAAACCCTCAACAACTGCAAATTAACAAACTTTACCGCTATGTGCGTAAAATGATAACACCACGTAGCAATTTCTTAATCTCAATATACGAAATTCGCATGATAATTCCAAATGAAAAACACCTTTTTTGCAATTGTTGCGATACTTTGTGCATCAGTCGCACATGCTCAATGCAACGAACTCTTCATTTCCGAGTATATCGAAGGCACACGTAACAATAAGGCTCTTGAAATATATAATCCTGGCCCTACTGCCATTGACCTGAGCGGATACCGCATTACCCGCTGGCAAAATGGTTCGGCAGTTTGGGGAAGCCAGTACAGCGATGTACTTTCGGGTAGCATTGGCAGCAACGAAGTAAAAGTTTTAGTGATTGACCGCCGCGACACCACCCAGACCGGCCAGGACACACCCGTAACCTACAACCTGCGCATCAAGGCAGATTTATTCCTCTCTAAAGATTACAACACTTCGTTTTCAATGAGCTTCAATGGCGATGACGCACTGAGTCTCGACAAATTAAATACCGGCAACAATCAATGGGTTCCCGTAGATATTTTCGGCAAAATAGGCCAACAGCCCCAATTGCCCTCAAACCCCAGCCGCACCATTGGGTGGAGCGATTCATTCCCACACAACACCGGTTTAGGTTTGTGGTGTACCATAGACAAAACCCTAATCCGCAAAGCATCGATAACAACAGGAATAAAAACCAACCCCGCCAACTTCAATCCTCGTAAGGAATTTGAGGTTTATCCGGTAAACACTTTTGATTCGCTCCGCATGCACAATTGTATCTGCAACAAATTTCCGGCACAGGTAAAAGCCGCACCCGTTGCAGTTTCACAGGTTTTTCCCAACCCCACCACGGGCAATATCAACGCATTTGTAGATGCAACATTTACGGCTGCTTACGTAACCGATGCGCTGGGCAGAAAAGTAGCACTTGCATTCGACATGCAATATCCCAATGGTTTTGCCATCGCAACATTGAATACCGCTGAACTGAGTGCAGGTGTTTATCAGTTACAGCTAATTACCACTAGCAATAAAACCTATACCACCCGATTCATAAAACAATGAGAATAGCGCTGTTGCTGGCCGGACTGTGTATTGCACAATTTGCTGACGCACAGGTGGAAATCGTGGGCAAGGTAACAGATGCCCTTACCGGTGAAGGACTTAAAGGCGCTGTTGTAAGTAGCAGAGCCGTTTCAGCCATTACCTCATCAGACGGTTCATTTATATTGCAACTTGTCGGGGGCAATCACACCCTGAAAGCTTCACTGGACGGCTACAGCAACGACACCATCAGTCTCATCGGGGATCGCAGTCTCATTCCAAACATCGTCTTCAGACTGGAAAACCTGAGCACAGTTGTGCAGGCCGTGCAGATTATCGCATCGGTGGCCAAAGACCGCAAAACACCCATTGCCTACAGCAACCTGAACGGAAAAACAATCAGTGAACAGCTGGGTAGTGCCGATATGCCCATGCTGCTGAACGTCACGCCCGGCGTGTATGCCACCCAGCAGGGCGGCGGTGCCGGCGATGCACGCATAACCATACGTGGTTTTAACCAACGAAATATCGCCGTAATGATAGATGGTATTCCGGTAAACGACATGGAAAATGGTGAAGTTTACTGGAGCAACTGGTTTGGTTTGAGCGAAGTAACGGCACTTACCCAGGTTCAGCGCGGTCTGGGCAGCAGCCGCATTGCCAACCCTGCCGTGGGTGGCACAATGAATATCATCACACGCGGGGTTTCACCCAAATTTAAAGCTTCTGTGAATGCGGAATTTGGCGATTCCCGATACCAGAAATATTCAACCACGATCAATACCGTTAAGTTGCCGGGTAACTGGGGTGCCATTTTCAGTTTTACCAAAAGAAGCAGTACTGGTTATGTGGATGGTTTGTTTGATGACATGTATAGTTACTATGGCCGTATTGAAAAGAAGTTTGGCAACAAACACAGCTTGTCATTCACGGCTATTGGTGCTCCGCAAAGCCACGGTCAGCGCAGTTTCAGGGCCCGTTTGAGTTTATATGATGTGGGGCTTGCCAAATCGCTGGGCATGGACACTGTGGTAGGCGGAATGCCCGTTAATCAGGGCCGGAAATACAACCAGCACTGGGGCTGGCTGAATGAGGCCACAGTTGGGGATGCGGGTGATACCAGCTGGTCAGATCGTTATCGGAAAAATGAAAGGGTAAACCAGTTTTACAAACCACAGATATACCTGAAACACGACTGGAAATTCTCAGCAAAGACACTCATCAGCACAGTAGCTTATGTATCGGTTGCCAGCGGAGGTGGAACACAGTCTAACAGTATAAGTCAGGTAAAAACCTACGGCTTGTTTAATATGCAGGGAACCTGGTGGGCAAATACCAGAGGCTCTGCATTTGTGCCCAATCCAGATCCGAGCTACAGTGCAACTAAACTGCGTTCCTATGGTATTTTGCACCGCAATGTCAATAACCACAAATGGCTGGGCGCACTGACCACGTTAAACCACAAAATAAACCGCAATCTTACCTTCACCGGTGGGATAGATTTGAGAACCTACAGGGCAGAACACTACAGGGAAGTTTATGACCTACTGGGTGGAGATTATTTTGTTCCTGATAATGGTGAACTTAATCCAAAAAAGAAAGACCTGCTCTACCATAAAGGCGAAATTTTCCGCTACAATTATGATGGTTTGGTGCGCTGGGCGGGTGGGTTCGCTGAATTGGAATACACACAAGGCAGAACAACCGGCTTCATCAACGCAAGCGCCACAAAATCATCCTATCAGCGGATTGATTTCTTTAAACTTGACAGTGTCGGAAATGAGCGCAAATCCGCCTGGGTGAACCGCCCGGGCTTCACCCTCAAAACCGGCATTAACCGTAACCTGAGCCGGCATTTTAATCTTTTTGGCAATCTGGGTTTTTTGAATCGTCCCACCCGATTTAACAACATCTTTGACAACAACAACAACGAAGTGAAAGATGCCAAAAATGAAAAAGTATATGCTGCAGAACTGGGTACAGGCTATAAAAGCCGTATTTTCAGCCTGGATGTGAACGCTTATTATACCTACTGGCAAAACAGACCTGCCAATTTTTTGCCGTCATACCGCGATCCTGATGGAAACTTGTTTTCTTACAACATCAATGGAATGAAAGCAAGGCACATGGGTGTTGAGTTTGCCGGAGTTATTAAACCCGGAAATGGGATGATGATTCAAAGTGCCTTAAGTCTTGCCGACTGGCAATGGAAATCGGGCGCCAGAAGCATTATTCGCGATGATGCCGGAGATTCTATAGGCATTGTTGATTTTGATGCAAACGGTGTGCACGTGGGCGATGCTGCTCAATGCCAATGGACATGGAGTGTTCGGTGGGAGCCTACTTTACTGAAAGGAGCTTATGTTTCAGCACAGTACATTCGTTTCTGGAAACACTATGCAGATTTCGACCCTTTATCTCTCATAGGAACATACAAGGGCAGAGAATCATTCAGAATACCCGCTTACTGGTATATGAATTTTTCGGCAGGTTATAATTTCAAGGCTTACAAAGACGGGCAGTTGTCAATATATGCCAATTGCCAGAACATTACCAACAATCGGTACATTAGCGATGCCCAGCACCGCAGTATTGACAATAATCCCGCCAATACATTCAGGCCTACCAACCTCGAAGTATTTGTCTCACCCGGATTCCGATATACGACCGGGATTCGCTACACATTTTAACAAACCCTTATGAAAAAAACCATATTCTCCGCAATCATGCTTATCTGCACCGGTCTTTTCGGGCAGGCATCTCTCCCGGCAAGCTGGGATATGAGCAATGTAACTACTCCTCCTACCGGATGGAGCCACAAACTAGATATAGTAGCAGGCAATCTGACATATACCGGTACAGGCTTTTACAACTCAGCTCCACAATCCCTCAGGTTGGACGGTAGTGGTGAATACCTTCAGTTGTATTACACGGGAAGAGCAGACACCATTGAATACTTTGTAAGAACTAACCCCGGAACAGATGCAGGGACGGTATTTAACATCGAAGAAAGTGCTGATGGAACGACATGGACCAACACGCGCAACTACACCAAATCATTACCGCAAACCCTTACCAAACATATGGTTAGGCTCAAGAATAGCAGCCGTTATGTACGGTTTATTTATACCACCAAAGTAACCGGATTTAATGTGGCGCTGGATGATGTGGTGGTAAAACCTGCGGGACCATCTGCCAGTCCGGAAATTGCTGTTTTTGACGGAAGCTCTCCTATTATTAACGGCGGCAATTTTCAGCCAGGTAATTCTGGTTTATATCCAATTACCCTTAAAAACAATGGATTGGGAGATTCCCTAAAAATTGATTCCATTCGCTTCAGTGGTGCTTCAGCAAAATATTTTAAAGCAGGCGGTGCACCAAAGGCCATAGCCGCATCAAGTCAGGCGAATATGCTGCTACAACTTACCGACGCACCTGCAGGCTCTGCAAAGGCCACTATGAAAATTTACAGCAACGATGGTGTTGGTAATCAGATTTATACCATAAATATATACGCCATCAGTGGCATCTACGCTACCGAACCCAATGTTGTCCCAACTATAAACTTTGCTACCGTTAGGGCCTGGCAAAGCAAAGTTGATGCCGGCGTAACCAATGCCGAAAACGTGCTGGTATTGGTTTCCAAAGACACTATCACAGAAACTCCCGCCGACGGATCTGTTTACGAGAAAGGATCATATTTGGGTAAAGCCCGTGTGGTAACCAGCGGTGCTCCAGGCAATTTTAGAATTGATCAGATTATAGCCAATACCCGCTATTTTGTAAAAGTATACGCCTGGAATGGTTACGGCAATTTCACCAACTACTATCAAGCAGGCTATGCCATAGACAAAGTGAACACGCCAGGTTTGAATGCTGGAACCTACTACAGCAACCTTAGTGTTACTGATTCTTTTTTTGTATCTAAACTAAGAACCAGACTCAGAACTAATCATTTCCAAATTTATTACAGCAACTTTGGTGCTACTATGGTTGAGGACTTTGAGGCGTATGACACCACAGGAGGAAGACGTGTTTTAACTTGTAATTATTCCGGTTACAAATATTTGTTCGTGCCTCCCATCATCTGGGATACACTAAGCAGGGAGCATTCCTATCCAAGAAGCTGGATGCCCATTCCATCAAGTTCTGTAACAGACAGTACATGTGGCAGTGATTTATTTGCACTGTTCCCTGTGCATCAAAATAAAGCCAACGCTGTGAGAAGCAATGTACCTTACAACAATCTTAAAACAGTGACCTTCCAGTTTCTGGACGGGAAATATGGGCAGGATAGTGCCGGTAATCTCGCGTACGAACCACCGGATCGGGCAAAAGGGATGATGGCTCGCGCATGTTTTTATATTTGTGCGGCATACCATACTGCCGCTAAACCCTTCACATTACCCACATCCAATCAGTTCATTACCGATTTACAAGACCAAAAAGTTTTAAAGCGCTGGAACCTGCAGTTTCCACCATCCAAATACGAAATGGCCCGGCAAGAGTATGCTTCATTCAAGCAAAATAGCCGCAATCCATTTATTGACAACCCCAACTGGGCTTGCTACATTGATTTCAGCAATATGAAATACAATGCTTCCGGGGATTGCAACAAAGTGAGTGCATCTACTCGTAAAACCGGCAGGAAAACCGTTTCAATAGCAACCATGCCCAACCCTGCCACAGATAAAGTTTCCGTTGATCTCAGCGCATTTGGATCGAAAAACACAAATTTGCTGGTAATGGATATTACCGGCACCATAGTACTTGAAGCCAAATCCAATGGAAAATTACCCACACTGAACATTTCAAAATTACCTCCAGGCGTGTACATGTTGTATGCGCACACACCCAATATACATGCGGCAGTGAAAGTGGTAAAGCCTTGATTTTGACGCAATGGAATTGCAGAAAAGGCTCTTACCGGGCCTTTTCTTTCTGTAAACCGGGCTTTTTGGCATAATATTAGCTTGAACAAATACAATGTTACCTCCGATTTTTGTTGCCGTAGCTGCTGCTTTCTCCGCCTTAACTGCGCGATCCGCTGAAGATGCAAGTCGCCTTACGCACTTATTTGCCGAGGGCAATTCGGAAGAAATAGCGAGTTACTTCAGTGCCAGCGTGCAGCTTACTACCCCCGGAAGACAAGGGGTATATAGTAAAAGTCAGGCCAAAATGATCCTTTCCGGATTTTTTGAACAAAACATACCTAAAACAGCCAAATCCTTGCAACAGGGCAAAAGCGAAAATGGCGCCCACTTTCTGGTCATTTCCCTTACAGCCCGGTCCGGTGAATATAAGACCACGGTGTTTTACCGAGGCAGCGGCAAGGCCATGAGTATCCATGAACTAAAAATTGAGAAATAAGCCGCAACTTTGCAGGCATGGATTTTACCAGCCAGGAACTTATTGCTTTTATCAAAACCTGTATTCAGGAAGACCAGGGTGATGGCGATCATTCCTCCCTTGCAAGTATTCCCGCAGGAACCCGAGGACACTCGCGGTTGTTGCTAAAAGAAAATGGCGTAATTGCTGGTATGGAACTGGCGAAAACCATACTAAATATTATGGATTCAGAGATTATTTTCAATCCGTATCACAAAGATGGAGAACATCTCCCTGCCGGAACCCTCCTGGCGGAAGCCACAGGTTCCGTGCACAGCCTGTTGCTGGCCGAACGCCTGCTTCTCAATTTTATACAGCGCCTTTCCGGCATTGCCACCCAAACTGCCGCCATGGTAAAATTAACCGAGGGTTACAAAGTAAAAATCCTGGATACCCGCAAAACTACACCCGGATTGCGTTTGCTCGAAAAATGGGCGGTGATAACCGGAGGTGGTGATAACCACCGTATAGGGCTGTATGATATGGTAATGCTGAAAGACAACCACAACGACTCGGCCGGAGGCATTATCGCCGCTGTAAACCGCACGGTCGATTACCTAAAAACCCATCAAAAAAAATTAAAGATTGAGGTAGAAACACGCAACCTCGATGAAGTAAAGGAAGCCCTGAATACCGGTGCAGTTGACCGCATCATGCTGGACAACTTCACCCCTAAGGCCTGCAAGGAAGCCGTGGATTTTATAGCAGGCCGCTGTGAAACCGAGGCCTCAGGTGTTATCCATGCCGGAAACCTTCGCGATTATGCAGCTACGGGTGTTGATTACATTTCGCTCGGTGTCCTTACCCATTCAGTAAAAAGCTTGGATATCAGCATGAAAACCCATAGTATCTGATATGCGGAAACCAATTATATTCCTATTTCTGGGTTTACTGGGGCTCTCATGCAAGGCACCGAAACTAAACCAAACGGCTGCAGAAACAACAGCTAATTCCGGAACGCCTGCTCCTGTAAAAAGACCATCCATATCCCGATCCAAAATCCCTATGGAAAAACCTGCTCCCTCCAAAACGCTTGTCTGGCTTGATTTCGAAACCGGTTACAAAAAGGCAGTTGCTGAAAATAAGATGATTCTGGTGGATATATACACCAACTGGTGCTATTGGTGCAAGGTGATGGACCGTGAAACCTATACTGATTCAGCCATCATCGCAAAAATTAACACCCAATTTATTCCGGTAAAAATGAACCCAGAAGTGGATGCTACCTTCCGTTTTGGCGATACGGTGATGAATAATGCCGAACTCTTTCTTTGGCTGGGTCATGGCAAACAATTTGGTTTCCCTGCCTCCTACTTCTGGCTGCAGCCGGGCAAATCCGATGAGCGTTATTGTCTGGCAGGATACCACGAACCCCTAGCTTTCATGCAGATTCTCAAACAAATTGAAGTCAAAAAAGCCGCAAAATGAGACGAAAATTTAAAAAACTGCGCCTCATTGAAAATCTGGAAATACAGGCTGCCGTTGCCGAGGGCAATTGCATAGCCAGAACCGAAAATCAGGTTGTGTTTGTGAAATTCGCCGCACCCGGCGATGTGGCTGATGTGCAGGTAGTAGCCACAAAGAGAAACTACCAGGAGGGGCGCATCGTCAAGCTGCATAAGGCTTCTGACAAACGGGCTGAACCCTTCTGCATACATTATCAGACCTGTGGCGGCTGCAAATGGCAGCATCTGGATTACACCGAACAGTTGGCTTTCAAACAACAGCAGGTAATCGATGCCTTTGAAAGGCTGGCCGGATTGTCTGGTTTTGAAGTGCTTCCCATTCTCGGTGCCCAAAAAACACGTGAATACCGCAACAAACTGGACCTCACCTTCAGCAGTCGAGGATGGATAACCACCTTTGATGCTACTGCAGACAACAGACCCAATGCACTGGGATTTCACATTCCGGGCAGGTTCGATAAGGTGGTGGACATTGTGCAATGCCATCTAATGACAAATTATGTCAATGACATTCAACGAGGGGTAAAAGCATTTTGCGATGCACACGGTTATACCTTTTATGACCTGATTGCCCAGCAGGGCCTCATGCGCAACCTGATGCTGCGATGCAACCGCAAAGGCGAGTGGATGGTGCTGATGAGCTTTTTTAAGGATGATACCGAGAAAAGGGAAGCACTGCTGAATTACATACGGGATACTTTCGATAAAGTCACTTCCCTGGTTTATGTGATCAACCCCAAGAAAAACGACACCCTGCAGGACCTGGAAGTGCAGTGCTACCATGGTGATGACCACTTGATAGAAGAGGTGGGCGGCTTGCAGTTCAAAATCAGGCCGCAGAGCTTTTTCCAGATCAACAGCGAACAGGCCGAAAACCTCTACACCATTACCAAAGATTTCGCTGGTCTTACCGGTAAAGAGCTGGTGTATGATTTGTATACCGGAACCGGCAGCATTGCTTTGTATGTGGCCGACCAAGCCCGGGAAATTGTGGGCATCGAGTACGTTCCGGAAGCCATCATGGATGCCAGGGAAAATATGCATATAAATGGGATGAGCCACCTGAAATTTTATGCGGGTGACATGAAAGAAATTCTAACCGCAGATTTCATTGCACAGCATGGCAAACCCGATGTACTCATTACCGATCCTCCCCGTGACGGGATGCACCCCAATGTGGTAAAACGCATTCTGGAATCCGAACCACTGCGCATTGTGTACGTGAGCTGTAATCCTGCTACACAAGCCCGAGATGCAAAACTGCTTGATGAAAAATACCAACTGATAAAGATTCAACCGGTGGATATGTTCCCACACACCCAGCACGTGGAAAATGTGGGCCTTTGGGAACTGAGAGAACAGCATTTATAAAATTTATTTTGTCAATTTGTCAGAAAAACGATCTTGACACCGGCTGAAAAGGGTAAATTTGAAAAATATTAAAACTCATAAATCATGAAAAAAATAACCTTAATCCTCGCACCTGTTGCTGTTATAACCGTGGCATTTTTGATGTATTCCTTTTCCGCAAAAGAAGAGAAAAACAAAGCTGCCCAGTATGAATTTACTTCATTTACTGTGGTAGAATCTATTCTTCCCAGTGGCGTTGGGCGCTCCAGAATGATTTATACGCTGGAACAGCGCGACTACAAAGCGTTCACAACCACACGCACAGAAGAAGACAATGAACGCAACAAATCCGATCGCAGCGAAATCCGAGTAAATAATTTTGAGGAAACCAAACTGCTTAACTTTTTTAACCTCGGCGGTATCCGTTTTCAGAATATTGCTGCAAATGATGCTGTTATCAACAGTAAAGTAAATGCCATGCTCAATGAGGGCTGGGAAATTGTGAACATCGTGGCTGGCGTGGAGTCTTCCACCAGTGTAAATGGAGATGACGGTATTTTTATCAGTCGCTTCTATTTTAAGAGAGCCAAATAAACATACTTCATATTCAATGAACAAAAGCCCCATCACGTCGACGGGGCTTTTGTTTTATTCCAATTAAATTTTACTATACCGAAAATAAATACAATCCCAAAAAGGCCAGAATCAGATACGGTATAATACCTGCTGCACCCGCATAATCGCATGCAATGCGCTGTCCGGCCAGCAAACCGGTGAGGGTAATTACGGACAATAAAAATGTGAAATATCCTATCGTTTCATCATCCCGTGACACCAACGTAAAAAATCCGGTAATCGCCATCATTCCGCAGGCAAGTTCTAAAATCATTAACAGATAAAACAAAGTACCAGATATCGGTTTTAAAAAGGTTTTTTTAAATACAGACAGAATGTAGGTTTTGTTACCTTCCATCTTGAAAAGCTTATCCAACCCCGATTGTAAAAAAATCACAGCCGGAAACAACAGCATCAGGCATTTCAAAACCATCATCTTATCCATGCATGCAATATAGCAACAAAACCCAACAATCACATTTTGCTGACCAACGACTATAATGACCTTAACTTCGCAGCGTGGAAGAAGAAATCCTGAACGAAGACGGCACCCTGTTTGAACATTACCATTTCGTTGCCGACCCTGGTCAGGAGTTTATGCGCATAGACAAGTGGCTGATGAACAAGCTTCAGAACGTCAGCCGCACCAAGGTGCAGACCGCTGCCGAAACCGATTGCATTCAGGTGAACAGCAAGCCCGTAAAGAGTAATTACAAAATCAAGCCCGGTGATGATGTGCGCATCCTGCTTCCCGAACCGCCCCGCGACACGGAAATTTACCCCGAAAACATTCCGCTCGATATTATTTACGAAGACGAACACCTGCTAATTGTGAACAAGCCTGCAGGCATGGTGGTTCATCCGGGTTGTAACAACTACAGCGGCACATTGGTGAATGCACTTGCCTACCATGCCGGTATTTTACCACAAAAAGACACTTCCCACCGCCCCGGACTGGTGCACCGCATAGACAAAGACACCAGCGGCCTGCTTGTGGTGGGCAAAAATGAATTTGCCCTCAGCCACCTGGCCAACCAGTTTTTTCACCACACCATTCACCGACGCTACCTGGCGCTCGTGTGGGGCGAATTTGAACAGCCCGAAGGCACCATTCGCGGCTATATGGCCCGCGACCCCGCAGACCGCAAACGCAGCAAGCATTTCGAAAATGAGAAAGATGGCAAAATTGCCATCACCCACTACCGCACCCTAGAAAACTTCTATTTTTCATCGCTGATTGAGTGTAGTCTGGAAACAGGCAGAACCCACCAAATCCGAGCCCATGTTACTTCACAGGGTCACCCCATTTTCAGCGATGAAATCTATGGCGGAAGGCAAATCAGGAAAGGCTCCGCATTGCCCAAATTCAGGCAGTTTATCGAAAATGCCTTTGATATGATGCCGCGTCAGGCACTGCATGCCGCAGAACTGGGTTTCATTCATCCCGTTACCGGAAAAAAAATGCACTTCACCGCACCGCTGCCTCAAGATTTTAGCAGTTTGCTGGATAAAATCAGGATTTACCTGGCTTAAACCAAGAATTTCAGCCAATCGGCCAGTTCGAGCTGTGTAGAAAGTGTTTTGTCTTTGGCATACCAGCCTTCCAGCAATAATTCGTCAGTTTTTTTGCGGTAGGTTGCCCAAGTAATGCCGGCATCCCAATAGGCCTGTAAATTATGCGATTAAGCTCACTCGTAAGACAACTCAATTTCGCCACTGTGTGGAACCGCCTGGCAGGTGAGCACATAACCCTTGGCAATTTCATCATCGGTCAGTCCTTCTCGCTCCAGCATGTGCAATTCTCCTTTGGTAACCTTGGCCCTGCAGGTTGTGCAAACTCCCACGGTGCAGCTGTGGGGCGGATCAATGCCGTTTTTTATACAGGCCTTTAGGATGGTGGTTTTGTCGTCGCAGGTTATTTGTTGCGATTTTCCATAAACATGTACCGTAACATTGGCGGTTCCTGCAAATGCAGCTGCTACTGTAACCGTCTCTGCCATTGGCTCTGACGAGGTTGGGGCCGAGAAATATTCGGTAAACACATTGCCTGCAGCCACACCGGCTTTGGAAAGGCTTTTTTTCACCACATCCATCATAGGTCCCGGACCGCAAATATAATATTGATAATCGGCATAAGAGCCGCCAATCTTGGATTGCAACACGTTTACCACCTTATCTTCGGTCAGGTGACCTTTCATGCCAAACCAGGTCAGCGGCGCCTGATCGTAGCTGTGAATGACCCTGAAACGACCGGAGTACTGTTTTTCCATATCGGCCAGTGCCTGTTTAAAAATAACGCTGTCAGGGTTGCGGTTGGCATACACCAGTGTTACCTTGCTACCGGCTTCATGCAAAAGCACTGCTTTGGAAATGCCCATCATAGGTGTGATGCCACTGCCACCGGCAAAAAGCACATAGTGCGTGCTGCGGCCTGCGTCAGGAATAATGGTGAACTTGCCCATAGGCGCCATAACCTGCAGCACATCGCCTTCTTTCACAGAGCTGTTCATGCAACTGCTCATGCGGCCCTGGTCTACGCGCTTGATGGTTACGGCAGGGTGTGCATCAGCAGGTGCATAGGTGCACAGCGAGTAGCTTCGACGCACTTTTTCGCCGTTAATTTCAGCCTCAAAGGTGAGGTACTGCCCGGCAGTATATGAAAATGTTTCGGTGAGTGAAACGGGAATATTCAGGTGAATGGTTACCGCATCGGCGGTTTCTCTTACTACTTTGTGTACGGTTATGCCGTGAAATCCTTCTGACATTGGGTTGCAAAAATAAGGCAAATATTAGTTAACAGTTTACAGTGGATAGTCCACCGTTCTGTGCATAATCCTCGTTAAGACTAACAGTTTATTGGTTTAATTGTTTGATGGTTTTTGGGGCAAAGTTGTTGTTGAAGGAGTTTTTTGAATGAAGGAATTGAATAATGAAAAAATGAAAGAGTTGCCATGCATGGATAGATGGGCAAAAGACCGGCATGCATTAACCAATAAACAATGAGACCATTAAACAATTCACCAGCGCCTGGTCTCACTTCACTGCGTTGAGCAAAGACCTATGGTTGGTAAACGGTATAACACAACCTATCCCCTTGGCTTTAGGGGTCTTATCTCCAGATTCACCGGATGACAGTTGGCCGGGCTTTCCAGCGCATACACAATCTGGGCAGCTACATCTTCCGGCATCAGCATGTTGTCATGGGCCTTAATATTGGCG
>Ga0194116_10002338_pt1 | contig 24742 bp, 27 predicted proteins | sample TA2MahsurfametaG_4_FD_148617 | JGI IMG/M metagenome (GOLD analysis project Ga0194116, IMG submission 148617) | Freshwater microbial communities from Lake Tanganyika, Tanzania - TA2015008 Mahale S9 surface | ecosystem: Environmental > Aquatic > Freshwater > Lake | place: Tanzania: Lake...
TTGTAAATGTGAGATTGTAGTGATGTATTGATCCAATATTTCTCTGACTGATATCTAAGATATTTCAAGTCAAATAAAATTTGATCAGTTGTAATTTCTGAGATATCAAGTGAAAAACTTGGTAAATAAAAATTCTTGAGCTGTTTTAAACTTACTGAATTTTAAGTCAAACCACACATCATTTTATACATTTTTGAGATATTGAGCGCATGCGATATTTTATCTTAACAGTCTTTTGCACGATAAAAGACCAATCATTTCAGTATAGACAGGTAAAAAAGGTAAGGTATTTTATGAAATTTTTTATTTTAGACAAAACAAAACAAATTGTCAATTAGTAATTAAGGAAAATGTTAATGGGTTTAGAAAAGTGATAGTAAGTATAAGATAGATAGTTAGTGAAAAATGGGAAAATGTTAATAGTGAAAGAAAAATAGTAAAGATAGATTTATACAAAAGTAGTTTCAGTCGCATGACTTTTCTTAATTGTTTTGACAAAACTTCTTAATTTTTGCCAATTGTTTTTGGGAGAATTAGCAGCTTTTTCAACCCTGTTTTCATCTTTTGGTTTGACAAAGTATATAGGTGTCATCGTGTCCAAGTTGTAAAGAACTTCAGTCAGAAAAACACCTCCTTCAACTTTTTTGCCATTTCCCACATCATAAAGACATTTTGGTTGGTTGCTTTCAACGCTATTAGGTCTGAAATAAAATATGTATATTAAGCTAATCTTTGTTTTGCTTTTTGATATGTATACTTTTCTTTTTCCAGAACTTTTTCAAACTTAATCGCATTGTCAAAGTGTTTGATGCTTTCAGGGAAAGTTGAAGTTTGGAGTCTAAAAACAGGTGTGTATTTAATAATAGTTAGTGTTATCTTTTTCTCTTTAATTACCCATTATTTTTTACAGGTGACAGTCTTTCACGCTCTTGACACGATGTACAAGATGGAGGCTGCACATTCTCGAAAGAGGGTTGAGGAACGTATGGAGTTTGGATTCTAAAACCAGGTGTGTATTTAATAGTAATTAGTAGCATATTTTTTTTTTTAAAGTTACCTATTTATCTCAACAGGCGCAGATGGGCGATTATGGTTTCCATAATCTTGAGGTTCGGCTGTTGCTCCATAGAATTCGATCGATGTAGGATATCTAAGGTAAGCGATAATGAATTAATCTTTAACATTGATATATACATAATATTTTACCTGTCTTTTTCAACAAAAGTGCTTGAATGAACATTGACAGTCGCTGTAGAAGAATGGAGAAAACTGCTAGAATGAATAATCAATACTTGTTTGAAAATATTTAGGTTTTATTTATTTAGTTATCGTACTGTTCTTTTTCCAACAAGGCTCTTGCATTTGCAAAGTCTCGAATATCTTGAACTGACTTCTTGAACCATTCATCGTAGGCTTTATTCTTTTCTGTAATTAGGTAAGTTTTTATATTTATACTCGCTTTAATTACATTAATTTTACCAAAATATTCGTTCATCTCTATATTTTTCTTCCTTGTTTCTTCTCTAGATTCCTGAAGTTTTGTTGTCAATTCACGGATCCGTTCATTTAAAGCCATTTTTTCTCCTAAACAAGTAAATTTATGATTTTATAGTTTCAAAATAAAGTTTTCATACTTTCAGATCTCAGCATGTGGCTTGTCATATCATCTAATTCAGTTTGAAGCTGCTTATTTTGGATCTCGAGTTGTTGACAGTATCCTTAAAGAATATATTATATTTAACAAGTAGCGATTAAGTGATATTCGAATGGTTACCTCTCATTGCTTCATTTTCATGTTTAATTTGTTCATTTTCCGCCACCTCAGTTCCCGGTCTCAAACCCAAAAGTGATGTGAATGACATTATTAAAATAGGTAGAGGAGACCTCCTACAATTGCATCAGTAGCCAGGAGAGTGAGAATTAGATTGATGTTTTGGAATAGTCTCTATAAGGAAATTTAAGTATAATTTTGAATTGAATAAACAATCAATTGTCATTTACTTTATATGTGAAGTAGTCTTTGAATGCTTGGATACAGGTGGTGTTGTTGGTAGAAGAGGTGGAGGTTGCTCTTCTGATAGTTTCTACTTCAATCGGAGTAAATCCTGCTTCAATATCGTCTTCTCTTGACATTTGACAAAAGTTTGACTAAAGTAAAAAAGATAGAAGATTTATGTATTAAATAATTGAGTTAAGGTGATTTGATATAAGATACTTACAAACAGCAAGAACAATCTTTAGTTAAAAAAAATGTCTACACAGATTGCCGATAAAGGTTTGTGAGAATTACCAAACAGACACCTAAAAGAAAATTATTTAATTAGTTTAGTTAGTTAGACAAGCGGTTAGGTCAAATTTGGGTTGGGTTGGGTTGGGTTGGGTTGGCTTAGGTTTTTGGGGTAAATTACTCAATAAGACTTGGGATATAGGTAAAATAAGCTTGGTTTTCAATTTATTTTGGGTAGATAAGCAAACAGTCAAATTTTTCACTACTTGATGGCAAATTTGACCAGACCGCTTAAACCGCTTACTAGGCAAGCGGTAAAATTTGATACCAAGTAGTGACAAATTTAACTGTTTGCTTATCTACCCAAAATGAATTGAAAACCAAGCTTATTTTACCTATATCCCAAGTCTTATTGAGTAATTTACCCCAGAAACCCAAGCCAACCCAAGCCAACCCAAATTTGACTAGACCGCTTACTAGGCAAGCGGTAAAATTTGGGTTGGGTTGGGTTGGGTTGGGTTGGGTTGGCTTGGGTTATTGGGGTAAATTACTCAATAAGACTTGGGATATAGGTAAAATAAGCTTGGTTTTCAATTTATTTTGGGCAGACAAGCACACAGTCAAATTCATCACCACTTGGTGACCGCTTACTTAACAAGCGGTAAAAAATTTGACCAAGTGGTGATGAATTTGACTGTGTGCTTGTCTGCCCAAAATAAATTGAAAACCAAGCTTATTTTACCTTTGTCCCAAGTTTTATTGAGTAATTTACTCCAATAATCTAAGCTAAACCAAACCAAACCAATCTAAACCAAATTTAACAGTTTCTCACACAATCTCATTCAAAATAAATCCATTTTAGGTTAAAATACTTACAAATGATGATAAGAATCTGTAAAATGAATTATTTCCATCAAAATTAATCAATTTTACAAGATAATTTTACTTACAAGATTTTCAGTAGTCAAGAGCATGTTTTTACTTGAGAGAGGTTTGTGAGAGAGAATCAAAAGTGGGCTTGTAAACAATTAAGTTTTTTATTGATTAGGGAAAAACCCCCTATATGTGGGTGGAGAGGAGAGCCCTTTTAAGCACCCCATTGCCATGAGCAATTAAAAGTATGGAATTTCAAAAAGGTTATTAATCATTATATGTTGGTTTTTGTGTGTTGAAAAATGTGGTGTAAAAATAATTTCATTTATGTATCAGATTTTGCCAATAACCAACTTAAAATCATTTTTTATCAAAAATGTGCCGCAATGGCGAGTCAAGAAACATTTTCTTCATCAGCGCCGCATCAAGGATTTACGAGGTCTATATTGAACCTTTTGTGTTTGATTTTGTGATGTTACATAGAGTCGAATCCAATCTGTAGCGTAGCGAAGAGAGTGTTTTATGACCGCTACACACAAGAAAGTCAAAGAAGGATGCTTTAACACTCTTAACCATTGCGACACCTATTTTTGATGGTCATAATTGTGGTAAATAATCTCCAAATAGTGTGGTAGAGACAAACCTCTTGGCAAGCTTGTGCGCGACTTTTTATGGTATTCAGGTCAGAAATCTTGCTATAAAAGATTTGAAATTTTTAATTTAGATTGTCAGTAGACTTCATTACTTCTTTGAAGTGAGATGAAATGGCTGAAATTTATACTCAACCAGATGCCGTTGGGCTTGATGAGGAAGCGTTATCAGATTTGGAGACTGAAAAACAACCAGACTCTCAAAAACACTTGATGTTAAAGAGTTTAAGATCAAGAAGGGCAATGTCTGATCTAAAAAAACTCGCTCCTGTATCCCCATTTTCGGATAACAATAAGCCGGGTACATATAAGCGAGTTAAAAATCTCATTGCTGATTCAGAGTAAGTTTTTTGTTAAATTTATAGTATTGTGACTTATAATTTCTACAATTTTTAGAGACGACGCAGCAGATTTGAGAGCTGTGAATGAAATCATCACAGAACCGTTGACGCCTGAGGAAGATAAGATGTTGGAAGAGGCATGTCAAATGGATTACCGATCGATCCACTGCATGGAGGCTCCTAAACCAGAATGTTTCCAAAAATTGGATACAACTTCTGTCGTAATGGAGATGTCACGCACTTTGAAGCCTTGTTGTGGAGATCATGAAGTAAGAAAGAAGAGAGAAAGAAAGAAGGTTTATGTATTTGATGATTTTTGTGAATACAAATTTGTAGATGCTTCATGCCAACATAATGTGGAATGAAATTGCGAATTCAGGGATCCATAATGCAGGCCAAATCATGAATCAGACGGTGAAAATGGTTATGGTGATGCTAACTGCTACGAATCCCCAAGTCTTTAATATGAAGAAGTAGAATAAATTACATCAATTTTTAAAGTTTTATTAAACCAAGTATTAAGAAATAAAGTATGATATAATTTTTTCGAAAAAAAATATCAAAATAAAGTATTTTCAATTTACATCTGTTGTATATTCTGGGTCGGGATTGAAAAGGGTCGGCCCTGTTGTATTTTCTATTACATGTGAAGAGATGGTGGTTTCTTTATTTAAAGCTGTTGGTATATTTGTCATTGTCTTTGTTGTGTGAAGGACATTTTTCTCATTTAAGTTAAAAAGAGACGCACCCAGTTTTTCAGGCAGTTTTTCATACAGTGTTTCGTTGTTCCGTCTCAACAAATTTTTGACAATAATATTCAGATTTTCATCACTCATCTTGTCAACTATTAATGATCCCAATTGAAACATAAGAATGAGAATGAGCCCATAAGTTATCAAACATTTAAATTTTCTTTCGATAAAATTTGAACAGAAAAATTTATTTGAAGTGTTTCTGATGAGGTGAGCCATGTCCTCTTTCGCACTATTTGTTAAACAGGGGTTAATTTCTTCCATGACTATACTATCTGTCCCACAATTTCCCATCTAAACAATATATAAAGAGCAGTAATGATTGTCTTTAGATATCAGAACTCAGAAACAAGTTTGAAGATCTTATTCTTTAAATACTGTCCTAACAAAGTCTAAAATGAGACCCGCCAATCTTAAACGTTTAATCGATACTTTGTTCAAGTCAAGTTTGATGGCCTCAGTTGTCGCAGGTCAAAATCAAACAATTGGTTTGATTGACTATGATAACTTGGACGACTCAAATCTGGTAATATATTTACTTTATTTTGTACAAACAATCATAAAATGGTGTGATAATTTTAGATGGATTATATGGTCGATAAAGCATTTGATGATCATCTACCAACAAATGCGGATGTTAATAACGGCTTGCAGATAAAAAATGGTTTTGTGATTGGTATCAAAAATGGATCTGACACGAGCATGATGGCATTGTCGAATCCTGAGTTTGCAATGACTGAAGAACGTTGGGCCTATTTGATTGAAAAAATTGTAAGTAATTAATAATGGTGAAAAATTGTTTACATATGTATGAGAAATGTCGTCTAATATAGGAACAATATCGTAATGAAGTTACGGAAAGCAGATTAATACTAAAACTGCAAATGGACAAAATGGTTTCTGGCGTTGAGGCCACACATGTGGCCAATAGAGAAATTTGGAAAGACAGTATAGAAAATAAATTGGTAAGGTTAAATATATATATGTTATGGATTAGAAAATAAAATTATAATTTTTAGGATGTGTATCGAATGGAAGATGTAAAAATCAAACAATCAATAGAAAATGAGGTTGACAGCGTTGGAAGAAACATTAAACAGTTAGAAACGAAAAATGCCAATTTTTGGGAACTTGTTCTTAAAGAAATTCGCAATATGAAGGTATCTTAAAAGTTGTAATTTTGTAAATGTTTGATGTATTTAGTTGTTATTTAAGACTGTACCTCAAATGGAATCATCTCAAACTTTTGTGGACGTGCGTACTGCCGGGTCAGAAGTTGCAGCCAAAAAATGGGTGCAAGAGGAATTCAATTTGATGAAAAAAGATATGTTGCGCGAGTTTGACAAGATTGGTGGAAGAATGAGCCTAATATCAGAGGTTATTAAGTATGAGCTTTCTTAATAAAAATTAGTTTAAAAAAAGCTTGTACTTGATAATAGAATATGCAATGTGAGACCAAAGCCATGAAAGACACGACAGTTGATTGTCTGTGTGAGCCTGCTGGTTCCATGGAAGGCAAGATGTTGGGTGGATTTTCGATGGCTTGTGATGAAATGCGTGCTGAATATAAACTTTACTTTATGAATGTTGTAGTTCACACGATCAGGACTTACCCGTTTGTTGTGATGGGTTCCATTGCATTGATTTTTTTCTCAATCGGGGTTCTCATTACAAATATCTGTTTATACTTGTGTTTTAAAACTAAATGCAAAACTCCAAGGATTATTAGAGAAGAAATTGAGGTCGCCACTCAATTGTTGTAAATTTTCTTTTTTATTTAATAATATAATTCACATGTCACATTTTGGGCATAATAAATACTTCTTTTGAATGTTGCTGCTGTTGTAAGGGTCGGAATGAATACCACAACTGTATATCCATCTTTTCGAGTCAAAGTGGGTGAGGGCTCTTTTGTTAATTCGAATTGTAGACACCCGATGTTTTTTTGATGCTATAACTTGAAAATCAAATCGTTTGGGGGTTGCGTATAGTAAACAGTTTTTGTAGTTTTCGAATTTCATCCTATTCTTAATGGCAACTTTACCAAGTCCCTTGCACACTTTCTTTTCTGTAACAGAGTCAGACTTAAGTTCTTTAAGTTTCATTGCATAGCACTTTGACTTGAGACCGATGAATTCTTCACAATAATGCTTTCCTGCTAGCTCATCTTTGAAATAGCCTAGCTTAGCTTTGTTTTTGTCATTGTAGTATGGGTGGTGGGGTTCAAAGTTTGAGTAGTCCATAAACTTGTAAACGTGTGCTCTAAAAGCGGTTTTGTTGTCAACCTTAAATAGAAACGAGTCTGTGTCGCTCATTCCCAAGTCTATTGTAAAGTCAGAGCCTTTTGCCAGAACATTGTGATAAAAGTCAAACATAAAATGTTTGCTTAATTCCAAAATGGCAAAACCAGCATAGATGGGTCTGTCGTGAAAAATTTCTGAGGGTGAATGAACAGTTTGTATAAGATTTTCACCGATAATGGAAAAGTATTTAAAAGTCACCCAAGATGTTGCGTTGTAAAAAGATTGTATCTTAGTATGAATTTTTACATCAACATACTTTCGAACGTTTTGAATTGTCTTTCCATAGACACTGTTGGCAACCTTTTTATACTGGTCTTGCTCAAATTTAGTTTTGGAATTTTGTCTTGCCATTGTGCATTTCTCAATAAATGGCTGTATAAAAGAGTCTTGATCAAATTGTAAAACTCTGTGAATGCGTGTGAGTTTCATGCCTAATTGTAAGTACAATTTTAGGTTCTTAAAGTGCAAGATATAGTTGTGCCTGTTGTCAAAAGTAGTAATTAGTTTCTTATCGCTATACTTTTCTTTCTTCTCTAGCTGACAAAAAACTTGCTTTGAAAATGGAGAGAGATCATTAAACTTAATTGTTTGGGTTTCTGGAGCTAGCGGGAAATTGCTGTGCAAATCGTGAAGTTCTTTAGGATATTCCAGATCCACTTCTAAAACATACCCTCTTAATGTTTCTGTGTCGACGTTTTCCCAATCTATGTCCTTGAAGATTTCTTCGTCTATCCATTCAAAGTTTCGATATGGCAACTTTTCCATTTGTGCAAGTCCATATAGATTCTAAACATGAGAATTTATAAAAAAAATATATATTAATGGTATAATTTGTATATGACTCACATTTGCATCTATGTAGACGATTTCTTCATGTGCGGGGTCTTCAACTTTTAGGTGTCTGGTATTTATAAAGCTAATTCCCCCACGAATGGCAGCTTCAAAAAAATGAACCATATCTATGTCATGTAATTCATCAAGTTCGCATTTCGTCATCTTCAGCATTACATCGAAAGAAAATGCCGGCAGACTGATGTAATGTGCTGGGTCCAATCCACCAAAATTAGTCATATCGACGCGAAATTTTTGAAAGATTTCAGCAAGCAAAAAGGTGTCAATCTTGCAGTAAATTTGGGCATAGTCTAAGAGGTTGTGGCAGTTAAACATTTTCCAGACCCTTGTAGCAAATTTATAATCTTTTTTACTTATGCAAGTCTCATTTAATGAACTGTAAAAGAGACTTCGTTCGGGAAGAGTTAGAGTGTTTTTCATTTTTTCCAAACTTGTACAGTATTCATAGGGGAAAAAACTTTTTCCCAGAATCGCTTCAAACTTTTTGTCATCAAATAAACTTCCCGTCTTTACTAGATCCGTTTGCTTCAAAATTTCGTAATTATGCGAAGTATTTCTTAGATCTTCTGATAGTTGAGCGAGTGAAGATTGAAGGAATGCAAGTGTGTCAACAAGTTTGTACCCTCTAAATGAGATTGTACGGAAATGTTCTCCGTTAAATGGTATGACTCTAATATCGCCTACATCTTTGCCATTCAATGCCCTGATAATAAAATGAAAATCATATCTAGATCCATTGTGAATAAAGATTGGCAAAGACAATTGTCTTTTTCTGTTAATGTTGCACGATTGACAAGCAGCACCCAAATATGCCCCTGTGTAATGGTCATGATCCCGACACTTGTTCAAGTTTTGATCATTTTCATCACCCTTCTCAAACGTTTTTTCACACAAGTAGCATTCATTTGAATTAATAAAATCTTCTTTGTCTTCAGACGTCATGTTCATAGGTACTTTGCTGTTTAGCAAGGCTGATAGACATTTGTCGTAGAAAAATATTAGATGGTCGATGAGTACATCAGCTGCATTCTCCCCGATATAGTTATATTCATGAAGGACTTTGTTTTTACCGTGAATCACAACAAAGCAAAAAGCAAAGGGTTCCTGATGATTAATGATTTCAGAAAATGACTTGTCACATTTACATCTTAGACTTGAACAATTTTCGCAAGTCTTAACTGTTGGGTCTAGCACACATTCAAAGTCCAGGAAAGCAACAAAGTCTTTTAGATGTTTGTTTTCAAAATGCCTGAAAGAAATTTTTCCACCTCTAGCATATTCAACAACGGCTTTGTTTTTCGAACAATAATTTTCATGTTTTTTAAATGCCGATATCATGGAAAACTTGTTAAAGCATCTCACACATACCAAAGATTTTCCCCAAGATGTTTTCTTTCCTGCGATATAGGTGTTGCTCAGATACTTGTGGATATTTTTTATTCCTAAGAAGTGTCGTTTGAATGTGTCACTACCGTTTGAAGTGTCAACCATCAACAAATTAATTGTTTTATTTCCATTGCCAATCCCACATTCAAAAGGAAATATTTGTCCCATAAGTGTTCTGTAAAGAACATTGACGGTGATGTTCAGTTTTGGATTTTGTTTGATGAATTTTTTCACATGTTTGATGTGAATTGGGAATTTTATGTCTCTAAGGTTCAACATTTTTTCCCAGACTTTATAGGATACTTTTGGATGGATCAAAAAGTATAAACAACGCAAAAAACATTTGTTGTCTGTATTTTTTGGGTTGAACAGATGAAGCTTATTTTTCATTCTTCTAATATTAAGGGTCTCCATATCGCTTTCAGACATATTCCTCACATAAGAACCGCCCATGACAATAGGTTTTATTCCCACAATTTCTATATCATATGCAACAGCTCTGTCGAATTCCCAATTTGACCCACACGCACAGAATTCTTCCATAGCCATTTCTTGTTCTCTAAAACTCTTTTTAATTTTCTTGGTTAAGCCAGAATTTTTAAGAGCGTTTGTTACAAACGAAGACCCTCTAAACGGGATTAATGTTGTTTGCAGTTTTTCTCCTTCAATAGATGTCATAGACATTTGACAAATGTAAACAAGACTTACTTTCACAATAGTTTTTTTAGCCGCATCAAACCTGATTGTTTGCTTGATGTCTTGGATGAGATCTGACTGTCCTTGGTTGAAGCTGACAGGCTCATCTTTGTAATTGTAACGATATTTGACAGCGACTCCATGAAAAGCTGACTCGTTGATGTAGAACTTTTCGCTAGGACCGTGATCAATGATGAGATGTTCTTGAAGTTTGTCACTTTGTGTAAAGATTTTTCCACATAACAGACAATTTTCAGAAAAGGTGTTATTTTCATGGTGCTTTTCTATATGTCGATTGAGGTTGAACGGTCGTGAAAAAGACCTGTTACAACCCTCAAATGAACATTTTAGTTTTCCTTCAGCCATCTAAGTAACAGCAAATGGTCTGACAAATAACCCAATAAGTTCTGCCTTAAATAAGAACCGAAATGGTTGGTTAGGCGCGCGCTATAAGTGGTTAATAAAAAACTCTTTGCTATAAAAAGGGATTTAAATGACCGTTTTAAAACATTGGAAGATTCGAATTTGTCGTGAAAGGATCAAAGACGAAAATGGGTAAAACCAGTAAAGGTAATTATCCATTACAAATAATACACAATTTAAAGATATAAAGTTATTTCATTTATTTTGAAATTCAATAAATATTTCACAATTGCCTTTGCCTTTAGGAAAAAAGCATGGCAAAGCCGCGGAAGAGACGGAATACGTCGACTACCACATCGAGACGTCGCAGAGTGGGGAGGAGTCGGAGGAGGAGGAGACGGCCGAAGAAGATGAGCGAGGGAACGAAGATTATGTTAGCGAACCTGAGATTCAGCAAAAGGTTAAGAAAAAAGTATCTCGATCGGATGCACTCTTAGCAGCTCAACTGGTACAGAAAATGAAACCCAATCCAAGCAAAATTGTTAGAAATGCGAGAGTAGAGGTAGAATTAACCAATCAGGGCCCTGTTTTACGAAGTGTTAGTAATGGAACCGAAGCTGACGCAGGAAAAATGGATGTCGATATTGCGAGTGACGGAAAGAAAAAAACAAAAGAAAGGAAGGTTGTCCTTTTCAACGACAAGAATATTGACATCAATTTGCACTCGTCATCAACTCAAGCAATCAAAACTGTGCGCGTCAAACTTACGGCCGGTCTTGTACTGTACAACCAAATCATACACGGCTTGGATTTACAATACGTTTCGGAATACGCTGCCATAACATTTATGAAAAAAATGAAAAATGACCAAGCATTTGAGTTCAGCTTCCCCATGATCATCGCTCCTCTGGTTCAAAAAGCTCTTCAATGTGTGATCGATAACAACAAATCGTTTTATGCCAACATGAAACCTTTTGACCAAATCGGCTAAAGTAAATAAAAATGAAATGCTGGATGTAATTTTTTAATTTTATATAATTGTAATTAATGCTTGGTTTAATAAATACTCTTTTTATAACATGAAAAGTTTTATTTTTTTACACTGTCACACATCAGGTTTATAAGTAAGGAATCATTTTTTTCTAAAGATTCGGAAAAGAAAAGATGGTAGAATTCATTTATTGGTCTACCCATATTTAGGATGAAAAATAAAAAATAAAAGCAAAAGAATCCGCAAAATGAACTTTTGTCGTCTTGTAGTTTGATTTTGCTATAAATAATAGGTAATTGAAATTTTTTCATAAAATTATTAATGTGTAAATTTTTTGGGGGTTTTCCAAATGAGTCAAAATAGTAGATTAAGTCATCGAGTTTTAGAACACTTATAAAATGTGAACCTTCTTCATAATGTGGTGAAAGATTAAAAATAATGGAAAATTTTTTACGTTTTGTATCAGGATCCGTGTCTGAAGGATAAACACCAATGAAATTAGATCCTATAAATTTTCTACATAATTTTTCTAAATACAAGTTTGTTAGACCATTCATTATTCCAAAACTTTGACATTACGTTTCTCGTCTAAAGCTATAGTCTGGGTGTACGATGCATACACAATCATGTAAATATTATGTGTTAGACCAGTACTCCATCCAAGATCAACATCAATGTAGCCGTTGTTTGTGGCGTGCATATGAGTGGCATTACAAAGATCAGGTGAAAAATCGAAGGGATAAAAGTTCATATTGTTCTCAAAGTCTTCCAATGTTATGTTTAGACAATGATTGCTGTGATGTACACCGCTGTGGTCCAAAAATCTGCGGTATTCACGTAAAAAGTCTCCGTTTGCATAGTTTGGTCTTATTGGTGTTGCGGTAAATGGTCTGCCATTAATTTTGAGATTCATCATGTTAAGGTTAAAGTGGTTAAATGTAAAGGGATTTTTATGCAATAAACCGTTGTAACTGTCAGCGTGTAAAAACCCAATTATTATAGATCTTGGTAGTTTTCCATTTATAATGTTAGTTATTGTTAGTGTTTGAGTGCCGTTTGCTATCAAAAATGACTTTAATTTTGATTGGGTGATGGGAAATAGTGCAGGCTCTTTTAACATGCGGGCTTCAATTGCTTTATCAAAACCTTCATCAATCTTAATTTTGTGAATGTACATCTTTAGTGCCTTAATTTGAATTTTGCCGAGGTTTCCTGTTGAAATAAGGGGGAAACTGTCCATATTTCTGATAATTTTAATAGTTATTTTTGAATTGGGTGGTATGAATCTTTCCATTTGGAAGAAGTCGCAATGGAGTGGTGTATTGAAGAAAAACGTTTTGTTGACAACAATTAAATCTCTTCGGCTCGTAAGAGCTGCATTGTTTGCTATACTGTGTTCTGATCCTGGAGTGTCTTTGGCATATCCTAACATTTTGAGGTGTGTATCGCACGCATCTTTTCCATAAGACATGACAGTTTCCATAAATGATTTAATAGGATATAGAGAGCTGCTAAGGTCATTTACGGCAACACCGTTTATGTCGATTTCAATTTGCCTGAACATTGCATGAGGAAGCAAGTTGCAGTGAGATATTAAAGCATTAGAATCATTAGCAGGTGCTTGACCACCTTCAGCAGCAGCCGGTTGTGGTAATGTCCAATCCGCACCATCAGCTTTTACAATTCGCAATTCCATGTGTAGTCTTGTCATAGGTAGATAAATGTAGTGTTCAGGGTCTTCATTGATGTGAAATTCAAACGGACCACTTTCCAGAAAATTGTTAGCTGTATTAAGTTCAATAGTTGTTCCATTTCTTAATACATTTTCGGGAGGGGCCACGGTGAAATAATCCAAATTTCCCGTGGTTAGTTCCTCCTCGTCTGTTATATAAGTACCAAGACCGCGTCTGTCACCCATTTTGTTTCTAACCTTTGCCTGAAAATGTTCACAATAAAGAACATCAAGATTAGCTTTAAGATACAGAGAATATCTTTAAATACAGTATTGAAGCACTTGAATGAAAAAAATATGGCATACGAATTGAAGAGTAATTATATCATATTACGGTGTCAGTTTGTTTTTATTATTTTTAAATCAAAAGACTTGACTGTTTCACACATTAACGTAACAAAAATAGGGCAAATGTCTGACATGGATACTGTTGAAAAAGTATTTAAGGACGATGTATTTAATCTTGATGAGATAGTTATTTTAAACAAGCAAATTGATAACATAACTGCTGTGTATAGTCATCATGAGCAAATAGTTTTGCAAAAGATAATTGAACAAGTTAAAGAAACAAAAACCGTCATTTACAATCGTGAAAAGTTTCCAGGTCTTTTTTTGCGGTGTAAAATTGGGACGTTGATCTTTTTTCACACGGGAAAAGTAATAGCAGTTGGTGTTAAAACAGAACATGATCTGTATCTGTTATTTAATGATTTGAAAGCTTTTTTAGAAATTTAAGACAATGTGTGACCATACTGAGTCAGTCATAGATGAGCATGCTGGCGATGTTATTTGTACTCAATGCGGAGTTGTACTTGATAGATATTTTATACGCTCTTTTAGTGATAAGAATGAAGTAACCATTAGACCTCCAGATAATAAGTCAAATATTTTAAAAGATCTGCTTACACACTTACATCTGCCGTTGGAAAGTTATTATGAAAATATTTCCAAAACATTAAATGAGTCACAAAATAAAAGAGCAAAAATGCAAAAGGTTGTTAGCGAGATCTATAAAGAAGCTAATAAAAACCGTTCTTCAGTATCTCTAAAAGAACTGCAAAATTTGACAGGTCTAAAATCAAAGCAAATAACATCAAATAATGTTCAAATTGTAAGTGTGGAAAATTTCTTGGAAAAGAACTATTTATATTTTGACTTGACTTATGAAGACTTTACACTTATTAAAGAATTGCTACATAGTTGTAAAAATAATACCGGACATCAACCACTTACTATTGTAGGAGGACTATTCTACCACTACTTAAATAAACAGAAGAAAAAGAAAACATCGATGTCAAAAGTGGCTTCCGTTTTAGGAATAAATCCTGTGTCTATCCAAAGATTTGTAAATAATGTTTTATCATCGAGGTCATGAACTGCAAAGGGGACGTGGCTTCGGCTCTATATTAAAAGGCTTGTATAGACGAATAGTTCCCATCGCCAAAAAAGGAATAAATATTGGAAAACGTATTTTAAAGTCTGACTTTGTAAAGCATTTGTCAAGTAGCGCAGCTAGTGCCGGTGCAGAAGCTTTAAAAAATGTTGCATACGATGTTTTGTCAGGTGAAAAACCTTTAAACGAGTCAGCAAAGACAAATATAGATAAGGCTAAGAAACGGCTTGCCGAAGCTGTAATGGGTCGTGGATGTAAAAATAAGAGAAGGAAAAAGTCAAAGAGAAAAATTACGAATAAAGAGATTGTAAAAGCATTTAATCTTTTAGATTAGCCAGTATGAATCAGTTTCAAGAATATGATGATAATGATAAGACATGGAAAAATGTTCAAGTGCTTAACGAAAATTTTGACAAGGAAATAATATCTAGATATACATCACCTGGAGATGCAATTGCATTCTCACACCCAAGAACGGTCTATGAAGCATATAACAAGGAGGTTCCGTTTGCGAGAATAAAAAAAATACTCAGTCAGATAAGATCATCAACTCTTCATAAAGAATTTCATGAGAGTAAACGAAATATTTCATATGCTAGATATAAGCGTTATCAATTCCAACTAGATCTGTGTTTTATGATGGATCTGGGGCGGTATAATGGAGGATTTAAATATTTGTTAACAGTGATTGATTGTTTTACAAGATACGCATTTGTAAGACCTTTAAAAAATAAAAAAGGAGAAGGAGTCTTGGATGCCTTCAAAGATGTTCTAATTGAAGCTATTCAAAAACCTAAAACTATTGTATGTGATAAAGGCACGGAATTCACCAACAAAAATTTCTTAGATTTTTGTAATAGTCAAAATATACGCGTTATCCTGCCTCAAACAAATACACACGCCGCATATGTTGAAAGGTTTAATAGAACTATCCAGGTCATTATACGAAAATTCTGTACACAAAACAATACAAAAAGATATCTAGATAATTTGCAGGATTTAGTAAAAACGTACAACTTTAGAAAGCACAGAATGATTGGTGTGTCACCTTACGAAGCTGAAAACAATCCCGATGTTCAAGTTATGATAAATAATCTTATAACGGAGCGGGAAGGTAAATATAAGAAAGCAAAGCTGGATTTGCAGGTTGGAGATTTAGTTCGAATATCTAAGAGTAAAGACAAGTTTTCGCGCGGATATAATCAACAATCTATAAAAGAAATTTTTAAAATAACATCAATCGATACAAGTAAGCATGTCCCGCTTTATTATCTCAAGTCAAATGAAAATGATGAGGAAATTATTGGAGGGTTTTACAGATTCGAAATAACGCCAGTTCTTCTACCCGAATTTTGATACTATTTAAATAATTTAATGTCATAAATTCTTAAATGAGTAAAAATAAAAATGGATGAAATTTCGTGTTGTATATTGTCTAATGGATCAAATGAAGTATTTCCTAAAAACTCTTTATCAAATTTCTCAGTAAACTTTCCTAATGTATTTGAAATTTTAGATAATGAATCACGTTACAAAAAGTGGTTCATTGCCCTCAATAGCATTGGATTGTCACAAGATTTTGATGTTGAATATAGGAATGCTCCGGTAATGTTTACTGTCATGGCTACAACACTGTCATCAATAAATAAAGAATGTGAGGCAGTTAGTGTGGGTGATCCACAATGTCAATTTGTACCATCTACTTTATCAATGTTGTCTTTACGGGAATCTAGTCCATTACATCGTAAGTGTTTTGGAAATTCCGACATAGTAAAAAATTGTGTTGTTGAGTCATATGAGAAAAAAGTTTTAAAAATACTACAAAGTAGCTATGTAAAGGAAAATGTGAGTGTGGACATCAATAATTTATTAATCACATACTTTTTTGAAGAATTTACACATATTTCAATATTTAGAAAATTGAAAAGAATGTTTGATGACGATACGATGTTTACAGTGACTAGTACAGGAGGTTTGAGCTTAAGTCTAAAGTCTAAATTAGATAGACTAGTCTTTGTTCGTTCAGACTTCTTAAATGTTTATGAAATAGATCACGACTTTTTAGAATATGATGATAATACAGACGCCGGCAAAACAAAAAATAGTAACCTTTTTTTATCGTTAGAACACGCACGAGAACTGAATTTAAAAAAAGTAGAGATCAACGGTTTTCTGTTTGTGATTTACGTCATAAATATCGAATTTCACACACTTAATTTCACGTATCAATCTATACCATCAAAACTTGTGAGTAAACCCAAGATTTTGAGAATACAGTGCGACAATATCCATCATCAAGTTTATAATGATCATTACTCGAAAGATTTAGAAATTGTTTATCCACAATTTGACGAGACCAAAGAACATTATTTTCATGAATTTCAAAATCCTGTATATGTTCCATTATTAAACTCACGCATTGACAATCTGTCATTTCAAATTCTCGACGAAACTAATAATCTCGTCAATTTTAAATCAGGTCCGGCAACAATCTTAAGCATCACATTAAAAAAAATGTATAATTTCAAAAAATCATTTAGTGTGAGAATATCTGGAGGCGATGATTTTGATCCAGTAAGTCAATTAAAGTGTATTTTGCCCAGTACACTTAATTTTTCAAAATCATGGTTCGTGGCGTTAAAACAGATTAGTTTTTCATCAAAATTCAAAATCTTTCCCAACAGTAATTTACAATACATCATTGTTTCAACACCCGAAGCAAATGCCGCAGATAATAGAATGCAAAACATAAGAAAGCGATTTACCATTGCCAATGGGGTATATACAGCAGAATCTCTTATAAATCACATCCAGTCTGAGATTATTTCTTCGGGCTATTTGAACATTAATTTATTAAACGGTCGTGTCGCTTTAACAAGCACGAAATTATGTAACGTTTATATTTCATCATATCTAGCCAAAATATTGGGTTTTCAAAATTTTCTCTCTCAACAAGACCTTCACAAGTTATCATTGCAATCAAATACTACTTCATATTGTGACAGATTAATCAACGTTGATCTGTTTAAACCTGTTTATTTTATGGTCTACTCAGATTTGGTAAAAGAATCTATTGTCAGTAGCAAATTTACGAATTTGCTAAAAGTTGTTCCTATTCAATCAACAAATAACGACAGTGACTCATTTCAAACAGTCGAGTTCATCAACCTAGATTTTAGAGCTTTAGCCAATCATTGCATTAGTGAAATAAGTGTTGATATACGAGATCACGCTGGCAATCTTGTTCAATTTGAGAACACAAATATTAACTTAAATTTGTTTTTTACTAACAGTTTGTGATTATGGAAAATTATTACGGCTTTGTTTGTGTATTATTTTTATTCATTTTTATAGTTAGTTTAATCTTTCTTGTACCATTTTACATTCCCGCATAAGTATAAACAAATGATTTTGTAAAATTTATTTTTCCAAAAAAAGAAATACAATATGTATCATAGTAAATTTAATGGCAATGCTATGTTAAAAGAGCCAACAATTGTTTCGCTGTTCCCATGACGCGTTCTTTCTTCAAATTGTTCAAAAATATTGATCAATTTGTGATGATGATACAATAAGTCTTTCAAATAGCTCACTTCCATTTCTGTGTCAGAATAGTAAAAAGTGCTTAGCATCATATCCCAACAACATCGAAGTTGTTCATAATATTTTAGGAAATCGTTCAAGTATACCGATTTGACACTAAGTTCAATCTTGTAATTTATGCGACCATTTGTTTCTGTTTGAAAATGTGTGCGTGTCAGGTCCAAGTAATAAAGCATTGTTCTAATGACGTTAGCTGAAACCTTGGTAGTTTTGTAGTATTCTACAATCTTATCTTTGTTGTCGTGCAGATCCACCAAAAGTGTAAAACTGTCCAAGGTTTTTTTCGTCTTTTTAATATAATCTGTCATTGATGAAAAAGATCCGTCAAATCCGAGTAAAGTGTTAAAACACATACAATGTTCCTTTCCCATACACACAGGAAAATATTTCTTATAATGTGCCATGTTGTAGTGGCACGCAAAACAATGTTAACGCATCAAAACACATTCAAATACTGTCAAAACCAAAAAGTGTTACTCTATTTATACTTTTGACTTCAAAACACGTGATTAAGTATGGATACATGTGATAAAAATGTTGTCTTATGATATGAGATTGCCCACTCCATTTAACATGCTAGTGGTGGGGCCTAGTAAAAGCGGTAAAACATCTTTTGTAACCGAGTTGGTAATTAATGCACATGAGATGTTTACAGTCAAACCTGTACATACCATTTTGTTTTTTTCTCAAAGACAAGAATCATACGAGACAATGTTGACCCAGAATCTTGTAAATGAAATGATAAATATAGAAACGGCAACTGTAGATGCAGACGAACTGAATCGAAAAGTCTTGCCTTATAAAGATCTTGGCGGGTCTTTGATAATATTTGATGATACAATGGCACATATTAGAGAAGATTTTGCGAAACTTTTCACAGTTGTGGGCCATCACACCAATTGTAGCTTAATTTTTATATCCCAAAACTTGTTTCATAAAAATCGTTTTTATAGAGATATGTCATTAAATTTTGATTTTATAACTTTGTTAAAAACGGCAAGAGATAAGCTACAAATAGCTACATTGGGAAAACAAATTTGTCCAGGCAATTCTCAATACATCACATCGGCCTATAACGACGCGACGAAAGACCCATACAGCCATCTTTTGATTGATTGCAGCTCGGCAGGAGTGGATAAGGTTAGAGTGCGAAGTAAAATATTTAATGCGATGTATCTTCAAAATCTTTTAATTGTGGATGAAATGGAACCCTACACTGTTTACATCAATACAAAATAAATTGTTTGACACTATTTTAATGTGTGAGCAAAATATAAAATTATAAAAATGCTTGATAAAAAAACGGCTCTTTTATATACTTCTCTAAGCAAATTGAAACCTACGGAATTGGAATTGTTTATCAATCACGTAGACGAAGGTTGTATCAATAAAATTTGTGAAGGAGTGTATAACATTATCAATACTGATTTAGGAATTTCAAAAGCCAGACGTACTCATTTGAAAAAGCATTTGAAAAATACAAAGTCTTTAAAAAATCTAAAATTAATAACAAAGAAGAGTACAAATTTGAAAAGGAAGCGTGAGGCGTTGCTACAAGAAGGTAGTGGTTTACACTCAATATTTACAACATTGGCACCGTTGATGACTCCAATTATAGTTGGCAAAGAAAATACAAAGAATAAACCCAAAAAGTCGAATTAAAACAATGGCAGCCGCAACTGGCGTTTATACTAAAATGTACTTGGTAAGTCCTGCCATGTATAATCAAGTCAGAGACAATTTAAAAGACGTTTTACAAAGGCGTGCATTAGAAGAGACAAATCCCGGGACATTTACACAAGCTGAATTAAGCGGTATTGAAGAAACTTATGATGATGATGAAGAAGATAGTCAAGGTGAGGAAGATACCACTTTGCAAACAACAAATTCACCAACACGATCGACAACTAGTGAAACAAGTGTGTATTTTGACACACAAAGTCAACCTGCAAGCGATCTTGATGATTCAACCACAGAATTTGGACCAGAAACAGATCCAAGTTTGAGAATATCAGGTCAAATAAAGAGAAAACGCGATCAAGTGCAATCGCCACAGTCAAGAGCAGCTCAAGGTGCAATTCCGAAAAAAACAATGAAATTTGTTCCGCAACAACATAGCACTCCTCTTGAGTTGTCAATACCTGGACAACATAGGTGCGATATGTGTGGTGCAGTATTTACAAGTTTTCCCGCCTTAACAAACCATAAAATTACTCAACATAATTTTGACCAATCTATTTCGCAAACAACATCAGCTTCTATCCCTTCAAGATCTAGAAACTTATTTTTTAAATGTTTTATATGTCAAATTCCGTTTGAATCAGCTAAAGCGGTTCAGCAACATATACTAAAATATCATCCGACGAGCAAATCAGCTAAAACGATGGCAATGGCTACACAACAATCAGTATCAACAACAAGTCAGCCACAATCTACAATCGCTTTTACACCAACCCATATTCAACAACCAATTACACCCGCTCCCGCTGCTAGTTTAAATCAAAGTCCTAGCACATCAGCTAGAGATTTATATCCTACAATCAATATCAGATCTCCAAGAGTTTCTACAATTTCGTCATCATCATCACCAGCATCAGCTAGAGATCGAAGTCCAATAACTAGAAATGTATCACCCGCACAAGCTAGCACCCCTTCTAGATCTGTACAGTCTACACCTATTAGGGCCGCACCATCACCCCAGCAATTGGCTGCGGCAAGAAGACTTGATTTTGACGCGACTGCACAACCAAGTACAAGTCAACAAGCAATAGCCGCAGCCAATTTACAACCGGTTCAACCCGAAGTTGCTGAAATAAACGTGCCAAGATTGCCCTTACAAACCTGTCAAGAGACTAAAAAAACTAGATCTCCTATACAAACTCGAACAAGAACCGGGGCAAAGAAAAAAGTAATCATAGAAAGCTTCAGAATACAATGTGAAATCTGTGGTCAAACATTTGCTAAAAAAGGAGGTCTAACCAAACATATGAATACAAAACACAAAACTGTTAATCGTCAATTAGATTCGGATACTGAAATGAGCGGTGCGGGGATTAAAAAAAAATGGAAAAAATTCTAAAAAGTAGCGCTACTTTATTGTTTTAAATTAAATTAAAAATTAAATAAAAATAAAAAGTGGTGAAGAATCAAATCATTTAATTGATGTCATCATCGGCTTGGACAGCGCTGTCCTTCTTGAATACAATACTTCCTTCATCGTCACCATCAAAGTCCTCGTTGGCGAAACCTTTGGCAGCGGTACCTCCCTCATCGTCAGAGTTCGATTCCGGCTCTGTAATGTCGATAAAAATTTTATTTTTGAAATTGTGTGAATTTAGTAATAGAAATGTATATACCTGGATCATTTGTTTCTTCTCCCTCATACGCCCAATCATCTCTTTTCTTCAGATAAGGCTTTTTGAAGACGCGGACCATTCGATCGTACGATCCACATTCTTCACATACTTGAATGCGATATACCTAGATTGTTTAATTGTTAGACTATACATCTATAATTTAAAGCATTAATATGACATACCTCTTTCATCAAAGTTATGATGAGTTGATGGTGGCGGTACTGCATGTTAGGAATTAAAGCTGCGAGCCTTTTGTCGTTTTTGAAAAAAAGTTTCAAGAACCCACGTTCTAGAGTGGCATCGTCGAATCGTCCCAAATTGTATTCCATAAGGGCGGGTCCAACAAAGCGCCACGGCATGTAACGACCATTTTGAAAAAATTCATGTATAAAACCAACGAGGCAGTGGTTGAATCTTTCAGTATTACTGGCAGACATTTTCCAAGTCAGTTGCTTTCAAACTGTTGCTGGATGAATACTTCGCAGATTATTTATAGAATTTTAAAAGAGAATGAGCGACCGCAACATACGTCTACCAACTGTCGCAGACTTTAGACGCTACGGACCCCTTCACCAAGCTCCTGCCTTTGACATCTACAACAATTTGCCTGGTGACGTACTTGTTTTTATTTTTCCAAACTATTTTTTATTGGAAGAAAATGTCATTAGCGAAGATTATTTAGTCAAATTGCGACTTTTTTGTTTTTATTTACGAAAGCAAGCTGAATATGAAGACTTTATTCAAGAAATGAATGATCAAAAAGAATTACAACTTCGTCGATTAGAAGAAAAATTAAATGAGAAATACAAGAAAATGCATAAAACGTGTTCAGTATGTAAAATAAATGAACTTGAATTTTGATTTTAGGGATGTTTTAACTTGAATTGGCATGGAAACTAATCTTGAAGTACCAAGAAATATTGCAGAATTCATCTTCTGGGTTTTAGCAGCATTATTCACATTCCTCATGCTATGTTTGATGCTGAAGGTATTCATTGTGTCTCCTTGACGGGCATGGATATAGTCGAAGCAATAGTGTACTTTCTCATTGCACAGTTTGTGTTGCCTCTAATTTTTGTGTTTCTTTTTTTCTTTGTCGTTTATACAATTGCAAAATTATATGTATAAAAATGCCAAGTCGCACAGGAAGATGCGAGTCACACAGACAACCGGAGAGAGGTGAAGAACCACAACCGCCATATCGATCTATAGATGACATACCTATACACTTGCGAGAGACTTATATAAGACAGACATTGTTGAATCTTGCTACAAGAATTAGAGGTAGAAACAATCAATTTGCTATCGTGATCAGAAGCGCTGATGAATTGGAAGCCCATGTTTTACACGAGATAAATAGATTGATTTTAGACGACCTGAACGGCAGACGTGTTCCGGAGTTGCATAGAGAAAGACTTATTCTTGAAAGACCACGACTCCCACCACCACGCGGTAAAGTAATAATTTTTTATTAAATCTACCGACACATCTTATTATGAAATTATATACTTTACAGCAATTGAAAACGGCCTTCCTCGCCAACCACCTCCATCACCAGCTCCAGCTCCAGCCCCAGCTCCAGCTAATGCTCAAAATCGGAATCAAGAATCCGACCATGAACAGTCTAGGTCAAACAGCGCATAGGTCACAAATCTTTGATGTACATATTAGACCGCGAGATGGAATTATAGGCAAAAAATGTGTCTATACTATTACCATCCGTCTAGAAAATACTCACGACGAGATAATCACTATTTTGAGTGATTGCATAAATATTATTAAACATGAAAATGATGCCTACATAAGAGACTTCGCTGGGAACGATGATGGTGAAGATACATTATCGCCAGTCTACCTGATTAAACAATACAAGATTTCTGCCACCTCACGATTAGCGGAAAATCAAACAATTATATTTGAATGTGTGATTCAGGGTCTTTATGATCATGTAAATTATATTGTACCAGATTTGGTTGCTCTTATTATCAGACACAAGAAAAAATTTTCAAACTCGAGATATAGAATTCCGGATATTACAAATGAAAATGAAGAGGACGAGGACGAGATACTCGGTCATCCTTGTCTACCCTTGTTTAAATGCGTGTTTTATCTTGCTACTACTCTCTTTATTTTTTGTGTCTATTGTGCCATTTTCATTTTGTTCGATTATTTTTTTTAAGTAAAACATTTGTATAAATTTGTGTTCTTTTATTAAATAAATTAGTAAAGTACATCAAAACGGTCTTTTAAGTTTATAATACATAAATCCGGACCATATTTGAAAATAACACTATACACCTGCGCACATCAGTATACCTACGACAATTTCTCCAATAGCTATAAAAGTCGGAAATAAGTAAAGACAAAAAATTTCACAAAAATGCGACATAAACTCATTGCAAGACATTTTGTTTTGCGATTTACAGTCGTATATATTATCAAATACCTAAACACATAAGTATAAATCCGGCAATATATCCGGCAATATATCCGATAGTTATTAAACACGGACAGAAAATTTCACAAAAACACGACATAAACTCATTGCAGGACATTTTATTTCTTAATTTTTACGTAAATAAAAATGCTGTTGTTTCATTCATCAGTGTGTTGTTGCGTATAGTTGCAGTCAATATCTTTTGAGGTTCAGCAAGTAGATACATAAGTCCGAACAAAAGAAACAAAACAATCAGAATATGATACAACAACATTCTAAAGCACCGTCTGACATCATACAATTGTAAATACTGAAAATAAATTTTGATGTTTGAAATTATTTACTTGATTCTAAAAAAGTTGGTTTACCAACAATTTGTAGATGATGTTATCCAGTCTATAGCATTTGCAACACTGTATTACCAACCACTAAACTAGCTTTTATAACAACTTTTGCTTGATAAAAGCAAACACCTGTTATATCATCAAGCGTTTGCTTAGCAATCAACGGTTTGAATAGTGCAACAGCCTGTTAATTGCTAAAGCCAGCCTGTGCAAATTCACGAGCGTTTGCTTAGCAATCAACGGTTTGAATAGTGCGACAGCCTGTTAATTGCTAAAGCCAGCCTGTGCAAATTCACGAGCTTTTTGGAGCAGCGGCAGCCAGTTCATTTTGGAGCAGCCGAGCCAATCCGCGCAGCGGATTGGCTCGGCTGCTCCAAAATGAACTGGCTGCTGCTGCTCCAAAAAGCTCGTGAATTTCTGCAACACCAAGGTCTTTCCTAATG
>Ga0194116_10002339_pt1 | contig 24732 bp, 21 predicted proteins | sample TA2MahsurfametaG_4_FD_148617 | JGI IMG/M metagenome (GOLD analysis project Ga0194116, IMG submission 148617) | Freshwater microbial communities from Lake Tanganyika, Tanzania - TA2015008 Mahale S9 surface | ecosystem: Environmental > Aquatic > Freshwater > Lake | place: Tanzania: Lake...
TATGTCAATTACTGGATCTACAATTATGGTAAGAAAGCAAAAAGTTCAAAAACAATAATTTTAAGAAGAGTCGCCCTATAAGCCGGACGCAGTCAAGGGGCAAGTTTTCGAGCGTAAATATTATTTTGCCCGATATTTTTGCCCGTTTCTAAATATAATTAAATGTCATTTTTTACCTTTTTACTCCCGCAAAGATCTCCCTATCGGTCAAATAAATTGTAAAGTCGGAAAAAATCTCTCTATCTGTGATGAACCATAAGCCACAGCGATTAGCAAAAATCTCCTAGTACGTAGTAGCATGTGGCGCTGGCCAACCTACTTTGAAATCGAGTGACAACTAAGAAACAGCCATCTCCCTTGGAAAGAAGAGCCGATGACCATCCAAACGAAAACCCCGAACCTGCTGGATAACCCGCCGATCCCCGTGCAGGCCAAGCTCGCCGCCGCATGGACAAGCTTCATGATCCTTTATGTCTACGTCGACTACTTCCACCTCTACAAACCTGGCATCGTCGACAACATCCGGGCTGGCATCGTCTTCGAGTTCGACATCAGCCCGACGTTGTTGACCGTGTTCCTTGCGGTGATCGCGATCCCGGCCCTGATGGTCGTACTCTCAATGGCGCTGCCCGCCCGGGTGAACCGCACCACGAACCTCTTCGTAGCATCGCTGTACATCCCCGTCACGGTGTTCAATGCAGTAGGGGAATCTTGGGACTGGGCGTCCTTCTACGGTCTCTCCATCGGAATCGAGGTGCTGCTCCTGGCCTTCATCCTGCGATCCGCTTGGACATGGGCGCGCACATTAAAAATTTAGCGGTTAAAAAACAACATGTTGACTGTGTGAAGAGTTTGGGGATCTACAGCTGCGGCTGACGACCCAAAAGAACTATAGCGCCTTATCCAGAGCAGTGGAAAATCTTTGAATGTCTTCAGACGAGTTATAGAAGTGCGGCGAAATTCTAACTCGGCCATCCTTAGCCCATACAATTATGCCTGAGTCAATCAATTCCCTCCCAATGCGCTCGAAATCATCACTCTCAAAAGCGACGATTGGCGAATGCCTCTCAGGTTGATCAAGACCAAAAGGTTTTAGCTCCCGAGAAATCAGCTCGCCCATAAGTTCTTTAAGAAGCGCTCGATTTTTCTCCCAGATTGACTCGATTCCCACTGCTTGAATCGCTTTTAGCGAATTTCGAAGGAGCAATATCCCCGGGTAGTTGGGAAGACCTTCCTGGAAACGGCGAGCATCCGGCCATAGATTGAATTTGCTGGTTCTATTCTCTCCAAACATCTCTGAGACGCTGTGGTAGCCCACGTAAGGAGGCTTGAGGCGATCCAAGATTTCTGGATTTACATAAAATATCGACACACCATGCATGCCAAATAACCACTTAAAAGTTCCCGCCGCAAAGAAATCCGCTGCTGTGGTCTCTATCTGAACTGAGCCGAGTCCTTGAATTCCGTCTACGAACAGAAGAGAGCCTGCAGCCTTAGCAATCTTGGCCAGGCCTTTGACATCCAAAATCATCCCCGTTTTGTAGCTCACCGAACTAGCAACTACCAACTTGGTCCGAGAATCAATCCTCGCCGCGTAATCTTCGAGAGCCATGACACCTCTATGTGATGGGACCACTCTGACTTCCATGCCTGACATTCCCAATAGCGCACCCGTGAATTCAGTTGTCAAGAATTCAGTCTCAGAGAAAACCAGATTATCCCCGGTTTGCCATTGGATAGATTTGATGGCGGCATCAAGACATCGAGAGGTGCTGGAGAGAAATACTATGTCTTTACCGGGGACATGAATCACCTCAGAGACAAGTTCCCTGGTCTCCTGTTCCAGTTGGGTAAGCATTGATCTTCCCTCAGATCCGGAGCTTTTACAGTTGGCATATATTTCAAAAGCAGAAGAGTGTGGCTCATAGAAGAGACTTTCGGCCCCGGTATTTAGATAAACGGAGATAGGATCTTTGGGCTTTCGAAATCTGGAGATCAACTCATCTAAATTCAATTTGAAGCCTCTCTCTTCCTAGCTTCCAACTCTTAGACATACAGGATCAATAATCTAAGCTTTCTCGCCGGTGATAACTGCAAATTCTAGTGCAACTTCCTCGCCGAAGTGGCATTCAACCAAATTGGTTCCGTTCACTAATCGAGGCTGTGGCGATTCGGTATAGCAGCGTGAACTATCGCTAACTTGTTTGCGCAACCAGCACCTATCAGCAAAGTTACATCCAGCGCTCATCGCGCCTAATCCAACTAAATTCTCGGTAGATTCTTCGTCAATGATTCGCTTGGATTTTCTATTTGGATCTCCGGAGGGAGCGGCATCCATGAGCATTCGAGTGTATGGGTGGGCCGCATTTTCTATAACATCTCTAGTTTGCCCAAGCTCGACAATGCGACCTTTGTACATGACCGCTATTCGATCGCAGAAAAAGTTTGCGACTCTGAGATCATGTGTAATGAACACGATAGTGAGGCCAAGGCTCGCCTTCAAATCATTCAGTAGATTCAATACTTGTGCCTGGATTGATACATCTAGGGCAGAGACTGGCTCATCCGCAATCAATACTTTGGGACTGACCGAAAGTGCGCGAGCAATCACAATTCGTTGACGCTGTCCACCACTGAATTGGTGCGGGAATCTAGCTAGGGAATCCCTGTGCATCCCAACCTTATCTAGAAGTTCGATGATCTTTTCTCGCATCTCTTTTTGATTTACATCCCCCAGAGATTTAAACCCAGATTCGAGGATGTCTAGAACGGAACGGTACGGGTTTAATGATGCAAATGGATTCTGGAAGATCATCTGAACTTGATGGTGAAATCTCTTCTTCTCGACCCCAGAGAGTTCATTAATGTTCGAGCCTCGAAAATTCACCTGTCCCGAGGAGGGCTGGTCTAGGTTGACCAGAATTCTCCCTAAAGTTGTCTTCCCTGATCCACTCTCACCAACAAGTCCCAAGGATTCATTGAGTCGCACATGAAGATTGATTCCATCCAATGCCTGGGTACCGTGCCGTTTCTTGGAGAAAATTCGTCCTCTTCCGAATACTCGCGTAACACCTATTACTTCAAAGAGATTCATCTCGGAGTAGGCGCTTGCTAAATCGTCTGACATTTCTATCGCAACTTCTTTCCTTGAGTTGACTTAAGTGTCTCCAACCTTGTTCTTTGCTCGGTGAAATGACAACTTGCCCAGCCATCCTGGAAATCATCTTGAATTGCCGGTTTCTCCGAACTACATCTGTCTGGTTTACCCAATTTCTCATGGAGATAACATCTTGGATGGAACGCGCACCCACTCGGCCACTCGCCTGTTCTTGGTGGTTGTCCCTCTAGTACCCCAAGCTTGCCCTTGCTCTCTCCTCTTAACGGGAGTAGGCCTCCGACTAGCGCCTGGGTATAAGGATGCTTTGGATTAGTGAAAATCTCCTTGACATCCCCAACCTCGACTATTGATCCGGCGTACATGACAGCGACTCGGTCACACAATTCAGCAACAATTGCTAAATCATGAGTTATAAAGACGATGCTAGTTCCATAGTTCTTTCGAATTCCCTTGATCAGTTCCAGGATTCCAGCTTGGACTGAGACATCAAGGGCTGTAGTTGGCTCGTCAGCAATCAATAATTCAGGCTTTAGTGCCAAACTCTGGGCGATGATGACTCGCTGTTGCATGCCACCACTCAATTCATGCGGATAATTAAGAAGATTTCGCTCTGGATCTTTTAATCTAACAAGATGCAATAACTCAAGGGCACGATCCTTTGCTACTTTCTTATCTGTTACTCTGTGGTCCTTTAGGATCTCGGTAATCTGCTCCTCCACCCGAGTCATCGGATTCATAGCAGCCAAAGCATCTTGAGTTACATAAGTCATCGAATTTCCCCGGATTTGTCGCATCTCTTCTTGTTCGATCTCCAAGACATCGAGGTTCTGAAAACGAATATTCCCCGAGACCACTTCAGCATTTGGCGGAAGAAGTCTGAGCATGCTCATAGCAAGCGTGCTCTTGCCGGAAGCAGATTCACCGACTAAGCCAACAATTTCTCCCTTCTTGATCGTAAAGGTGACATTGCTGACAGCCCTGACTTTTCCGCTGTCAGAGAGGAAGTCGACGGTAAAGTTCTCAATCTCAAGCAAGCTCCCATTATCTGCACTTATAGATTCCGTTGCGCTCTTCTTGCCACGCTTCTTCTTATCCTTAGGGAAATAACTGCGGGATGATCTTGGGTCAACTAAATCCCGTAAACCATCTCCCAACATGTTGATCCCAAAAACAGATAGTGCTACCGGAAGTCCGCCAAAAAATGCGATCCACCAAGCTTGATATGCGTACTGTCGCCCTTCGATTAATAAAGATCCCCATGAAGTATCAGGTGGCTGAACTCCCAAGCCCAAGAAGCCTAAGCTAGCTTCATCCAAGATACCCCATGCAATAGCTGCAGTAATCTGAACAATCACGACCGGGAAGATGCTCGGCATGATGTCCTTGTAGATGATTGTCATGGTCTTATGCCCAAGGCCGATTGATGCCTCTATGTAAGACTTATTCTTAACCGAGACTACTGCGCTCCGTGTTATTCGAGCGAACTGACGCGCATAGGTAATCGCAAGAGCGACTGAAACTGATTTTGCAGATGGCCCTAGGATTGCCACGATTCCAAGTGCGAAGATCAATGCTGGGATTGCGAGCAAGACATCCACAACTCGGGTCATGAAAAGATCTAATTTGCCGCCGATGAATCCTGTGAGAACGCCGATGCTGGTTCCAATAAAAAAGGCACCAAAAACAGCCGAACAGGCAACAGCCAGAGAGACTTGAGATCCGACCATTACGCGAGACAGGATATCTCGGCCAAATTGATCAGTCCCTAGCGGATGTTGAAAACTCGGGGAATTAAAGCGTTTCTCCAGATCCATAAAGGTTGGGTCATAAGGAGTCCAGAAAAGACTGACCAAAAAGACTAAGAAAACGAAGCTGACTAGTAAGAGACCAATCCTGGCGGCCTTGCTATTTGAGAGAACTTTTCGAGAGAGTGAGAGATTCTTGGTTAAATTGTCCATTGCTTAATGCAGCCTAATTCTTCTATCTAGAACGGCATGAAGCATCTCAACGCTCAAATTTATTAATACGAAGAGGATTGAAACTATGAGTATCACGGCTTGCACCACGGGGTAGTCACGTTGTAAGGCTCCTTGGATAAGTAATCTTCCTACGCCTGGCCAATTAAATAGTTGTTCAACAATGACCTGTCCGCCAAGTAGGCCGCCAAGTTGCATACCCAGAACCACCAAAATCTGTGGTAGGACGTTTCTTGCCGAGTATCGGAAAGTGATGGTTCGATTCTTCAGGCCTTTCGCTTGAGATTGGTACATGAATGGTTCTTGCTGCACTTCGATGGTCGCAGCTCGGGTCAATCTCGCTAAATAAGGAGCTAGCACCAGGCCCAGAGTTAATGATGGCAAAATCGTCAAACGTAGGCTCTCTTTGGGATTCTCACTAAAAGGCACGTAACCCTCCGGCGGAAGAATCCCCCAAGCCACTCCTATGTACATTATGAAGAGTGTTCCGATCCAGAAGATAGGCATCGACAAGCCCATCAAAGCCAAGGTCGAGAAGATGTTGTCAAAAAGAGACCCGCGCCTACGACCGGCAAGAAAGCCAATCGGCAGGCCGATCGCTAGAGACACAAAGAACCCACCCAGGAGCAGTTGGAGAGTTGCAGGTATTCGATCGATCAATAGCGGGGTAATATCCTGTTGAGATGTATAAGAAATACCGAAGTCACCACGCGTTAAATCAGCGAGCCAGATGAGATATTGCTCAAGAATGGGTTTATCAAGCCCAAAGAGCGTTGTGAATTGGGCCCTTAGTTCGGGCGTGGCCTCAGGGCCTAGAATTCCAGCCACTGGATCACCCGGCAAGACTCGCATGTAGACGAATAAAAGTGCCGATAGACCGAATATCAGCGGAATCATGAAGAGCAAGCGATTCACAAAATACTTGAGCAAAAAACACCCTTCTTCTATTCAACGAACCTTTGGCGAATCACTATCTAAAATAAAGGACTCTTTTGGGCAAATTCCCTCGTGCCTTTGCCCAAAAAAGTCGCCCTCATCTACTTGCTATTACTTAGTCAATCGTTGCGGATATCAAGCCCCGGTTCGACGCATCGAATCGAGCTTGGAAACCTTTCAGCTTGTTGGAGAAACCGACCACGTTATATTGGCCACCGACAAGAATTAGCGGCAATTCCTTATTTAGCGCGCGTTCAGCCTGCCCATAGATTGCCTTTGCTTGTCCTACCGATGACTCTTTAGCCTTCGTGATTAGCTCGTCGAAGCGCTCGTTGCACCAGCGCGCAATTAGCGATATGACGCCTCCGTTACAGGTGTAACCATTGGTGAACTGCTGATCAATAGTTCCGTAACCGTTGCCACCGTGATACATACCAAATGACCCCTTACCAACTTCTGTCCAGAAGGTAGGACCATCAAAAGCCTGAGGAAGCGCTTCGATTCCACCTGCTTTGACAAATTGGGACATCATTTCGGTATGGCACCTTGACTGCTGCCAGTTAGCTTCGTGAGGAACCTTGAAAGAGAGTCTGGTTCCATCTTTGACACCCGCTACTCCCTTAGCCACCCGAATGCCATCCGAACCCAGCACCCATCCAGCATCGGTAAGAAGTCGATTAGCTCTAGATAGAGCAGTCTTCCTATCTACTTTAAATGTGGGGAGCACAGGATTTGCGAGTGGTCCGGCATGAATCACGTTGCCGTAGGAAACTGGTCCCAGACCTTCCCAGCAGACATCCTGCTTTTCTTTTCTAGGAACGAGATAAGCGATTGCAGTACGGACTCGTACGTCATCAAACGGAGCAATCTGCGTATTAAATCCCCAGAATAGTTCGGTTGGTCCTCGAACAAGATCGTAATTAATCTTCCCAGTCTTCTTTAGACGTATCGCATCAGTTGGCGCCATTGGAAAGCTCATTTCCTGAGTCCCGGCCTCTAGGGCTGATGCATTTGCGGTGCGATCCGATGAGTAGACATAGTTGATTGTCTTAATCTTCGGGAACCCAGTACGCCAATAATAAGGATTAGCTTCCAACTTCGCACGATTTTGCGGAATGTTTGAGACTAACTGCCATGGACCGGATGTCACCTTAGGAATGATGAAATAGTTTGCGGTTCCCGTTACAGCAGACTTGGACAAAATGCCTGAATTGCCAATCCAAGCGATGCTATCTAGGAATGTTCTGTCTTTCTTAGATAGAGTCACAATAACCGAATCGGCTCCACTGGCTTTTACGCTCTTCATATTCGCATAGGAAGAAGCCATGGTCGCTGACTTGGCTGCTCTTTCAAGTGAGAAGACGACGTCCTCTGGTGTGATTGCAGAGCCATCGCTGAACTTCGCGTTGCTTCGCAACTTGAAGGTAATGACAGTGCCACCACTTGATGTTCTCCAACTCTCCGCTATGCCAGGAACGATTTTGCCTGAAACGTCGTAGTCGAGCAGGTTGTCATAAATCAACTCCATAAGTCGGAGTGATGCTTGAGTTTTTGCAATTGCTGGATCGAAACCAGTCGTGGGCTCAGCGGTGACAATATTAAGAGTGTTGTCAGCTGCTGCTGATACCGGCGATGCTTGCGAAACGGCAACGAATGAAATCACTAGAGACATGACGACTCCAGCAATCGTTACTTTCTTTCTAGTCTTTCCGCCTTTAAGCATGTTTCTCTTCCCCTTACATGTTAGAAATTTGCGCTGACCGAACTTGCTTGCTTTGTCCTAGAGATTCGACATGAACCTCTTGAATTTGCGCAACTGAGGCCACCGCTATGAAGTTGGCCGAGAATTCACATTCTTGAACAATCTCCACATTCTCGAAAATAGAACTCCCGACCGGCTTTGTCAATAGTTGATTCGGAGATTCGCCGCAGGTTTTCTTAGCAGACAAGAGCAAGTAGTCGATAAACCTCTTCTAATTCATCGACTTGAATAATCTCAGAGAGTTCTCCGGTTTCAACAGCCCTGAGAAAAGTAAAGTTTTGGCGGCCCACAGCATCAACAAGTGAGTCATTTCCGTCAGCCGAAGAGACGAGCGTCTCACCGTTACACGTAAGTCGCCCATGCGAGACTTCAAAGGTGTTTGATTCAGTAATTACAACAACGTCGTTATAAGAAATTCGAGAGTGGTAACTGACATTTACAGTGGCGGTTTGTCCAGAATTCGATCGGAGCACTCCATTTACCTCCATTACCTCTCCATTGCTCCATTTCGGTCCTCCGTAGAGCTGTGCATTGAATTTGCGAGATCCCAGCAGCCAAGAAGCCAGATCGAAGCAGTGTGAACCATGGTGCCAGACGGCGCTATCTACCCATGTACGTCTCACTCCCGTCCAGCCGATGTTCTCTTGACGAAGCATCAGACGACGAATCAAGATATTCATTGATTCGGGTGACTGTTCCAAAAGCATTTCTTTTAAACGCATATATGGTTCGGAGTATCGAAGTGTCTGCGCTACAGCGGCAAAAGCTTTGCTTGATTCAGCAGCTTTTTTGACTCTCTCAAAAGATAAAAAATCTAAAGATATAGGAACTTCACAGAGAACCGGCTTATGGCATTCAAGCGCAGCAATCGCGAGTTCAGCGTGATACTGAGAAGGCGTAGCGATAATCACCGAATCAACAAGATCGCTTGCCAATAGTTCAGCCGAATTTTTGTAACGAGTCTGGACTTCAAAACGATCGGCAAACTTAGCAACCTGTTCTTCATCGACACCAGAAACCGCAGAAATCGATCGACCAGCTCGCAAGAGGGCTTCGGCATGAACTTCCGCGATCGCCCCGGTCCCGATGATTGCAATTCCCATTATCTACCTATCACTTCTGGCGGCCGCTATGAATTCGGAGCTCGTGGAGGTGTATCCGATCGCCGTTTCTATATGACGAATCGCCATGAAATTGGCCCAATTTTCTGCTTCAGTCTCGGGAAACTCCATTGTTCTTACGCAGTCCCGAAGCACCACTACTCGAAAATTCCGATACATGGCGTCGGTCAGTGTGTATTTGAGACAAATATTCGCATCAAAACCAACTGCAATCAGATTTTTAATCCCTGAATTGCGAAGTGCGCTCTCTAACTCCGTCTCGAAGAATCCACTGTACATCTGCTTCCTGATCAAGACTGACTCTTTGCCAGGGGCTATAACTTTAGAATGCCTCAAGATGTCATTTGGCTCTGTCCATGTATCCAAAACATCAACCCCACAAGTTCGAATCGACATCTGTCGCCATTCATTGTTCTCATTGAGTGCACTTGAGAGATAATTTGTGAGGTAGAAAACTTTCATATCATTTTTGAGAGCCGCCTCTTTAACGTTAGGGATTAATTCGCTAACTATTCGATCACTTTCCGGTTCTGGCTCGTAGAAACTTGGCAGATTGGAATCAATTAAATCTGATGGTTCAAATCCTTTTCCATACACGTCCACAATAAGTAAAGCGGTATCTGATCTCGATAGCTCCAATAGATCTTCTTGATAGCCGAGAGGAGAGTGCTTGGGGTACATTCGGTAATACCTTGCAGATAATCTCATTTCTCAACTCCTTCTCTCGTGTCACTTTTGGATTTCACTAAGACATCAATTGGTGAATCGTGGAATTTCCCCATGTAATCTTTGGTTTCTCTCTTGCGCCTCCTGACTTTGATGCTTCTTCCGTGGCCTGATCGGACGCGCGCGCAGCTCCACAATTATCTCTTCGAGCTCTCGAGCGGCGGTAGACAGCATCAACTCGCCTTTCTCTGCTGTAGAACTTGATGGATCGCCCATAGTTCCAGTCTCACAGAGCGTCGACCAATACTCTTTTAGGCTAATCGGATTAGCAAAATCCTCTCCTTCTGGGGTTTGAGAGGCCAAATCAGACCAGAAGTGCTTCGTCAAATATGGATTGAAATCCTCTACAGATTTGCTCATGTCCACATATTCATCAGCAATCGCTAAATACGCGGAGGTTTCAAGCTCGCAAGCATGCCCTGTCCAATTCGATTCCCGGAACTTTCGAACAACATCCTGAACCTCCTTCAAGCTCCACCATGATGTAAATGCGCACTGCATATCTGGATTTTGAACATTCGCCTGTCGGGTCGCTACATCTAAAACTGGGACGTTACTGCCATGCCCATTTACAATCAGCACTTTGCGAAATCCGTGATAGCCCAGGCTAGATAGAATCTGCGAAGTTGACTCTATGAAAGTATCCCAACGAATGGTAATCACTCCCGGTCCATCAATATGGTGGGGGCTATAACCATGGATTATTGGTGGAAAGAGGACGGTCACATCTGACATCTTCGTAGTCAATCTCCGGCAAATTTCCTCCGCGATGACCACATCAGTATCGACTGGCATGTGTAAACCATGGTCTTCAAGAGTCCCCGCGGGAATAACAACAACACGATTTTCGGCAGCTGCTTGATTGATCTCTGGCCATTTCATTTTTGCGAAAATGTTGCCCATTGAAACTCCTTCAAATCGACCTGATTGAATCATTGAACTATATAGAACCGTTCAAATCAAGGATTGCCTTGCGGGCTAGCATTGTTAGACTTAGTGATTTCACACTCATGAACAAATAAATTACTTTTTGTCCGCGATATAGTGGAACTATGAATTCTCAAATCAGACAGTCACTCGAATATGCTGCGATTCAGCTAGTAGAGATGAAAACTCCTAAGTATGAATATGTGACTAGCACTCACTCAGGGAATATTTTTTATTTTTCAGGCAAGACGGCTCAAGTCGATGGCTCCATAAAGCTTCAAGGAAAATTGGGCCAAGACCTTTCTGTGGAACAAGGTAGAGAGGCTGCTCGAATCTGCGCAATAAATCTCCTTTCGCAGATTGAGGCAGATATCGGTCTGGAGAATGTTGGACAAATCTTGAAATTGCTTGGCTTTGTTGCTTCTGAGCCCGAATTCTTCGAACAACCAATCGTAGTAAATGCAGCCTCTGAGCTCTTCGTACAGGTGCTTGGCGAAAAGGGCAAGCATGCAAGAAGCGCGATTGGGGTTGCAGCTCTTCCGGGAAACTCCCCCGTTGAGTTGGACATAGTTGTCCTTGCCTCCAAGGATGCAAGTGAGATTGTGAGAGAAAAGTGAGCGCATTAGAAGATTTTCGCGCTAATCGCGTCAAGCAAACTTTTCGCAAGAGGCTAGCTAAACTTCCAAGAGTTGGTCTTGCACACTTGCCTACGCCTCTCGATCGATGTCTCAGATCAGCTGACAAACTAAAGATTGGTGCTTTGTTTGTAAAGCGCGAGGACTGTACCGGCCTTGCTTTTGGTGGCAATAAAGTTCGCCAACATGAATACGTTCTTGGTAAGGCTTTAGCTGTTGGCTCTACCTGTGTAATCCAAGGAGCTGCTTCGCAATCGAATCACTCAAGACAGATTGCTGCAGCTGGAGCGAAGTTAGGACTCAAAGTGTTTCTTACTCCAAAACGGGACCACTATTTTGATCAAATGCAGGGAAACTTACTAATAGATCATCTCCTTGGCTGTGAGATTTCTCCCATAAGCCCTGAAGAAAGTAGTACAGAAGCTAAGCAGAAGTTAGCTGAAAATGAGATTGCCCGCGGAGGTAAGCCGTACATATCTGGGATGGGCGCTACGGAGAGTCTTATCTTGGGCGCCGTCGCGTGCGTAGAGATTATTTTCGAATTATCTGATCAGCTGGGAAATGACCAAAAGCCCACTTGGATCTTATCTGCGTCGCAGGCAAGTACCCAAGCCGGACTCCTCTTAGGTTCTCAGATCTTGGGCTGGGACACCAAAGTAGTTGGTATCAATCCCTTAAATTCGAAGCATGAGGCCTATGTCCCCAAAGATGAAATTGAGAAAGTCATGACCTCTGCGGCAAAATTGATAGGTTTCAATAAGCCCATAGATCCGTCTCTGATAGCAAACGACATTAATTATGTCGGTGAGAAGTATGGGGTCCCTTCTCCAAAATCCATGGACGCCATGAAGTTTCTTGCATCAAATGAAGGGATTATCCTTGACCCAATTTATTCTGGAAAAGCTTTTGCCGGATTGATGGATTACGCCGCGACAGGCCGAATCGGGAAGACTGACACCGTGGTGTTTGTGCACACTGGTGGCTTACCTGGTCTTTTCGCAAACAAGGATTATTTGGTTGACTATCTCTCCCAATCTTAATCGACTATCAATTCAAGAATCTCATCACAGTCTGACTCATCAAGTCATTAATTTGCTGGTCAGTTAGTTCAGGCAGCAAAAGTCTTGAGGTGAAGAGCTTCATAGAATTCCGACACATATCTGGGTCGCCTTCAGAGATATTTGCATTCCAGTCTCCCGACCACATGACCCTATCTGAACCGTAAGCGTCGAGCAGTCTGCGTAAATAGCTTTGCGTATCCAGATACGGGTATTCACCATTTGAATAAGCGTAAAAGCCGGCCCACATCAGATACACATTTGAATGCTCAGAAAGTTTCAATAAAGTCTGAAATTCCGATTCACTATCCCTGGCATACAAGAATGAGCCAAGATGTTCAATGCGAATCCGCAGATTAGGGAACTCTCTGAGAACTCTTTTAAAGTGATCTGATCGAATCTCACTAAGCGGTCCTCTAACGGATGCGACCCAGTCATTCTCAAATATACTCTGCCAAATCGAGAGCGGTTTATTGCTCTTTGAGCCGGTCTCAGCAAACAATCGTGCCCCTACGACCTGTGACTCTTCGGCATAGGTGCGAATCTGTGCCGTCACATCTTGCTTGTCGTAGTCAAACATCAAGATTGCACAGAATTTATCAGAATTGGCCTGAGCTACATCTATCAAATACTCATGGTCGAGATTGCCGATATTCTGTGATAAGACAGCACGCGAGATACCCAGAATCTCCATATCCCGCAGATATTTCTCGACTGAAGGAAATTTCGAGCGCGCTACATGGACATGGCTTTCAGAAACCACGCCCTGCCAATTCATCTACTTAGATAATCTCTTGTTGCGGTGAATGCGTGAGGCATCTAGGTAATCATCCAATAGAGTAAGGGAAAATTCTCTTACCAAATCCGTCGCACTAACTGCATCACTCTCGCTTATGATCATTACTGCTCCTAGCCTTCCAGGATCAACAACCTTAATCTTGGAACCATATCTCATCTTTATCAGGGATAGTTTCTCAAAGTGGCCATCAAGATGTATCACAATGTAATCAAGATTCACCTCATGACTAAAGAAGTTAAAATAGTTGGTACTTGTTGCAATCAATTCGCCTAGAGGAGAAAGAAGTGTTGATGGCGCCGGCGGTCTAATAGAGCTTAAGAAATAGGTTCTGAGCTGATATGCCCAATAAGCTTGCATCAGACCGCCATGATATTCAGATGGAAAAATAAGAATCTCAATACCTGATTTTCGATATTTCTCCAGCAATTCTGTGAAGTTCAAATCAAAGCAGATTGCGATTCCAACTCTTCCAAAATCCAGGTCGAATACAGCAATCTCTTCGCCATATTCAATTTTGCGCTCAACATTCTCCATGGTAACTAGATGATTCTTGTCGTAACAACCGACCTGTTCGCCTCTGCGATCCAAAATGATGCAAGAATTCCAGAGAAGACCTTCTTTATCCATGCGGTACGTTGGAAAGGCGATATAGGCTCGATGCTTCCGCGCCGTCTCGGCCAAGAATTTTAGAAATCGTGGATCATTTGAAGTGGCAATTTCATTCTGCTTTTTTTCAGATATCGATCCCACCTTTGGGCGATCACAAAGTTCAGGGAGCACGATCAAATCTGGTGCATCAAGAAGGACTTTTGCTATTTCGCTACTCCAAGATTCAATAGCGTGATCGAGAATCTCCCCCGTGGTTTGATTCTCTTGCGCTTCTAGGGCTGGTGCGGTGACCGATGCGACTCTAAGTCTTCTCAAGATCCCTCTTGCCCTGTGGAGATATTTAATGTTCCAAAGGCCTCTTCTGCTGGGAACACTAGGTTCGCATCGGCAACGATCCGACTGCCCTTGCGATAGACATCTTTAATCTTTCCAAGGTTTCTTCCACTACCTGGTTTTTCGAAAACATTTAAATCTGCCTGCATTCCAGTCTGGATAGTCCCAACTGTCTCAGATATTCCAAGCGCCTTTGCCGCGACTTGAGTAGCCATCGATATGGCTTGCTCAAGTTTTATATCTAGAGCAACTATCGCAGCCTCTACCGATTCGTTGAAGTCGCGGAATGAGGTGAATCGAACCCCGGCATCACTTGCTAAAGCGACATCTATCTTGTTCTTAATCAAAGCTTTAGTCCACGCAAAATCTTGGTTGAGTTTTCCCGTCGGCGATGCGGCCATCGATGAAGAGATAATGATTTCAGACAAGCCTGAATGCACGCCAAGAAGCGATCTGTGAATCCCAGCAAGAGTCAAGGTGACCATCGTCTCTGAGTCCTTAAGCAGGTCCACTAAGTGCTGCGGATCGTTATCTTCTGGGGTTAGCCCGCGCCATGTGCAATGTTCCAAAGTATCGACTTTTGCCGCAATCGCCCTTCTGATGCTCTCGGATTCCAACGTATGAGCCGCGACTCGCCGCTTTAACCTATGAGCCTCATTCACGAGAGCTCGCAGCTCCTCGACCTCATACTGCGGCATCATCGGATTTGAGCCTCGAGTCATGTTTCCGCCACTTGCCATAACCTTGATCACATCAACATCTTGCTCACATGAATTCCGAACAGCTTTGCGAATTTCCTCCACGGTATCTGCCGTGTTCTTACAAAAGTGTAGATGGCCCGCAGTCGTAGTAATCGGAGGCCCAGCGACGAAAATAGATGGCCCCGGCATGATTCCCTTATTGACCAAATTTCTAACCGTTACTGTCACATAGCCAATATCGCCTAGGTCTCGAACGGTCGTTACCCCACCTAAAAGGCTATCGGCGCAATTTCGTAATGCAACCGCCATCAGTTCCTCGCGCGAAGACTTCTCTAGAATCTCTCGACCTAGATCATGATTCTCCTGACAGGTAAAAACCAGATGCACATGCGCATCAATAAATCCAGGAGTTACAACTTGATTTGAATAATCAACCACCAAGACTCCATCGTTAATCTTTGCATCTCTCCAAGGAACGACTTTCTCAACTACCTCGCCCAAAAGAAAAACGGCTAGATCCTGCCTCGGAGCATCTCCCGAGCCGTCATACAGGGTTCCACACTTCAGAACTCTTCTCATTTACACTCCTGTCCTTAGATTTTCTCTTGGTGAATCTGAAATAGTGTATTGAAATTATCTACAAAAATCTGCTGGAGCGCCCGGTTTCCAATTTCTTTACTCATAATAAGCAATGGCTCGAAGGAAGCACGGTATTGCGATCCGCCTTCAGAAAGCGGCCAATCTGATCCCCAGAGTAATCTTGCTTCACCATAGGCTGAAAGTAGCCTCACTACATATGGAATTAGGTCCAAGTGTCTGATCGGATCTTTCGCAAAGTAGTTAGTGCTTGAAATCTTTATATTGACGTTTTCGTAATTGGCTAATCCTGTTAGATTGATGAATTTTGCATCCTCAACATCGACTTCTCCGACGGCTCTTGCCATATGGTCGATGAGGATAGTTAGATCTGGATTCTCTTCAGCTAGATCTCTAACAAGGTGAAGTTGATTGAAATTGCAATGGACCAATAGTGGAACCTGCTCGCGGCTAAGGATTCTCGCTAGTGGTTTGACGGCTGAATCGCCTAGAGGCTTGCCATCTGTGGAGAGATTTGTACTGATTCGAAATCCTCTTGCACCCTGTGCCAGCAACTTATTCACGTGAACTTCTATATCGATTGCATATGGGTCAATTCGCACTATTGGGACCAAGCGATCTCGATAAGTTCGTGACAATTCCAAAGTCAATGAGTTGTCAAAGCCCAAAGTGGTCGGCGTGACAATCGCTGCGCATCCCACTCCATGGGCATCCATCAGCTCCAACAATGACTCAGCCTCCCCTGCGGGGGGGATAGTCGTATCTCGAGCTGATCGATTCTTAAGTTGTTGACCCAGCCAGACGTGCGTATGCGAATCATTGATTCTCCCAAAAAAAGGGAGATCTCGCGTTGCCATTTCTCTACCGCACTCTTTCATTTAGTCGGAATAGAAACCTTTAAGAGTCTATCAATTCCATTCCCGACTTGATGATCCGATTCAGTCTGACCATCTGGTCGCCGTTGAAATCCAACAACGGTGCTCTAACACCACCATAATCTTTGCCAAGAATCCGATTGCCGGCTTTGATAATGGAGATTGCACCACCCTCGACCTCGTCGCGCAAGTCAGCAAGCGGTTCATAGAAATTCTTGAGCAGTTGCGTAGTCATCTCATCATTATTTACTAGTAAAGACTGGTAAAACGCTACTGAAATTTCCGGTACAAAAGAGAGAACCGCAGAAGAGTAAGTCAGTATTCCAAGGTCTCGGAACTTAAGGGCAGATATCTCTGCCGTCGGAGTTCCATTCATGAATGAGATTGCCCTGCTTGATTTGATTTGCGTCTCCCAATTGCGAGTTGTCTTCATCATATCCGCGACAAAGTTCATCTCACCGAGTCCATCCTTGATGCCAACTAGATTTTCAATTTGCAATAAGTCAATCACAAGGTCTAAATTGAGAATGGAACCCGGACGGTTATATGCGATAAGTGGTAGATCTGAAGCTTCTGCTAGCTCATAGAAGTAACGCCTCAAGCCTTCTTGGGATGGGCTGACCATGTAGGGCGGGAAGACTAATAGGCCAGAAATTCCAACATCCTTCGCAAATCGCGAGATGTTCTTGGCCGTTTGGATTGAGCCTCCACTACCCAAGAAGATTGGCGCTCGCCCATCTATAACGCCTACTGTTAGTTGGGCGATTTGTTGAACTTCGCCTTCGCTCAAGGAGTGGAACTCACCGGCACCACATGCAACAAAGACGCCACCCGGGGAATGAGAAATCCCAGATTCCAAATGACGCTCAAGGCCATCAAGATCTATTGTTGAATCATCGTGAAACGGTGTGATGGGGAAGAAAAGAAGTCCACTTGGCGCCAGATTCATTCTGCTCCCCTCGAAACCCCATTTGTTCTGTTCACAACGGTGAAATTTATTCCACTAGACTAGGCCCAACGTAGATGCGAGCAATGCTCTTGTCAAGAATTCTCGTTGCGTTGGAAGGACATATCTGTGAACAACTCCGCCGGAGTAAAGAGGAGTTCGGCTCCGTCACGAGCCGTAAAGTCATCAGCACGAGCAGTTCAAATTCTTGAAATACTAGCTGATAGCAACACGAGTCTTAATCTCAGCAACATAAGCAGAGCCTCAGGCATCCCTAAATCAAGTCTTCATGGAATCTTGCGGACTTTGACTGATCGAGGCTGGGTTACATACTCCGAAGGAAATAATAGTTACGCTGTTGGACTTAAGGCATTGAAGGTAGGGGCACGATTCCTAGAGGCTGACGCAATCGCCAATCAAGCGCTGCCACTTATGTCTAACTTCAGAGACAAGTTCGGTCAGACCATAAATCTCGGACGCTTTGATGGCTACAACGTCATCTATCTGTCAAGTTTTGAATCGAGCAGGAATCTCCGAAAGTATCCACGAATCGGTAGATCACTTCCTGCATATGCCGCATCACTTGGCAAAGTCATTTTGGCTCATCGCAATATGGAAGACATTCGCCAGATATATAAAGAGCCTTTTGTGAAATTGACTAATAAGACTGTAGCAAACCTGGACGAACTGGAATTAGAAATTGCCAGAACAATCTCCCAAGGTTACGCGATAGAGCACGAGCAATCTATAATTGGATTTTCGTGTATTGCAGTTTCAATAAATAATCAATTTCCACCAATCGATTCAATCAGCGTATCTATGCCCAAGTCAGAACTAACTAAGAAGAAGATTGACTTAACTGTTCCAGAGTTATTCGCAATCGCAAAAAATCTAGCTCGATGAAAATGCTACCCAGATTCTTTATACCATGAGTGAAAAAATCGAAAAAAACCGAAGTTTTCAAGATATCGAAGCTTCCTATTCACATTTGATTAGTTTGACTAGTCTTAATAGCGCCCTAGAAAATATCCGCCAGATTCCGGAATATCGTCCTTCTTCCCTCTTAGATTGTGCCTCCCTAGCCTCGAAATTTGGCTTAGAAAAGCTTTCATGTAAATATGAAGGTGATCGGTTTGCCGGAGGCAGCTTCAAACCATTAGGCGTTGCTAATGCCGCGATTGAGATAAGTAAGCGAGTGATCAAGAAGAACCTGTCAGTCCATTTAACTGCCAATGAGCTATTTAAAGAGAGGTCGCAAAACGCATTGAAGGACCTTACTTTCGCCTGTGCCACATCTGGCAATCATGGTTATGCGTTAGCTTGGGTTGCAAGCCGCTTGGGCGCAACTTGCCGGATCTATTGTCCCGCTAGTACCTCACAATTTCGCAAGAAGAGAATTAAATCACTCGGTGCTACGGTAATCGAAGTTGCAGCAAGTTTCGATGACGCCGTGGCAATCTGCTCCAAGGAGAGTGAAGTAAGAGGAGATATAGTGGTCTCGAATCTCGTGCAAGATGGCTTTGAGGATATTCCCCAATTAATAATGAATGGTTACTCGGTACTTGCTCAAGAAGTATTGCAGCAAGTTGATTCTCCAATAACCCATATCTATGTAGGTGGCGGTGGTGGCAGACTTGCTGCCTCTATCGCGGCCACTTTCAAGATTGGGCGATATGAGAATCTCCCTAAGGTAATCGTTGTTGAGCCTGAGTATTCGGATTGCATCGCCAGCAGTATCCAATTTGGACGAGCCAGTGCCACTCGAATTCAAGGTGAAACAATGATGACTGGTTTAGTTGTAGCAAGACCCTCATCAGTATCTTGGCCAATCTTACGAACTGAAGTCTTCGCTACTTTAACCATCTCTGATGAAACTGCGGTTGAGACACTACTCGATTTGGAGAATGGATATCTTGGAAATGAGTTATTGCCGATAGGGGAAACCGGGATTGCTGCGCTCGCAGGTTTTCTGAGAACGATGCGCGACCCGATAATGTGCAGCGAGCTCGGCATCAACTCAACCAGCCACGTGCTTGTAGTCGCTTGCGAGGGAGTTACCGATCCAGAGCTCCTAAATTCAATTTTAATTGGCGCAGGGAAGGAAAAGAGATGATGCCTCGATTCTTCGAGTACGTTGAAGAAGATTGGATCGCCCAGAAGACTCTCGAATTGGTCAAAGTAAAAAGTGAGACTTTGGCGGAAGCAGAAATCTGCTCTGTCTACGCAAAAGAACTCGAATCGCTAGGGCTTGAAATATTCGAGCGCGAAGTATCAGATTCTCGATTCAATATATATGGTCGCCTCGCAGGATCGGGCGGCCCGGGATCTCTGATATTTAATGGCCATCTCGACACCATTCCAATTGGAGACTCATGGCCCCCAAGAATTGATGAATCAAAAGTTTTTGGTCGCGGATCTGAGGATATGAAAGGAGGTTTAGCCGCACTTCTTGCGATGGTTCGTGCATTTAAGTTATCGGGCACTAAGTTGGCGGGCGACTTGTGGATCGCCGCTGTAGTTGGTCACGAGGATTCTGCAGCAGCGAAAGATGGACCAATTGCGATGTGTGAAGACATAAATGAGGGAGTGTTAAAAGGAGATGCGATAGTCATTGCCGAGGGTGATAGTGAACTTTGGACTATGAGCACTGGCTCGGGAGTTTTTCGAATTTTAATCAAATCTAAGCTAGGAGCTACTCATACCAACAACATAACTTTTGAAATAAACCCAATCAGATTTGTTTCAAGAGTAATCGATAGCCTCTACGAATTACAACAGCGAATGGACAATGGTCCCAGCCATCCTTTATGCGGAAAAGAGAAAATCGATATTGGCCTGGTACAGGCTGGTGATTACTACAATCGAACCCCCGAACTTTCAATAATTGAAGGAACTATTCGATGGCTCCCGGGGAAGACCGAGGCCGAGATGAGGCATTTGATTACTGACTTAGTTTCTCCGATTGCGAAAGCAGGCAACTTGGAATTTAGCGTCGATTTCCTGATGTCACGTGAACCTTTCGAAATATCCATGAGTGAAGCTGTGCTTCAGTCCGCTCTTCGTTCCAGCGAGATTGCGATTGGACGCAAAGCGAAAATAATTGGCAAGAGAGTCGTCGGTGACGCTAATATTTTCGTAGCAAAAACTGGTATCCCATCCTTTTATTTCGGCCCGGGATATCAGAGTGCTCATTCCAATAATGAGTGGGTCAGTGCCGAGAGCCTTGTCTGCGCCACGAAATTCTATGGTGTACTAGCCTTAGATTATCTAGGTGAAAGTATTTAACTTGAGAGAATAAATACGCTTTCAGATGTTTAAAGAGAATCTTTTGTTAGTCCCTAAGGTGCACCGGCAACAGAGCTTGTGGGAAGTTCTGATAGGTAATCGGACGGCGAAAGCGCTTCATGCTATCGGCTCCAACTGATGTGAAAAGTGGATTTGTGGTCGCTGGATAAGGACCTCCGTGGTGCATCGCCCAAGTCACAGCAACGCCAGTCGGCCAGCCATTCCAAATTATTCGACCGCTAATTCTCTCCAGTGCAGCTAATAGCCCATTCTCAATAACGTTATCGGTTGGTTCACCATGGACTCCAGATGCCAGAGTTCCATGAAACGCCCGAGCGACTTGAAGTAACTCATTGGTATCAGCACAATCAACGATGACCGCCATTGGTCCGAATATCTCCTGCAAGGCTTCATTAACATTTGCAAGTAAGTCAGATCCAGAAATCTCAATTATTGTTGTCGGCTCAACCTTGTCATCTGTCGATTGCGCTCTGGCAAGTAGATTCGCAAACCCAAGATCTAAATAATTTTGTAAATTGTTTTCATATGCGGCACGGATGCTCTCATTTAACATTAGATGAGTCTTCGTAGTGGAAATCAGATTAAGTATCTCCTCCTTTATCTTCACCGCACCTATAGTCACAAGAAAACCAGGCTTGGTGCAAAATTGACCAGATCCCATGCTCACCGATTCTAGAAATCCCTTTGCAATTGATTGGCTCTGCGCCTTCGCCGCCTCCTCTGTGACGAAAATCGGATTCAAGCCTCCCAACTCACCGTAAAATGGAATTGGATTCTTTCTAGATTGTGCAAGATCAAATAATGCTCGGCCTCCCATCGTCGATCCAGTAAACGCTACAGCGCTAACTTCCTCATTTTTGACCAAATCAATACCTGAATCAAATCTCTCAACCAAGTTTACGAGACCCGTTGGTCCACCAGCTTTTTTAACACTTTCGCATATCAACTCGAACACTCTCCTAGAAGTTTGAGGGTGTCCGGGGTGTGATTTGATTATTACAGGACAACCGGCCGCGATTGCCGATACGGTATCGCATCCACCAACTCCGAAGGCAAATGGAAAATTACTCGCTCCAAAAACTCCAACAATTCCAATTGGAAGAGATGTCTTTCTAAGGTCTGGTCGGGGCGGTTGTAAAGAATTATCAGCCGGGTCCTTAACTACGTTTTGATTTTCACCCTTATTTAGCGCCGCTGCCATATGCCGCCATTGACCCGACATTCTGGAAACTTCACCGGTAAGACGAACTTCTGGCAAATTAGTTTCGTGCATTGCCAATTTTATGAGTTCGGATGCTGCTCCATCTAGATTATCCGCAACTTCATTGAGAAGGCGGACTATGTCTGCAGGTCGCCAATTTCGAAAAGTATCACGAGCTGATATCGCCTCTTTAATAACCACTTCGACTTCAGACATTTCTTGAACCTTTCAAATTGAACCGCTGGACCTTCAATTATGCCAGAGCATCCATTGCGTCTCAATTTAAAACCAGTCTTTAGAACCATTCACGCTTGCGAACAAAACCTTTTCTAATCAAAGCAATCAGCGTTCATAAACTTGTTCCAAGCCGAGATAAAGTCATCTACAAACTTCTCCTTCAAATCGTCTTAAGCATAAAACTTCGAGTGAGCGTGTAAAATCGAAATTAGCGTTAAACAAATCTGATTTCTTATCGTTTTGATGCAATTTACTGAAGTATTTGAAAACAAATACGGTAAGCCCCTGCCCTTTTTTTGCCCTCACTGCCCTTAAGTCTTCCCCGAAAAGTTCAATATTTATAGTATGTTTTTGGAAAAATTAATAAAATAGATAAAGAAATGAAAGACGTGAACTTAGAGGATGTTCGCCAAGTCCTTACTAGCAGTAATGACCATAATCATTAAGTCCTTTTGAAGAGGACTCTTGGTCACCATTGGGGATACGCTGCTACAACTTATATTGAGAGCCGTTTGGAAGAGTCGCCCTATAAGCCGGATTTCTTGCGGAAATAGGCAACGAGTGCATTCTCATGGCCGTGACCCATTACTTTTTTCTCAGCCATGGCAAGATTGTATTTAAAAAATGGAGTTATTCGAGTGAGAGTATTAACGGTAATGGGAACACCAAATCTTGACAGTTTCACACTAGTCGAGCATTTGAGTTGCAGCCAAGTCCTTATATAGCGGAGTGCTGCTAAGCAGTTGCTTATGCGTTCCCGAACCAACCACTTTTCCGTCATTAATGGCAATAATTTGATCGCTATCAATCACAGTGGAAAGCCGATGAGCTATGACAATCATGGTTCGATTTCGAGCAACCGCATCGATTGCCTTTCGCATGCGACGTTCGTTTAATCCATCTAGACTGGATGTAGATTCATCCAGCAGCAATATTGGCGGCGCAGCTAATAGCGTTCTCGCGATAGCAAGCCTTTGACGTTCACCTCCCGATAGCATGATGCCTTGTTCGCCAACTTCAGCATCTAACCCGCGTTTATCGCGCTTTAGTACAGCAGTTAGATTTACTCTAGCTAAAACACGTTTCAAGTCTTTATCAGATGCTTGCGGCGATCCAATCAATAGATTCTCTCTAATTGAACCCGCAAGTACGGGAGCATCCTGTTCGACATACCCCATTTGACCGCGAAGATCTGATCTCGACAAAGATCGAATCGGTTGACCATCTAGAAGAATTTCTCCGGCAGTTGGTTCATAGAATCTCTCCATTAAGTTAAAAATAGTTGATTTGCCGGCGCCGGATTGACCAACTACTGCAACTCTTGTGCCTCGCCTTATTTTGAATGAAACACCTGTAATAACCTCCTTAGGTTCGGTGATGGTTGATTCACCAACCTCGTTGATTTCTGTTCTAACTGGGTAATTGAATTTCACTCTGCGGAATTCGATAGCTATGTCATTGATGGCTTCGCGGCCAGAAGTTAACTCTCTTTCGTCATCACTACTTTCAAGCGGAAGATCAAGAATCTCTTGAATGCGAGCCATAGCACCCAGCGCTGATTGGACAGATGAATAAGCGCTGAAGAACTGCACGACTGGGCGTATCAAGAGAAACATCAAAAGGATGAAAGTCACCAAAGATGCAACCTCAGTTTCACCGGTGGCAACTCGGTATCCGCCAATGCCCAGTACAACTACGAACGCGCCATTAACTGCAAGTCCGCCGATTGGAGTTATCCAAGCGTTGATTCGAGCAATTTTTACTCCTTGTTGAAATGCTTCATACGCATCCTTTTCAATTTGTTCCGACTCTCTGGTTTCCGCTCTCGCTGCGCGGATCGTTCTAACCGCGGATAACGCTCGTTCTACAGCGGCCGACATGTCACCTACTCGCTCTTGAGTTTTTTTAGTAGCCAACTTAAGATGTCGTGAACGAAAACCAATTGCAGCCACAGCGGAAGAAATCATCATCAGCGTCATTAAAAGTAATAGCCAATCAATGAGCGCCATTGCCACAACCGCACCAACAAATATCAATGTGCCACCAGCAATATCAATAAGACCTTGAGTCAATGCTGCTCTAAGTAAAGTGGTGTCGGAGCCAACTCTTGAAACTCAGTCTCCAGTTCTTCTGAGATCGTATTCCTGTACTGGCAACCGAAGTAATTTAGCCGAAAGTTTCCGCCTTGCCGAAAATACAACGCCCTCACCGGCTTTAGCTAAAACAAAATACATTGCACCATTAGTCATTGCAGATGCAATTGTGATTGCTACAAGCAACAAAGCCAGAGTTTGCACCGGTTCGCCTTTTTGCACTGTGCTAATGATTCGACCGACAACAAGTGGTTGTGCCAGATTTACAACCGCGCTAATTAAAGAGAAAGCAGTAGCGACTAAAAGCAGAGTTCTTTGTTCTTTCATGTACGGGAATAGTTGATTGAATTTCGCCTTGGTATCAACTTTTTTCGAACGAGTTTTAGAACTTTGCCCTTTGAACTTATTCATTTAGCCCCCACCAGGCATAGAAATATTCTGCCCGCTTTTCTGCCCGTTGCCCGATTAGGCGCATTCACACGCCCTGAACTCACACCCAAGTTTTCAGATAAGTAGACTAACACCTACACCCACAGTGCTTATGGCAAGAATTATCGCGCCAAGTGGTATCAGCCTGATGAGTGGTGTCGTCGAAGCGCCTGCTTTACGTGGGGCGCCCCCGAAGAAACCACCAGAAATCAACAATGGCGCTGCAAACAATCCAATCCTGAGCGCCCAAGTAATCGATTCGCTAAACCTAGACTCATCAAGAACTATCTGGCCCACGATTGCAAGAAGCACTAGAACTCCGGCATGAGCATGTCCTGCACGGAAGT
>Ga0194116_10002346_pt1 | contig 24677 bp, 19 predicted proteins | sample TA2MahsurfametaG_4_FD_148617 | JGI IMG/M metagenome (GOLD analysis project Ga0194116, IMG submission 148617) | Freshwater microbial communities from Lake Tanganyika, Tanzania - TA2015008 Mahale S9 surface | ecosystem: Environmental > Aquatic > Freshwater > Lake | place: Tanzania: Lake...
GATGTTCTCCAAGGCATCCCCTTAAGCGTAGCCCTCGGACGCATGAATGTCTTTCCTGATATGTCGATCAGCATGCTCTCAATTGGCGAAGAGACGGGCGAAATGGACGCCATGCTCTCGAAAGTTGCCGACTTCTACGAAGACGAGGTTGAGGCCATTGTCAAGGCCCTCACCTCGATGCTGGAGCCAGCCATGATCGTGTTAGTGGGTGGAATTGTTGGCTCCATTCTTCTGGCGATGTACATGCCCATGTTTGCCGTTTTTGAAAATATCAAATAATTCTGGGGAGAGCTATTCGGCTGCCAACGCCTGACCGGCCAGCCAACCACTGCTCCAGCAGTGCTGAAAGTTGAATCCCCCGGTCACGCCATCCACATCCAGGAGTTCACCCACCAGATAGAGGCCGGCTTGCTGGCGGCTCTCCATCGTTGCGAGATTCACCTCGCCAAGGGGAATGCCGCCCGCCGTCACGAATTCCTCGCCGAAGGGGCCCCGTCCCGTGACCGCCACCCGGGTGTCGCGCAGCGCCGTGATCAGCAGCTGCTGGTGCCGCTTGGCGAGGTCGGCCCAGCGCTGCTGGGGATCGAGGCCATGGCGCTGCAGCAAGGCCAGCCAGAGGCGCCGGCTGAGGGCAGGCCAGGGCCGCCAGTTGGCCAGCTGCCGCTTCGCCTGGACCCGCTTCGCCTCGGCAAACAGGGCCTCGAGATCCGGTTGGGACTGGCCGCCGCTCCAGTCGAGCCGCAACTCCCCCCGGTAACCCGCGGCCTTAAGGGCCCGAGCAGCAAAAGCGGTGAGACGCAGGGTGGCCGGACCGGACAACCCCCAGTGGGTGATCAACACCGGCCCGCGCTGGCGGAAGCGTTGTTCGGGGGCGCCACCGCCGGCTTGCGGATCCGCTGGCAGATGCAGGGCCAGCTCCACGGGATCCATCACCACTCCCGCCAACTCCAGCAAGGGATCGCCCGCCAGGGCGAGCGTGAACAGAGACGGCACCGGCGACACCACCCCATGGCCCAGGGCAGCGGCAAGCTGGCGGCCGCTGGGGTGACTCCCCGTGGCCAACACCAGCCGATCGGCGACCATCGCCTGGCCAGCGCGAAGCCGCAGATCAAAACCACTCCCGACTCGGGTGCTGGCCTGCTGCAGGGTCACCCCGGTCTGCAGCTGCACGCCAGCCTGCAGGGCCGCCCGGCGCAGGGTGGCGGCCACCGACTCAGAGCGGTTGGAACGGGGAAAGAGCCGCCCATCGGCCTCCTCCACCAGCTCCAAACCGTGGGCATCGAACCAGGCCACCGCATCGCCCGTGGCGAAGCGGGAGAAGGGGCCCCGCAGGGCCTGGCCGCCGCGGGGGTAGTGCCCCACCAGCGCCCGCGGATCCCAGCAGGCATGGGTGACATTGCAACGCCCGCCGCCACTGATCAACACCTTGTGCAACGGCTCGGCGGTGGCCTCCAGCACGGTGATGTCACGGACGCCCGCCTCAGCGGCAGCAATAGCCGCCATGAATCCGGCGGCGCCACCGCCCGCCACCACCACGGCGGCATGGCTTGGGAGGGTCACGAAGCAGCAGGGCGGGGGACACGGGTGGGCAGCATGGGGTGATGGGCCAGACCGATCCAGCCAGCTTTCGCTTCAGTGTGGCTCCGATGATGGACTACACGGATCGGCACTTCCGGGTGTTGATGCGCCAGATCACCCAGCGCAGCCTGCTCTACACCGAGATGGTGGTCGCCCAAGCCCTGCACCACGCCCGCCAGGAGCCCGGAGCCAGCGCCCCGGGGGGCCGGCTGGAGCGTCTGCTGGGCTTCGATCCGATCGAGAAGCCCCTGGCCCTGCAGGTGGGCGGAGACGATCCAGCCTTGCTAGGGGAAGCCGCCCAGCTGGCGGCCGACTGGGGCTACGACGAAATCAACCTCAACGTGGGCTGCCCCAGCGAAAAGGTGCAGAAGGGCCGCTTCGGCGCCTGCCTGATGGCCGAGCCCGACCAGGTGGCCCGCTGCGTCACCGCCATGGCCGCCGCCAGCCCACTGCCGGTGACGGTGAAACACCGGATTGGCATCGACGACCGCGACTCCTACGCCGAGCTGCTGGCCTTCGTGGATGCGGTGGCCGCAGCTGGTGCCCAGCGCTTTGCGGTGCACGCGCGCAAGGCCTGGCTGGAGGGGCTGGATCCCAAGCAAAATCGCACGATTCCGCCCCTGCGTTACGACATCGTGCACCAGCTCAAACGGGATCGTGCTGGGCTGACCATCGAGCTCAACGGCGGCCTGGAGAGCCTGGAAACCTGCCTGGAGCACCTGGAGCAGCTGGATGGGGCCATGGTGGGCCGGGCCGCCTATGCCCATCCACTGCAATGGGCCGAGGTGGATCGGCGGGTGTTCGGCGACACCAGCCAGCCACCGGCCAGCGCCTCGCACGTGGTGCGGGGACTGATTCCCTACGCCGAGCAGTGGCGAACCCGGGGCGAGCGGCTCTGGCCGATCGCGCGCCACCTGGTGCACGTGGTGGAGGGGGTGAGCGGCGCCCGGCACTGGCGCCAACAGCTCACCCAAGCCGCCGGAGACCGGCAGGCCGGTGCTGAGGTGCTGGAAGCCGCCGCTCAGGCCCTAGAGGAACGGGGGTATTAACCCTCGGCGCCACCGTAGTACTCACCACTGCTGTCACCACCGCCACTGCGGCGGCGGCGGGTGCGGCCGGCATCAAAACCATCGCTCGGCGCGGCACTGCCGGCGCCGTAGCTGCGGTCTTCCCAGCCCCGAGCCCCGGAGCCCCGATCAGCACCGCCGCCATCCCCGCGGTTGTAGCCCCCACCCCCGCCTGCATAGCCGCCGCCGCCACCCCCGCAGCCGCCACGACGTTGGCCGCCACCGCCACCACCGGCACCCCGGGGTTCCGCCTTGTTGATGCGCAGGGGGCGGCCCATCAACTCAGCGCCCTGCAGCGCGTCGATGGCCTTGCTCTCGGCGGCGTCATCGGCCATCTCCACAAACGCGAAACCGCGCTTGCGGCCGGTGTCGCGTTCGAGGGGAAGCGCACAGCTGGCCACTTCACCGAAGGGTGCAAACAATTCCGCTACGTCGTCCTGCTCAGCGCGGAAGGGAAGGTTGCCGACAAAAATACTCACGAACCAGAGATCGACCGTGGGGCCGATGCATGTGGGCCATTGGGCCGCTAACCAACCCAGCGTAAGACCCCCGACGAGGCCTGCTTCCGCTCAGGGGGCAACACGGATCCGGATTCGCTGCAACTGCTGCTGAACCTGCTCGAAACCGGTGCCGCCCTCACTGCGGCGGGCCGCCACCACCTGCTGGGGGGTGATGGCGGCGTAGATGTCAGCTTCAAAAGCAGGATGGAGCTGCTGCCAGCGCTCCAGTGGCAGGTCCCGCAGCAAAATCCCCTCGGCCAAACATCCCTTCACCAGGCCACCGACCAGTTGATAGGCCTCGCGGAAGGGCACACCCTTCGCCACCAGGTAGTCGGCCACATCGGTGGCATTGGAGAAATCCGCCGCCACTGCCGCCTCCAACCGCTGGGGCCGAAACTCCAGCCCCTCCTCAAACAGGATCGCCATCGCCTCGAGGCAATCCAGGCAAGTGCGCACCGCGTCGAACAGGGCTTCCTTGTCTTCCTGGAAGTCCTTGTTGTAGGCCAGGGGCAGGCCCTTGATCATGGTGAGCAGCCCCATCAGGTGGCCGAACACCCGGCCGCTCTTGCCCCGCACCAGCTCCGGAACGTCGGGATTCTTTTTCTGGGGCATCAGGCTGCTGCCGGTGGCGCAGCGGTCGGTGAGGCCGACAAAGCCAAACTCCTCGGAGGCCCAGAGAATCACCTCCTCGCTCAGCCGGCTCAGGTGCACCAAAATCAGGCTGGCGGCGGCGCTGAACTCCACCGCGAAATCGCGGTCGCTGACTGCATCCAGGCTGTTGGCGTAGATGGCCTCGAAGCCCAGCTCCTCGGCGGTCTGGCGCCGATCGATCGGCACCGGCGTGCCGGCCAGGGCCGCCGCCCCCAGGGGGCAGATGTTGACCCGGCGGCGCACATCGGCCAGACGCTCGCGGTCGCGCTCCGCCATCTCGATGTAGGCGAGCAGGTGGTGGGCCAGGCACACCGGCTGGGCCCGCTGCAGGTGGGTGTAGCCGGGGATTAACACGCTGCTGTGGCGCTCGGCCTGGGCCAGCAAAGCCCGCTCGAAGCGCAGCAGCGCCGCATCGATGGCATCGATCTGACCGCGCAGCCACAGGCGCAGATCGGTGCCCACCTGGTCGTTGCGAGAGCGGCCGGTGTGCAGCTTTTTGCCCAGGGGCCCGAGCAGCTCGATCAGGCGCCGCTCCACCGCGAAATGGACATCTTCGGCCTCTAGCCCGGGGCGGAATTCGCCGCGGGCTGCCTCGGCGCGCACGGCCTCCAATCCCGCGATCAACTGGCTGGCTTCCGCCTCCGGGATCACCCCACAACGGCCCAGCATGCGGGCGTGGGCGATCGAGCCGTCGAGGTCCTGCTGCAGCAGGGTGATATCGAAGCCGATCGAGGCGTTGAAACGCTCGATGGCCGGATGCAGACCCTGCTCGAATCGCTGGCTCCAGGTGGAGGCGGTGGAATCAACGGCCATTCGGAACTTGGCGCTCAGCGCGGAGCTGAAGGTCAGCTTCGCAGGCAGTCAGTTTGGCAGGGAGGGCAGCATCAGCTCCTCCCGCACCTTGAGCACCACCATCGAGGCATCGTCATCGAGCTGCCGATCGGCCCCTACAAAACGATCGAGGCGGGCGAAGAGCTGATCGAGAATCCCCTGGGCGCCGATGCCGGAACGGCAGGCCGCCTGAAGATGGCGCACCAACCGCTCCTCGTCGAAGCGATCGCCACTGAAACCTGAGGCTTCCGTCACGCCATCGGTGTAATAGAGCAGCACGTCGCCGGGGTCGAGCACGGTCTGCTCAAGGCCGTAGTCGGCTTCGCTCTGCAAACCGATCAACAGCCCGGGGGCATCGAGACGCTCCACCTGGTTGCGCTGGCGGCGCCAGATCAAGGGCGGATTGTGGGCCGCATTGGCGTAGCGCAGCAGGCGGGTTCGCGGGTCGTAGTCGGAATAAAACAAGGTCACGAACCGGTGCGATTGGGCCAGGTCCTCCTGGGCCAGCTGATTGAGGTCGTGGAGGATCCGCTCAGGGGAGTGGCCGCTCAGCACCTCGGCCCGCAACATGCCGCGCAGCAGGGTCATCAGCAGGCCGGCCGGCACCCCCTTGCCCATCACGTCCCCCATCACCAACGCCCAGCGGGCCTGTTCGCGGCGGCGGCCCAGCAGCTGGGGCCGGGTGGGAATGAAGTCGTAGTAATCCCCCCCCACCTGGAAAGCGGGGCGGCAGCGGGCCGCCAGCTCCACACCGTCGATCAGCGGACAGCGATCCGGCAGCAGCTGGGCCTGGATCTCGGCACCGATGCTGAGCTGACGGTCCAACCGCTCGTGACGCCGCATGGTTTGCAGCAGCGCCTCGTTTTCCAGGGCCACGGCGGTGAGATCGGCCACCAGCTGCAGGTGGCGGCGGTGCACCTCGCTCCAGGCAAACCCCTTGCGGCCACTGAAGACATACAGACGACCCCGCTGCAGGCTGCGGGACACCACCGAGGTGGCAAACACCTGCTCTTCCCCCAGCAGCCGGCCGATGCGCTGGTCGAGCAGGGCGACCACCGCCGCTTCGCCGCTGAGGGCCGACAGCTCGGCATCGCCGAGGGCCGCCAACTGGCGCACCAGCTCAGCGCAGCGCTCCGCCGGGGTGGTCTGCAGCTGCTCCCGCCAGAGGCGCCCGTCCTCGTGGAACACCACCAGCACCGCTCCTTCCGCCTCCACCAGGCGGGTGGCCACCACGGGCACCAGCTCCAGAAACCGGCCCAGGTTGGTGAAGCTGCGCAGGGCGAAAGCCAACGAGGCGAGCAGCTCCTGGTTGCGCCGCTGCTCCCGGTTGAGGCTGTCGAGCAACTGGCGCAGCGACGCCGCGGCCGAAAGCACCGGCCCTGCTGCAGGCGGGGCCTGCTGGAGCGGATGGGGGGGCGGCGTGTTGCTCACCGATTGCGCACGGGGCGACCGCGGCGGGTTCGCAAAATAGCGGGGTCTGCCAGCGTTGCCTGGGATGGCTCAGCGGGCAAGCAGGGCTTCCACAAACTCGAAGCTGTTGAAGGGGCGCAGGTCGCGGATGCCTTCACCGGCGCCAATGAATCGGATCGGCAAGCCCGCCTCGGAGGCCACCGCCAGGGCGACACCACCGCGGGCACTGCCGTCGAGCTTGGTGAGCACCACACCGGTGAGCCCGGCAGCCTTAGCAAAGGCCATGGCCTGGCGCAGGCCGTTCTGACCCTGGCTGGCATCGAGCACCAGCAGCGACTCCACCACCGCCTCGGGGGCCAGCTTGTCGACAATGCGGCGCACCTTGCTGAGTTCCTCCATCAGGTTGTGCTTGGTCTGCAGACGACCGGCCGTGTCCACCAGCACCAGCTCGGTGCCCTTGGCCTGGGCGGCGCCAATGGCGTCGTAGACGACGGCCGCCGGATCGGCGTTGGCGCTGGGATTGGCAATCACCGGCACGCCGCTGCGGTCGCCCCACACCTGCACCTGCTGCACCGCCGCGGCCCGGAAGGTGTCGGCGGCGGCGATCAAGCAGCTGTAGCCACTGCGCACCGCCAGGTTGGCCAACTTGCCCAGGGTGGTGGTCTTACCAACGCCGTTGACGCCGACCATCAACCAGACATTGAGTTGCTGGCGCTGGGGAGCGAGCAGCGCGTGGCCGCTGGAGTCGATCGGTTGGTCGAGGATGGCGCGCAGCTGTTCCTTGAGAAAGCGCAGGCCCTCGGCGGGATCCACCACCTCCTCGTTGAGGCGCTTGCGCAGGGCGTCCAGCACCTGGTCGGTGGCCTGGACACCCACATCGGCCCGCAGCAAAGTCGTTTCCAGGTCGTCCACCACCTCCGGGGTGAGCGGGTCGTCACCGAGGGTGTCAAGCAACTGGGTGACAAAACCCTGGCGGGTTTTCTCCAGGCCCTGGCGTAGGCGTCCCAGCCAGTCGATCTCCTCGAGCGACACCTGATCGACCCGCTTGCCCTGGGCCGCCAGCACCTCGGCCGACCAGGTGAAGGTGGTGTCGAAGTCGCCGAGGCTGGGCTCGCTGGAATCTGTTGCCACTCGCGGGATGGACTCCGCAGGGGCCGCCTCGACCGGAGCAACGGCAGCACTGGCGGTGATGGCCTGCTGGCGCTCGGCCCGCTGGGCGGCGGCCTGCTCCAGCAGCGACAGACCGGCGGCTGGAGCCTGCTCCTGGGACTGTTCTGCCTGCTGTCCCGAAATCTGTACAGACTGTACGGAATCCAGGAGGGACGCGGATCCACCACCGGCGTCCGGGGAGGGGGCCGATTCGGCGTCGCTCGGCTGCGGCTGTGGCGCCTCAGGTTGGTTCTGCTCCTGCTTCTGAGCTTCCTGCTGCGCTTTCAGGCGGGCGTAGGCCTGCCGCGCCCACTCGAGGGCTTCTGCATTGGGATCGCCGGGCTGGGCAGCGGCGGGGGCTGGTGCGGCAGCAGCGGAAGCCGCTGGGGTCGCCTCCTCCGGGGCCAGCGGAGGCAGTGAGTCCTGACTGGGCGGAGTCTCGCCGTCGGCTGCGCTGGGCCCGGTGCGATTGAACCAGTCGTACACCATGGTGCGCTCAGGCCTCCGCCGCGGTGCGGGCGGCCGTGAAACGCCGCAACACGCCGTTGATCATGCGGCGCCCCTGCTCATCGCTGTAACGGTTGGCCAGTTCCACAGCCTCGTTGCAGGCGACGGCGGCGGGGGTGTGGAAGCTGTCGAGATCCACAGCTGCCAGCCGCAGGATGTCGCGGTCGATGCGGGGCAAACGGGTGAGACGCCAACCCTCCATCACCCCATCGAGGCGGGCATCAATGGAGTCCCGATCGCGCAACACCGCCTCCACCCGGGCGATGGCGCCGCGGCGCACCTCGTCCTGGTCGGCCAGAAGCAACAGCCGGGGCAGTTCCAGGCTGGCGGAGAGGCGGTTGATGGCCTGCTCAGCCGCCGCCAGGCCGGCATTGAGGTGCTGACGCACCCGCGGCAACTGCTGCTCGCCCTGGTCCTGCAGCTCACTGTCCAGCAGTTCCTGCTGGGCGGTCTGCAGGTCCTCCGCGGAGCGGTCGAGAGCCTCGCGCACATGCTGGCTCAAGGTGGCGAGCACCTGCTGCAACAGACCCTCCATCGCGGTGGGCTGGGCTGCGGGGGTGGCGCCGGCGCGGTCGCTGGTCTGGCCGAGCATCAGCAGGGCCAGTTCGCGCGAGAGGGTGCGGCTCTGCATCAAAACGACTCAGCCTCAGGACGGTTGGGGGGTGCGCAGCTGAGCCAGCAGGCTGGAGAAGCTGCGATTGGGCGTGGAGCGCTCGTCGGGATTGACGATGCCGGCGGAAATGATCGTGCGGAAGGCATCCTCCACTGAAATCTCAAGGTCCTTGACGGAGCGCTCGGGAACGACGGTGTACCAGCCGGTGGTGGGATTGGGGGCCGTGGGGATGAACACGCTCAGCATCGGTTCGGTGAAACCGGCCTGGAGTGCCGTGCCGATGGCGCCGGTGACGAAACCCAGGGCAAACAACCCCTCCCGCGGGTACTCCACGAGCACCACCCGGCGAAACTTGCTGGAACTGCCCTGCAGAAAGGTTTCCAGCAACTGCTTGAGGGTCTTGTAGACCGAGCCCGCCAGGGGAATCCGCAGCAGGGTGCCCTCGCCAAACTCCAACAACCAGCGCCCGACGATGTTGCGGGCCATCAGGCCGATCAGCAGGATGCCCAGTAGGGGAACCAGCAGACCCACCCCAAGATTGATCAGTTCCTGCAGCAGCGGACTGAGGGTATTGAAAGGATTGAACTGCTTGGGAATCGAAGTGAGGAAAGCCAGCACGAAGCGGCTCACCGTTGTGGCAAGCCAGATCGTCGTTGCCAGGGGAATGACCACCAGCAACCCGGCGATCAGATCGTTCTTGAGGTCAGCTTGAAGCCGCTCCCCCAAGGGCTGATCAGTTTTGGGGCTGGCTTGAACCAAGTGACAATCCGGAAACCCGGGCTGCAGCGAACTGTTGGCAACTTAGCCAGCCGGCCGCACCGCCTGGCCAATCACAGCAGGGCCACCAGGGCCACCAGCACAAAACCGATGGCCAGCACCACGGCGGCACCGGTGCCGCCGTAGCGGCGCTGATTCACCGTGAGATCCCGGGCGCGCTGCTGCTGCTGCAGTTGGTCGTCGGCCTGCTGGAGCTGGCGCTCCATGAACGCTTTAGCGGCCTGCTGCTTCTGCTCGGCCGTGGCGGTGGCGGGGATCTGGCCAGCCTGCTCGGCCTGGACAATCAGCTGGTCGATCACCTGGGGGTTGTCCATCTGGGAGCGAGCCGCCGCCAGCTGGGCCTTGCGGGCCTCGAGCTGCTGGTCGGCCTGGTCGGAGAGGGCGCGGTCGCCACTGATCGACACCGGCACCGCCACAAGCATCGCCAGGGCCAGCAGGATGCTGAGCACCGCCACCAGCCAGCGCAAAGGCGTGCCGCCGGCGGCGGGATGGTCGAGGCGGCTGCCGAACAACATCAGCAGCAGCCCCACCAGGGCCATGGGCGACTGGGTCACCAACCGGTCCATCAGCAGCTGGCGGTACCCCTCCTCGCCCCAGTTCCAGGAGCCCAGCAGCACCAGCAGCTGGAGCACCAGCAACACGACCAGGGTGAGGCCGAGCCAGCGCAGCAAATGGCCCAGACGGCCGAAGGAGGCAGTGCTCACAGGCGGATGCTCGCGGCAGATTGGGGGAACGGCGCAAGTGTACGGGCGATGACGCACCACGCCCACGACGGGCTGGCTCGCCAGCTGAAGCAGCAGGCCCGGCAGCTGGGGTTTGACCCGGTGGGCCTCGCCGCCGTGCCCGCCGGGGAGCGCCTAAGCCTGCGGACGGCGGCCCTGGAGCGCTGGCTGGCGGCCGGCCATCAAGCCGACATGGCCTGGATGGCCGACCCGCGCCGGCGCGCGGTGGAGCAGCTGTTGCCCGGGGTGCGCAGCCTGCTGGCGGTGGGGCTCAACTACTACGTGGCGGCCGAGCGCAGCCCCGGCTCCCTGAAGGTGGCCCGCTACGGCTGGGGCCGCGACTACCACCGGCTGATCGACGGGCGCCTGCGCCGGCTGGGCCGCTGGCTCGAGCAGCAGGTGCCTGGCGTGCGCTGGCGGGCCTGCGTCGACAGCGCCCCACTGATGGACAAGGCCTGGGCCGAAGAGGCCGGGCTGGGCTGGATCGGCAAACACGGCAACCTGATTCACCGCCGCCGCGGCTCCTGGCTGCTGTTGGGCCACCTGCTCACCAGCCTGGAGCTGCCGGCAGATACCCCCGCCACACCCCTCTGCGGCAGCTGCAGCCGCTGCCTGCCGGCCTGCCCCACCGGCGCGATCAGCGAACCCTTCGTGGTGGACAGCCGCCGCTGTCTGGCCTTCCACACGATTGAGAATCGGGATCCCGAGCTGCCCGCCGCCATGGCCACGGCACTGCAGGGCTGGGTGGCCGGCTGCGACATCTGCCAGGAGGTGTGCCCCTGGAATCAGCAACCCCTGGAGAGCAGCGGCGATCCGGATCTGCAGCCCCGGCCCTGGTTGCTCGATCTGCAGGCCGAGCAGGCCCTGCAATGGAGCGATGCCGACTGGGATCAACGGCTGCGGGCATCCGCCCTGCGGCGGCTCAAACCCTGGATGTGGCGGCGCAACCTGCGGGCCGGCCAGGAGGGTTCTGCCTAGGGTGAATAGATCTGTCTGGCCCCGATGGCACCGCGCCGGTTGCGCACTGGTTTCGCAAAAACTGGTTTCCCAAAGACCCGTCTTGCCAAAGGCGTTCTGGTCGGTGCCCTGGGCCTGCTGCTCTCGACAACCTTGCCCGCCCAGGCGCTGGTGCCCTACGTGTACACGCCCCAGCGCCAGGAGCTGGAAGGCGCAGGCCTGGGCATCGCCCAGGCGGCGGCGCGGCTGCTGCGGCTGGGCCAAGCCAGTGATGCCGCCCGCCTGGCGGCCCTCACGGTGCAACTGCTCCCCGACGACCCACGCGGCTGGGTGCTGCTGGCCGAAGCCCAGCTGCGCAGCAGTCAACTGAAACAGGCCGGCGTGTCGCTGGCCAAGGCCAAGCAACTGGATCCGCGCAACCCGGGCATCTGGTTTGCCGAGGGCTCCCTGGCCCTGCGAGCCGGAAAACCCGAAGAGGCGATCGGCCTGCTGGAGCAGGGGCTGAAGCTCGACAAGGGCAATGCCGGCGCCTACTTCGACCTGGGCAACGCCCGCATCCTGCTCGGCCAGAGCGGCCCGGCCCTGGCGGCTTTCGAGCGGGCCTCCTCCCTGCGCAAGGACTTCTGGGAAGCCCTCAACAACCAGGGGCTGGTGCTGTTTGAGCAGGGCAAAACCAAGGACGCCATCCAGCGCTGGCGGCGGGTGCTGACCATCAAGCCGGATGCGGCTGAACCGATGCTGGCGCTGGCGGCGGGCCTGTTCTCCCAGGGGCCGGCGGGCCGTGGCGAGGCCGTGGAGCTGGTTGCCAAGGCGCTCGACAACGAACCCAATTACGTGCTGGAGAGTTACCAGAAGGAGCAGCTCTGGGGACCGAAACTGCGCAGCACCACCCAGGAGCTGCTGCAACAGGGCGATCTCAAAGCCGTGGTGGATCGGGCCCTCGCCAATGCCAGCCCGGAAGGCGAGAGCAGCGAAGAGGAGTAAGCCCCGCTGGAAGCGGCAGCCCTGGACAGCATCTGTAGGCTGAGCCCCACTTTCCGACCCCAGACCACAGCAGCGGATGGCCGAGGAGCGCCCAGGGGAGCGGAACGGACCGGGCAACGACCCGCGCATTCAGCCGATTGCGCTGCACCAGGAGATGCAGCGCTCCTACCTCGAATACGCCATGAGCGTGATCGTGGGACGGGCCCTACCGGATGTGCGCGATGGGCTCAAGCCCGTGCAGCGCCGCATCCTGTTCGCGATGCACGAGCTGGGGCTCACCCCGGATCGGCCCTACCGCAAGTGCGCCCGTGTGGTGGGCGACGTGCTCGGCAAGTACCACCCCCACGGCGACCAGGCGGTCTACGACGCGCTGGTGCGCCAGGTGCAGACCTTCGCCAGCCGCCACCCGCTGCTCGATGGCCACGGCAACTTCGGCTCCGTCGACGACGACCCGCCGGCGGCCATGCGTTACACCGAAACGCGGCTGGCACCCATCGCCAACGAGGGGCTGCTCGATGAGATCGGCGCCGACACCGTTGATTTCGCCGCCAACTTCGATGGCTCCCAGCAGGAGCCCACGGTGCTGCCGGCCCAGCTGCCGTTCCTGATCCTCAACGGCTGCACCGGCATTGCCGTGGGCATGGCCACCAACATCCCGCCCCACAACCTCGGCGAAGTGGTGGATGCCCTGATCGCCCTGGTACGCAAACCAGATCTCTCCGACGACAAGCTCCTGGAATTGGTGCCAGGCCCCGATTTCCCGACCGGTGGCGAGGTGCTGGTGGGCCAGGGCGTGCGCGACACCTACCTGACGGGCCGCGGCAGCATCCCGATGCGGGGCGTGGCCCACATCGAGGAAGTGCAACCTGGCAAAGGCCGCCACAAGCGCGGCGCCGTGGTGATCACCGAGCTCCCCTACCAACTGAGCAAGGCGGGCTGGATCGAAAAGCTGGCCGAACAGGTGAACGACGGCAAGATCGGCGGCATCGCCGACATCCGCGACGAAAGCGACCGCGACGGCATGCGGGTGGTGGTGGAGCTGCGCCGCGATGCCAACCCGGAAACCGTGCTGGCCGATCTGCAGCGGCGCACGGCCCTGCAGAGCAACTTCGGTGCCATCCTGCTCGCCCTCGTCAACGGCCAGCCAGTGCAGCTGAGCCTGCGGCGCCTGCTGCAGGAATTCCTGGACTACCGGGAACTCACCCTGATCCGGCGCACCCGCCACGCCCTCAAGCGCTGCGAAGACCGGCTCGAAGTGGTGGAAGGCCTGATCAAGGCCCTCGATGCCCTTCAGCAGGTGATCGCCCTGATCACCGCCGCCAGCGATGCCGCCAGCGCCAAGGCCGCCCTCCAGGTGCAGCTCGACCTGAGCGAGCGCCAAGCCGATGCGGTGCTGGCCATGCCCCTGCGGCGCCTGACAGGCCTGGAGCAGGAGAGTTTGCGCAAAGAAGCGTCCGAGCTGATCGAGGAGCGGGGCCGGCTGCGCCACCTGCTCAACGACCGGACCGTGCTGCTCAACACGCTGGTGTCGGAGTTGAAGGCGCTGCGCAAGCGCTTTGCCACACCCCGGCGCACCCGCTTGGTGGAAGGAGGAGATGCGCTGGTGGCCCAGCGGGCCGCGGCGATCCGTCCCAACGCTGAACTCCAGCGCAAGCAAGCCTTTGCGGCCCTGGCCCCGGAGAGCCGGCTGCTGATTCAGGCGGATGGGGCGGTGAAGATCCTCAGTACCCAGATGCTGGGCCGGCTCCACCTCGATGAGGCCATCGAACTGGGAGACCACCCCTCCCCAGCCCGCCTGATCCTGCCGATCGCCGAACAACCGCTGCTGCTGGCCTTCACCGGCAGCGGGCGCGTCGCCCTGCTGCGCTGGGAATTTGCCAGCCAGCAGCCCGGCAAGCTGGAACGCTTCCTGCCCGACAGCCTTGAGGGAGAGCCGGTGGTGCAGGTGCTGCCCCTACCCAGCCAGGGCAGCCTGGGCCTGCTGAGCAGCGACGGCCGCTTCAAACGGCTGCCCGTCGAGGACTTTCAAGAGTTGTCGGGGCGGGCGGCCACGGTGCTGAAGCTCAAGGAGGGCGTCAGCCTGCGGCGGGTGGTGAGTGGCCAAGAGGGCGACACCCTGGTGGTGGCCAGCAGCACCGGCCGGATGCTGCGCCTCAGCTTCAACGACACCGATCTGCCCCTGATGGGCCGCGCTGCCCAGGGCCCCATGCTGATGCGACTGCTCCCTGGGGAAGCTGTGGTGGGGGCCGCCTGCGTTGCAGCCAGCGCTGCCAGCGCCTCGGTGCTGCTGGCCACTGAGGGGGGGCAGGTGAAACGTCTGGAGGTGTCCAACCTGAGGCTTGGCCAGCGCGGCGATATGGGTCAGATCGGCCTGCGACTCCAACAACGGGGAGATCGCGTGATCGACCTGCAGCCGGCCGACACCGCAGTGCTGAGCCTGCTGACCGAGAAGGGCTGGAGCGCAAGGCTCGACCTCAGCCATCTGCAGGCCGAAGACTGCAGCGGCAGCGGCGTCTCCATCGCCCTGCCGCCAGGCCAGACGCTGCAACAGTTGGTGCCCCTAATCCGTTAGGGCTGCCCGACAAGCGTGGCGGCAATGCCGGCCGGCTCGAGCATCAGCTTGCTGGAGCGCACCTGCTCGGGCATCTCAATCGGATAGGCCCCGTCAAAACAAGCGGTGCAGAAGTGCGCTGAATTGGCCAGAGCCGCGTCCACCATGCCCTGCTTGCTCAGGTAGGCCAGGGAATCCACCCCCAGATGGGCCGTGATTTCAGCCAGGGTGAGCCGAGCCGCAATCAGCTGATCCTGGGTGTCGGTGTCGATCCCGTAGAAACACGGGTGGGTGACGGGCGGTGAACTGATCCGCATGTGCACCTCTGTGGCGCCGGCATCCCGCAGGGCCTGCACCAACTTGCGGCTGGTGGTGCCCCGCACAATCGAGTCATCGATCACCACCACACGCTTGCCCGCCAGCACATCCGGCAGGGGATTGAGTTTCACGCGAATCCCCGCCTCACGCATCGCCTGGGTGGGCTGGATGAAGGTGCGGCCCACGTAGCGGTTTTTGATCAGGCCATCGCCAAAGGGGATGCCGCTGAACTGGGAATAGCCGATCGCTGCCGGAATACCGGAATCAGGCACGCCGATGACAATGTCGGCCTCCACCGATGTTTCGCGGGCCAGGGCCTCACCGATCCGCACCCGGTAGCTGTAGAGCGACTCGCCGAAGAAGCGGCTGTCGGGCCGGGCGAAATAAATCATCTCGAACACGCACAGCTTCACGGGCTGCTCAGACCAACGGCTGCGGCTGGGATTGGGATCCCCCTGGCGGAAGTGGATGATCTCCCCGGGCTCCACATCGCCATCGAAGGAAGCACCAATGATGTCGAGTCCGCACGACTCGCTGCTCACCACCCACTGGGCCTCGCTGGGTTCACCGATATGGCCAAACACGAGCGGCCGAATGCCGTGGCCATCGCGCAGGGCGAACAGCCCCTCCGGGGTGCCGATCACCAGGCTGAAGGCGCCGCGGCAGCGCTCCGCTGCCTGCCGGATCGCGTGGTCCCAGTCGAGGCCACGGTTCACCGCCTGCTGGACGGCAAAGGCGATCAGCTCGGAATCGGTGGTGGAGGTGAGCTCGCTGGCGATGCCGGCGAGATCGTCTCGCAGCTCCCCCGCGTTCACCAGGTTGCCGTTGTGGGCCAGGGCAAAGGGCCCGATCCGGGTGTTCAACACCACCGGCTGGGCATTGCAGACCTTGCTGCTGCCGGTGGTGGAATAGCGGTTGTGACCAATGGCCAGATCGCCGGTCAGGCGCTCGAGCACGGCCTGGTCGAACACCTGGCTGACCAGACCCATGTCCTTGTGCAGCCGCACCTTGCGGTCGGCATCAAACACGGCAATTCCCGCCGATTCCTGGCCGCGGTGCTGCAGGGCGTAGAGGCCGAAGTAGGTGAGGTTGGCCACCGGCTGCCCCGGTGCCAGCACGGCATAGACGCCACAGGCCTCCTCAGGCTTGTCGGGGCGCTGGTCGGGATCGGGATCGGCTCCCTGAGCGTTGTGGTCCGGATGCATCACCATCACAGGCCCATCAACGAACACGGTGCAACTTCATTCTGCATGAGAGAGCCCGGCCCATTCCCCACTCAAGCCGTGGGGGGCAGATCAACGCCCATGCGCCGTGGGATGGCCTGCTCATAACAGGTATGCAAGGCCTCCAGGCTCTGATGAATCACGGCACTGCCGCCCTGGCTGATCACCAGGTCGGCCGCAGCCGTAACAACACCGATCCGCTCGGCGGACACCGCCGCCGCGGCCATGGCGTCCTGCCAGGCCTGGGCCTGGGAGGGGGCAACGCTGACCAGGATGCGGGCGCCGCCCTCGGCAAACAGCAGGCGATCGACGCGGGCGCTGCCCGCTGGCAGCTCCAGCGCGGCACCCAGACCAGCAGCGATGCAGCACTCGGCCGCGGCCACAGCCAGGCCGCCGTCGCTGAGGTCGTGGGCGGAGGCCACCAGGCCCTGGGCGATCGCCTGGCGCAGGAAGCCCTGAACCGCGCGCTCCAATGGCAGATCAATCTCCGGCGGGCGCCCGGTGACGGCTCCATGCAGCCGCTCGAGATAGCTGCTGCCGGCCAGGCTCAGGCGCGGATCGGCGGGAGCCTCTCCCGTTTCCAACCGCACCCCCAGCAGCCAGATGGCATCGCCGACTGTGCGCCAGGCCTGGCCGCGCACCTGGGCCAGATCGTGCACCAAGCCCACCATGCCCACCACCGGGGTGGGGTGAATCGGCTGCATGCGGCCATCGGGCAGGCGGGTCTCGTTGTAGAGGGACACGTTGCCGCCGGTGACGGGCGTGTCGAGGGCGCTGCAGGCGGCCGAGAGGCCGCGGCAGGCCATCGCCAGCTGCCAGTAGCCGGTGGGGGTTTCGGGCGAGGGGAAGTTGAGGTTGTCGGTGATCGCCAGGGGCTCGGCGCCCACGCAGCTGAGGTTGCGGGCCGCCTCCGCCACCGCCGCCATGCCGCCGCGCTCGGGGTCGAGGGCCACCCAGCGGTTGGGGCAATCCACCACCGCCGCCACGCCGCGGCTGGCCGCGCTGAGCGAACCCTCGCCCTGCTGGGGCCGCAGCCGCACCACGGCCGCATCGGCGCCGCCGGGCGGCACCACCGTGTTGGCCTGCACCTGGTGGTCGTACTGGCGGTACACCCAGCGCTTGGAGGCGATGGTGGGGTCGTCTAGCAGGGCCAGCAGGACCTCGTTCCAAGAGGTGGCGGTGCCGCCGGCCGGGGTGATGCAGGCTGCGCTGGCGGAAGGCAACTCGGCTTCACTCCAGCGCCAGTGGGCCTGGATCTCGGCCGGGGGTTCGCTTAGCAATGTGTGATGGTTGATCGGCGTGTCATCGGCGAGGGCGCTGGCAGGCACCTCGGCGGCCACCTGCCCGTGTTGCAGCACCCGCACGATGTTGTCTTCCAGCACCCGGCCCACCACGGCGGCCTGCAGGCCCCAACGGGTGAAGCTCTTCATCAGCGCCTGCTCACGGCCAGGTTTCACCACGAACAGCATCCGCTCCTGGGATTCGCTGAGCAGAAACTCGTAGGCGGTCATGCCCACCTCGCGGGCGGGCACCCGATCCAGATCCAGCTCGATGCCCAGGCCCCCCTTGGCGGCCATCTCGGAGCAGCTGCAGGTGAGGCCGGCGGCGCCCATGTCCTGGGCGGCCACCACATCACCACTCTGGAAGGCCTCCAGGCAAGCCTCGATCAAGCCCTTCTCCAGGAAAGGGTCACCCACCTGCACGGCGGGGCGATCGTCGAGGGAGGCTTCGGTGAGCTCGGCGCTGGCAAAGCTGGCGCCGCCCATGCCATCGCGGCCAGTGGTGCTGCCCACGTACACCACCGGATAGCCCACCCCCTCAGCGCCGGAGCAGACGATCTGCTCGGTTTCCATCAGCCCCAGGGCCATGGCGTTCACCAGCGGGTTGCCGGAGTAGCTGGGGTCGAAGGCCACCTCACCGCCCACGGTGGGGACGCCCACGCAGTTGCCGTAGTGGGCGATGCCGGCCACCACGCCCTCCATCAGGCCCACGTTGCGCTCATCCTCCAGCGGACCGAAGCGCAGGGCGTTGAGCAGGGCGATCGGCCGGGCGCCCATGGTGAAGATGTCGCGCAGGATGCCGCCCACGCCCGTGGCCGCCCCCTGGAACGGCTCCACCGCCGAGGGGTGGTTGTGGCTTTCGATCTTGAAGGCGAGGCGCTGGCCCTCACCAAGATCCACCACACCGGCGTTCTCGCCGGGGCCCACCAGGATGCGCGGGCCGGTGGTGGGGAAGCCCGCAAGCAGCGGCCGCGAGTTGCGGTAGCAGCAGTGCTCCGACCACATCACCCCGAACATGCCCAGCTCAGCGCGGTTGGGGGCGCGGCCGAGGCGGCGGCAGATCTCGTCGTAGTCGGCCTGGCTGAGGTTCTCCTTTTTGAGGGCTTCGGGTACGGCGTACTCGGGGGCGGCGAACTCTGAAGCAGCGACCACGGACGACTGGGCAAGTTGAATCCAGTCTCGCCGAGCGAGGCAACGAAGGCTCAGAGCCAGGGATCTTCGTCGTTGGGTGGCGGGGCTGAGCGGCGCTGACGACGGGTGTCTATGGGAGACGACTCGGAATAGGGCTCAGGCCAGTCCTGGTCCCAGGCGTCGTCGGAGGCCTCCCCCTCCCAAGGCCGGGTCGAGGGATCTTGGTCCTGCCAGGGCGGCTCCTCCAACCAGCCCTCGAGGCGCTCCTCAAAGCGGCTGCCGGCATCCTGCACCTGATCGCGCCAGCGACGTGAGCGACGCAGGAACTCCTGGCGCACACTGGCCCGGGCCAGGGGAAGGTCGTCGAGACTCTCTAAAGCCGTGAACACCTGGCCAGGCTGCTGGTCCACCAGGCGATCAAGGCTCAGACGCCAGCGGCTGCTTCCGGGCAAGCGCGGATCGCTGCGACTCACCAGGTAATGAAGGATGCGGCCCGTGCGCAGCTCGATGGCGGCATCCGCCAGGCTGCCGATGGGCTGCTGACGGCGATCGAGCACCGCCGCATCGATCAGGCTGGGTAGCCGCTCCACCACGTCCTGCTCGGTTTCAGCGGGCTCTCCCTGCACCAACACCTCCAGGTCGGTGAGTCCGCGCAGTTGGTTGAGACGCCACACCAGCCGGCGGGACCCAAAAGCCGAAGGCTTGGACACCCAACCCAGCACCCGATGCACCGGCGGATGCATCCACACCTGTAAGCCGGCGCCGTGGTCGAGGCCCTGGTCACAGCGAACCCGCCGACGCAGCAGCTCGCTCAGCAGCAACTGCTCCGGAAGGGCCACCACGGTCAGCTGCGGATCTGAACGGGCATCACCAGATAGGTGAACTGATCTCCCTCAACCGGCGTGAGGATCGCCGGCGTGGTAGCTGCATTGCACTGCAGCAGCACCTGATCACAGGCCATGGCCTTGAGCCCATCGAGCAGATAGCGCACGTTGAAAGCGATCTGGATGGCATCCCCCGTGATCGAGGCCGCCAGGCCTTCCGAGCCACTGCCCACATCCTGGGCATCGGCCTGGATCAGCAGCTGGCCCGTGGCCGGTTCAGCACTGAGCTTGACCACGTTGTTGTGCTGATCAGCCAGCACCGCCACCCGTTCGAGAGCCGAAACCAGGGTGCGGCGATCGAGAGCGATGGTGCGGCTAAAGCTGTCGGGGATCAGCTGGCGGTAGTTGGGGTAGGTGCCATCCAAGCTGCGGCTGGTGAGCACCTGATCAGCCCACAGGAACACCACCTGACCGCGGTCGTAAAACAGGCTCAGCGGCTCGGCGGACTGGCGGCCGGACAACAGCCGCTCCAGCTCCCGGAGGGAACGGGCCGGGACAGTGACGGCAAAGGGCTCGCCGCCATCCCCCTCGACCGCGGCGTTGGCATGGGCCAAACAAAGCACAGCCAGGCGATGGCCGTCGGTGGCGGCACACTCGAGGCCACTGGGGTCGAGTCGCAGGTGCACACCGGTGAGGAGCTGCTTGGCCTCATCGCCACTGCTGGCAAACAACGTGGCGCGCAGGCCCTTCACCAGGGCCTCAGCCTCCAGCCGGATCGGCGTGCCGCTCTGCACCAAGGGCAGGTCGGGGAAATCTTCCGCTGGCATGCCCCGCATCTGGTAACTGCCCGACAGGCTGGTGAGCTCCACCTGTTCGGATCCTTCCAGGCAGTGCAAGGTGATGGGGCTGTCGCTCGAGAGCCGCGACACGATCTCCCCAAACAAGCGGGCCGGCAGGGTGATGGCGCCACTGGTTTCGACGCTGGCGGGCAGGCTGGTCTGGATGCCGAGGCTGAGGTCAAAGCCAGTCAGGCTGAGCCGACCGGTGCCCGCATCGGCAGTGAGCAGCACGTTGGCCAGCACCGGATGGGTGGGCCGGCTGGCCACGGCCCGGCTCACCAGCTGAAGGCTGGTGCTGAGTTCGGACTGGGAACAGACCAGCTTCATGGTGCGTGTGTCGGGAAGCCTGATGGCTGAAAACGGGGAGCCCCCACGCTTCCACAGGCCGGCTGATTGCGCAATGTCGGTGAACCGCCTTCAACAGGCTTTCTGATCACGGGATTAATGAATTCCATAAGAAAGAATGAAACCGTCGTCGTAGGGGCTGGGGGAATCGGGGAAAACCCAAAAAACGCTGGACACAACAGCGATGTGCGGTTCTGAAGGGTGGGGGACGTCGAACAGGGATTGCGGGAAAGATTGGCTTTTCCACCCTTTCCCGGTGTTGCGGAAAAACAGGCTGCTTCATCGCCGTTCCTAGGCATGCGCTTTTCCTCGGGAGAGAGGAGCTTTTCCCACGCTTTCCCGCAGACGCTTTGCCAATTGGTTGGCCCTGAAGCCGTCTGGTTAGAAGCCCATCACGGCGGCCACCTTGGCCGTATCGGCCTCCAGGCCGGTGTGGAAACGGGCGTCGTTGTGCTCGATCGCCGTAGTCGGGTCCTTGAGACCATTGCCGGTGAGCACACACACCACCGTGGCCCCCGCAGGGACTTCGTCTTTCCGCTTGAGTAAGCCCGCCACCGAAGCGGCGCTGGCGGGTTCGCAGAACACCCCTTCACCGCTGCCTAGCAGCTTGTAGGCCTCGATGATTTCGGCGTCGGTGACGGCCATGAAACCGCCTCCGCTTTCGCTCCTCACATTCAGCGCCTTGTCGCGGTTCACCGGGTTACCGATCCGGATCGCCGTGGCAATGGTGTCGGGTTGATCCACCGTGTGACCCAGCACCAGAGGTGCCGATCCTGCCGCCTGGAAGCCCATCATCCGCGGCAGTTTCCTGCTGTGGCCGGCATTTCGGTATTCGTTGAACCCCATCCAGTAGGCGCTGATGTTGCCGGCGTTGCCCACCGGGATGCAGAGCCAGTCGGGGGCATCGCCCATGGCATCCACCACTTCGAAGGCGGCTGTTTTCTGGCCTTGCAACCGGTAGGGGTTCACCGAATTCACCAGGGTGATCGGGTACTGGTTGGCCACGTCCTGCACGATCGCCAGGGCCTTGTCGAAGTTCCCCTGGATGGCAATCACCTCGGCGCCGTAGAGCAGGGCCTGGGCCAGTTTTCCCTGGGCCACGTAGCCATCGGGAATCAGCACAAAGGCGCGCATCCCACCCCGGCGGGCATAGGCGGCGGCGGCGGCCGAGGTGTTGCCGGTGCTGGCGCAGATCACCGCCTCCGAGCCCGCCTCCTTGGCTTTGGAAATGGCCATGGTCATGCCCCGATCCTTGAAGGATCCGGTGGGGTTGAGGCCGTCGTACTTGAGAAACACCTTGACGCCCTTGCCGATCCGCTCGGCGATCACCGGGGCCGGGATCAGCGGAGTCGCCCCTTCATGCAGGGTGATCACTGGCGTTTTGGCCGATACCGGCAGCCAGCGTCGGTAGGCCTCGATCAAACCAGGCCAATCCTGCATCGTCGGACGGGGTCCGAAGGGTCCCTTGCTCAAACGCCTCAGGGAACGGAGCAAGGGCACGGGTTAGAGCAGTGGCTGCAGTGAATCTACGGCGCGGTTCCAGGCGCATCGCCCCGCAAGCCGTCGAGAGGCGATTCGGAGAAGAAGCGCACCAGTTCGGCGATGGAATTGGCCTTGCTCAGCAGGTTCATCAGGGCGGGGATGCTCACCTCCATCTCCTGGGCTGGATAGGCCTGGAAAAAGGAGAGTGGCGAGATCGAGCCGTTGCCAGCCACCACGCCCATCACCATCGCTGAGCGCAGGGCGGGCACACCAGCCTTGGAGGCCCTGAGCGGGTACACAATCTGGGCCAACCGCTCCAGGATCGCTTCACCGATCCGGGTATTCAGCAGCCGGCTCACCAGGGTGACCGGCAGGCTGACCGACTGGTTCAGCAGCTTGGCAACGTCTGTTGGATTTTGTTTGGTGAAGCGCAGCACGTCGGCCAGTAACCCTTGGGCCTGGCCGGTTTGGGCCAGGTGCTCCAGCTCGGCCACGGCGATGGAGCGGCGGAAGGCACCACTGACAAACACCAGGTTTTCTGCCGCGGCCACCGGAGCCAGTGGTGCCGTGGGCAGCAAGCCCAGCAGGCTCAAGCCCAGGGCGATCACGGTCAAGCCTTGACGCTTGCGGCCTGGTTTTGGGTGGCGGAACGCGCTTTGCATGCGGCCAAGCCTACGGCGGTTGTTTCTGTGTTCAGGCCGGAACGAGCACATCCCGCACGAGCCGCACCACCCCCCGTTCCGCCAATCCGCGGGCCAGTTGCACGCCCATCTGGCGCAGTTGCGGTTCCCCAAGTAGTCGGGGCAAACGCCGCAGCACCATTTGGGGCTCAAAGCCCGGCAGGGCTTGAAGGATGCCCATCAATTGCCTCACCGGCTCGAGATCGAGCAGGGGTTCGTTGGCTTCGCTGACCCGGTGGCGCCGTAGGCCTGGTGGTTGGAGGCGTTCCGGGAGGCGTTTCCCCAGCCGCAGCGTGGTCTGCCAGGCCATCGCATCCATGCGGGCCACCAGCGCGTCCACCAGCTGCTGGCGCAGCAGGCCGCCGTTGGGAGAGAACAGGAAGCTGAGCACCTGATCCAGCAGCCCTTCCAGATCCAGCTGGGCGCCCTGGGAGGCGCTGGCGATCAGGTTGTCGAGCCGTTGCCAGCGGAAGATGTCGCCGTCGAAGAGCATCTCCTTGAGGCTCTGGCGCAGGCTGGGATCGGGATCCTCCATCAGTCGGCGAGCGAAATAGGGGTAGGCGGCGCCGAGGATCTTGAATTCGGGATCCACGCTGAGGGCGATGCCTTCCAGCGTCACCAGCGAGCGAATGATCAGGGCGTAGTAAGGCGGCACCTGGAAGGGGAAGCGATACATCACACCGCTGAGGTCGTCGGTGACGGCCTTGAAGTCCATGCGGCTGACGCCCTGCTCGATCGCCTGGCCAAACACCGTTTCAAAGGCGGGCACGATCGGCTCGAGGTTCACGTCCTCGGCCAGGAAGCCGAGGCTGACGAAGTCTTTGCTGAGCTTTCCGAAGCTGCGGTTCACCAGGTGCACCACCGCCTGGATCAGGCCGGTGCGCGACTCACGGCTCACCTCGCTCATCATGCCGAAATCGAGATAGGCGAGGCGGCCATCCGCCAGGGCCAGCAGGTTGCCGGGGTGGGGGTCAGCGTGGAAGAAGCCGTGCTCCAGCAATTGCTGCAGGCTGCAGTTCACCCCCACGTTCACCATGTCGTCGGGGTCGACGCCGATGCCGCGCACGGCTTCGAGGTTGGTGAGTTTCACTCCCTCGATCCACTCCATGGTCAGCACACGGCGGCTGGTGGCCTGGTGATAGATGCGTGGAACGGCGATGCGGGGGTTGTGGGCGTGCAGTTCGGCGAAGCGTTCGGCGTTGGCGGCTTCGTTGAAGTAGTCCATTTCTTCGAACACCCGCTTGCCCAGCTCGTCGATCAGGGCCACCAGATCGCTGCGGATCAGGCCGATGTTCTGGTTGAGCCAGGCAGCGATGTTGCGCACGATGTAGAGATCGAGCGTGATCTGCTCGCGCAGGCCGGGGCGCTGCACCTTCACGGCCACAGGCTGGCCGCCCTTGAGCACCCCCTTGTGCACCTGGCCGAGGGAGGCGGCGGAGATCGGTTCGGCGTCGAGCTGCTCGTAGACGTCGAGCACGGGGGCGCCCAGGTCCTCCTCGATGCAGGCCATGGCCAGCGCGGAGTCGAAGCCGGGCAGCTGGTCCTGCAGCTGGGCCAGTTCCTCCAGCAGCAGCGGCGGCACGATGTCGGGCCGGGTCGAGAGGGCCTGGCCGGCCTTGATGAAGGCAGGGCCCAGGGAGGCCACCAGATCGGCGGCTTCCTTGGCGCGGGCCCGGGCCCGATCGGTGGTTTTCAGTTGGCCGGTGAGCCAGTCGAAGCCAACCCCCAACAGATACAGGCCGATGGGTACGAGGGTTTGCCAGAGCCGCCGGATCAGCCGTTGCGGGTGGCCGGCATAGATGCGGGTGATGGTGGCTGGGTCGTACTCGAGTAGGCCGGCGACCTCCAGAAAGTCGCTGAGGTCGCTGGTGCTACTCCCTTCCGAGGGAGGCGGAGACGCCTCTGGGGAGCTGCCTGGCGCGTCCTCACTCAGCACCCCGGGCGTCGGGGGGGCTGGAGGCTCTGGAGGGGCGCTCACCATGCCGCGGGCCACAGGGCCGGTTTGAAGTTCTCCCCTTCTAAACGAAACACACTGCCGCTACGGTCTGCTCCAACACCCGCTGGCCGCTGACCGCCACCCGCCGCGCCTGTGCTGACTGGACTGCGCCTCAGCAACATCGCCCTGATTGAGCGGCTCGAGCTCAGCTTCTGCGAGGGGTTCACCGTGCTCACCGGCGAGACCGGTGCGGGCAAGTCGATCCTGCTCGATGCCCTTGATGCCCTGCTGGGTGGGGCCCAGGGCAGTGCTGGTGCCCGCC
>Ga0194116_10002349_pt1 | contig 24643 bp, 17 predicted proteins | sample TA2MahsurfametaG_4_FD_148617 | JGI IMG/M metagenome (GOLD analysis project Ga0194116, IMG submission 148617) | Freshwater microbial communities from Lake Tanganyika, Tanzania - TA2015008 Mahale S9 surface | ecosystem: Environmental > Aquatic > Freshwater > Lake | place: Tanzania: Lake...
TGGTGGTTGCTTTGCCTCCGTTTCCGAAATCCCAAGTCATCTTCGCGTTCAATGGGTTGGTTTTATTGGTAAACACCAAGTCTTGACCCAAACATGCATTGGCTTTATCAAAAGCCACCGTTGGAATGGCATTTATTTCAACATCATACTTCTTGGTGAAGACAAACCCATGAGGCATGGTCTTCGCTGTCAAAGTCACGGTGTATTTGCCAGCATTGGGGAACTGGAACACAGGCTCAGGTGCATTTGAAGTATCAGCAGCGTTTCCGGTTCCGAAGTCCCAGAAGAATTCCATTGCACCTGAATTCACTTTTGAAGTATTGCCAAACAGTACCGCATCACCATTACAGATCTTCGCTGGGAAAGTGAAGTCTGGCTTGATTGAAGGATATATCAACACATTGCGCTTGATGAAGGTATCACAACCGTTGTTGTTATCAGTAACTTTTAGTACTACGGTTACAAGAGAATCTTCCAAGGTAGCATCTGAAGTCTTGAATTGAACTTCTAAGTTGGTTGAACCGCTCGGTGGTGTGAGAGTTGCACCAGTTACAGCTTTACCAGAAGCGGTATAAGCTTGAACGGTAGCGAACCAATCACTTGGAGATGAAGTTCCGTAAGTGCTGTTGCTGTATACTCGCGGTGCACGAACATCGTAAATCACTGGCTGGTCAACTACGGTGATATCGTTGGGTTTGCCTCGTTGGTAAATGGCGGTATTCGGCGTAGTTGTCTTGGTTGAGAATTCATAGAATCCTCCACCTGGAGCAGGTTTTACCAAGGTCGTGAAAGTGAACGAGTCGTTTTTGGTGTTATCATCTGGAATATCCAAATAGATTTTTACCTCAGTTTGTCCAGCGGTGGCCAAAACTATCGGATTTTTGAATTTGTATACAAGCGTATCCCCAGGCAATATGCGTTGTGTCACCAGTTCTCGGGTTGCCTTTCCATTGATGCTGTAGGATACAAAGAAATTGTAAATGGTATCGACAAAAGTGTTTTTGATGGTAATGTCGGCGTTCGCCTCATGACCGGCACACACTGAACTTGCTAAAGAGAACGAGGTTCTTATGGCAGTGACATCCATGTAATTTTCCAATGCTCCACGATCGCTTCTACCCAGATTTCTGTTCTTTTTGTTCAAATCTCGGGTGATGGTTGCGCTTGTGGGTTTGTTGTTTTGCGTTTCAAAGGCATTCGAGCGCATATCCACTTTGGAGAAATCTACCCACTGAGGGTTGGTGTAGTTTTCTCCTGAGCCTGCTTTGACATCCCCTTTCCATCCATTGTAATTGTTGTAGTTGGAGGTTCCTAAGCGCCAAATTTGGGTTGCCCCTGATGTTTCTACCAACCAAGAGTTGAAGTTAATGGATTGGACATTATTTGCATTTTGTGAATTTACATAAGCTGGATAGATATAATAGTTAGACGTCGCATCCATAATGTTGCCCTCGAAGAAGTAACGAGAGTTCATCTCTTGAAATAAATATCCGTAGCAGAAATGATACATGTAACTCGAATGTCTCGTGTGAATCGTATTTTCTCTAATATCGGCTGTCCAACCTGAATTGAAGTTGTACGAGTAGATGTTGTAGTTCGCGAAATACCCGTAGTTGTTGGCAATCAAATTGTTGTTGAAGGTCAGGTTATTGGCGTAATACATCAACCAACCATACCACAAACCGGTAGTGGTACCGCCACTATTATTTATAAATCGGTTACGTGAAATTCTCACATTGCCCATGAAGTACAGGTAGGTTGTGTAGAAGTTACCCGAAGATGAATTGCTATCTACGCGGTTGTCCTCCCACACGTTTACACTGCGCACAGAATTGTAGTTGTACCAGTTATAGAATAAGTACGTGGTACCACCAGACCCCATGTTGTTGAATCGATTGTTTGTAAAAGTATTGTTGATGATATTGTTGTCATAGCAATAGTACATCCAGTGAGTGTAATTTGTGGAAGTAGAGTAGGACTGGTTTTTGTCAACGATGTTGTTTGCGAAATCGATGCAATAAGCATAATACAGGTACGCGTGGAAGAATTGTGAGTAGGCCACTACATTTCGGGTGGTATTGCCATCAAATTTAAGAGGGCTGGTGGCAGATCCATAGTTGTACCAGCCAAACAAAGTGTAGTAAGTATTGATGTAGTTGGAGGTGGAACTTGCAGAGGCGCCCGCATAAGGCATGTCGTGGAAGTTGTTTCCCTTATAGGATGTAGAGCGATTGGTGCCGTATGTGTAGTACGTCCAAATACCATACAAGGTGGTGTTGCAGGGACTGCTACTGCTGGCCGCTACACGACTGATATCGTTGTTGATGAACTGTTCGCCGTTGGTGTAGCGGTTATAAATCGCGGACCAAAAGAAGTTTCTGATGGTGTTACCCTCAAACGTGTTGTTGTTGGCGGTGCTGGTGTAGAATGCAGTACTCTGTTGGTCCAAAATGCCGTAGGTTGGACCAGGCGCAGCGCTGTTGGTGGTTCTCATCATACAGTTTTTGATGCTGTTGAACGAACCATTTTGGCTTGTGGTGAGCGATGTCAAACTGGTGGCCGACCATGCAAAGGCAATGTAAGCACCACCTGCGGTAGACGACGAAGTTTGAGCGGTGAACTCAATGGTTAACCCATTCAAGGTGTTGTAGTCCGAAGCGTTGCTGAAACGAATGCCCGTTTGAGCTGTACCAGTTCCCGTTTTTTGGATGGTTAAATTGCTCAGAGAGATGTAATCGGCACCGTTGAAGTTGATGGCCTCGTTGGCTGAAGACGACAGCAAGCTTTTGCTATTTCCATCAATGGTGATGGTGTTGGTAGATGATGCTCCCGAGATGGCATTGAAGGTCACCACACTGGCGGTGGTTTCGTCTGTCATTACCGTTACACGAACTGCGCCGCTTACACCGCTGGTGCCAATGGCAGATGCGAAGGCCGACCAAGAAGCATAGTTTGTTCCGCTGGTGGCAGATGCTGAGTTAATGGTGTAGCTTCCGCTCAACTGAGCGTTCGCGAAGCTTGCCATGCAACTCAACAGCGACAACACACCGAATTTGAAGGTCCGGCCGCTGCGAAAAATTGGTTTGTAGTTATTTATCATATGTGTTAGTATTGGTTTTTTTGTTTGTGGTATTTCTACCGAATTACAACAAAAGTATAACATATGTCGGAGTAGTGTCAATGAAATAGACCATTTGGTTATGGAAATTATACATAATACTAAACAAAAAGCGAGTAATGGGAAATCGATATATGAATTGATACAGGAACTGAGAACGTTTCCTGAGATGAATTATGTCTTAATTGATGCGGTTATTGATGGGAATCCACCAATCGACAGGTGTCCATCGCGATTTCTAGGGCTTTTTCTATGCTGTCAACCGGTGCCATACAGGCGTGATTTCCGCAGATGACAATCTGTCTCTCCTCATTTGTGGTTGCATATTCCACCAAAACCCAAGAGGGTAGGTGTTTCATGAGGGCCAATACCTCGTTTGAGTCCCACTTATCAACTTCATTCTCATAGAAAGTTACGTGAATGCCGCCGAGTGCTTGGGATTGAGCGAGTCTACACCAATGGAAATACCACCCGGGACTTTGTTTCATGGATTTGGAAACTTGCTTTATGAGGGTTAGGGATAGTGCGGCGTATTCGTCGTTGCTGCGGTATTGTGCGAGTTGTTGGGCACACAGGGCAATCACGGCATTGGGTGATGGAGTTACATCGTCGTTCAGGTCACTTTTCCGATAAAATAACGCTTCGCCATTATGTGGGGTGAAGGACAGTTGTTGGGTTTGTTTATCGAAGAAGAGTTCAATGGCGGTCTTGAGCAAGGTTTCGGCCTTTTCGATGTGAGTGGTTTTTCGGCTGATGCGATACAGGGCGATGAATGCTTCGCACAGGTAGGCATAATCTTCCAAGAAACCGGTAATGTGTGTTTGTCCTTTACGGTGTATACGCTTGAGTGATTGTCCGTCCCAGAAGGTATCCCACGCCCAGTCGGCCGCGGCAGCTGCCGACTGGGCGTAATTGTCGCTTTGCAAATAAAAGCTGGCGTCCGCCAAGGCTTTTATTTGCAAAGCGTTCCAACTGCATATCGCTTTGTCGTCGAACCCCGGCCTAACCCGCGTATCCTGGTACCTCCGCAAAGAATCCTTGATTCTGCCCAACCCAGTCAAATACGCCTCAGCCGATAACCCCGTTTCCTGCATAACTTGCAATGGCGCCAAAGGCTGGTGCAAAATGTTGTATCCATGCTCCCAGTTGCCCTCGGGTTTCAATCCAAACTGAATCCGCGCCAAATGCAAATCGTCTTCCGACAGCAAGGTCATCATTTCCTGCTCCGTGAAAACGTAGAACTTTCCTTCCATTCCCTCGCTGTCGGCATCCAACGCACTGCCAAAACCAGCCCCCGCATCGCCCAAGCCCAATTCCCGCTGGCAAAAGTCCAAACAGGCCTCCACAATCTCCTTGTACAGGGGCGCGTCAGACCAACCAAAGGCCCGGGCATACAACGAAACCAACTGAGCATTGTCGTACAACATCTTTTCAAAATGCGGCGCAAACCAATGCGCATCGGTGCTGTACCTGCAAAATCCGCCCCGCAATACATCGTAAATGCCACCGTGGCACATTTTCAACAGACTCAAATGCAGGTAATCTTTGGCCGCCTCCGATTCGGTCAGTAAATAATGGTCCAAAATGAACTCGTACTGGCCGGGCAATGGGAATTTTGGCGCGCGGTTTGGTCCACCTTCCTGCCAATCCAATGTATCGGCCAGGGTGTTGAACAATTCCGACACGTCTTTGCGTTGTAGCCCTTCACCAATCTCCCAGTGGTTGATTTGGTGTATTTTTTCTTGGATCCGTTGGGCATAATCTACCGCTTTTTCAGGCTCAGTTTGGTACACCTCCGCCAACTGTACAATGACTTGTTGCCACTGGGCCTTGGGGAAATAGGTGCCCGCGTAGATGGGTTGTTTGTTGGGCAGGCAGATGACATTCAGTGGCCAACCGCCTCTACCGGTCATGATCTGACAGGCATCCATGTATATCATGTCGATATCGGGTCGTTCCTCCCGGTCTACTTTGATGCTTACCAAGTGCAAATTCATGATTTCCGCGGTTTCGAAGTCTTCAAAACTTTCGTGTTCCATCTCGTGACACCAATGACAAGTGCTGTATCCAATGCTCACCAACACCAATTTGTTTTCTGTCTTTGCTTGATCCCATGCCGTTTCGCCCCATTGTTGCCAATCTACAGGGTTGTAGGCGTGCTGCAGCAAATAAGGACTGTTGGCATCAATCAATCGATTGGGTTCCTGATGCAGGTTGTTGGGGTTTTGATGGGGACCGTGCGACATTTTTTCTCGGGTTGATGTACTTTTGCTTTACCATGGTGAAGCAGTGCAAAGGTCGTATCGGAGGTTGGTTTATCCTTGTCTTTTTCTGTGCGATGATAATTCCTTTGTTTGCTGGCGCTTTTCAGGCGGCTCAACAGGGGGCTCGCCACGCGGCTCATCAGCAGAAATTGCATTTGGAACAGCGTTACCAACACCACAATAACCAAAGTTCACTGTGTTTGTTGGATACGGCATTGCAACTTCTAGACACGTTCAGCCAACAAGCCAATGATACCCCAGCATTTTATTTTCAAAGCAAAGAGCAAGCGCTCGACACCCTCATTGCTTGGTTGTTACAGAAAAAACCCGCCATGTCATTGGGCTATCTCACCAAATCAGAATTTGTGTCGCAATGGCGGTCTCACGACACCGCAACTCTCAAACAAATTGTTGAAGGCGCTTGGTTAACCTATCAATTTAAATTCAAAAAATCAGTGCTCAAAACTCAGCTAAAAATGAAGCAGAGTAAGGTGAATTTAAAAATGGCGGAGGTGGTGCCGAAGCCAAAAATTACGGTCAGCGCGGCTGGAGATGGCATCACCAAATACGATTACAAAGTGAAATATAAAAAACTCACCTATATATTGAGTTTTCAGCTTTGGTGGATCAATGGCCAGGGTTTTTGGGTGAATGAAGTGGCTTGGTCGATGGGTGTTTAATTGAAATTCCAGCGCGATAGATTCAGCGTTTTTTCCACTTGGGCTTCGTTTGCATCGCTCAGATGCGGAAAGAAATCCCGTCCCGTAATTTTTTCTACCTCGTCGATGCTCAGTGCGAAAGCAGAAAGGGGCCTATCGGAGCCCAAATTTTGAAAGACAAAGCCGATGGCCCTTACGGGTTGTGCGGTGTCTAATACCACTTTGAAGAATCGTTTGGGAACCGAGATTCGGTTGTAATGGCCAATTTGTTGGGTGAGTTCATCCGTTAATACTGGACCAGTGACGATGAACAAGGGTCGGTTGGCAGGTGCCCAATCTCGGATTTTTTCTTCCAATTTTTTCCAGATGCCACGATTTAAACCCGGACGTTGGGGTGAGATGTTGCTGGTGTAGAAAGATTCGGTCATGGCCTGAGGGGAATATTTCATGTCGGCGGCGGGCGCGAGATGGCCGCGGTCAAAGCCCGACTTGGTGTAATCTTCGGTTCTGGCGGTATGTGGACGAATTACGGGGTCAATCACAAAGCGGCTCTCGCGCTCCGCCGCCCCCAAAGTGTGGGAGAGGGTTAGTTCATAGGCCACCCAATTGGCTTGCATGTGTTGGTGGTTGTATGACACCGCGTAGGCTGCGTGTTGAGTGACTTTTTCGCCCGCCAATAGTTGAGGTCTCGCCCAATGTTGCAGGGCGGTATTTTCTTGAAACCCTGGCAATAAAATCACCAAAACCCCAGCAATGAGCCATCGGAAGGGTAGGTTTATACTACTTCGTAATGGGGGATTTTCCCTTTGGTGGATATCCTGCTGCGGCCTTTGAGAATCGCTATCGGTGTGGGGCATCATGCCCCGCTAAGATAAGATTTTTCGAACGATGCGTGGGCCAACATAAATGAAGCCGGTATAAACCTGCACCAAACTGGCACCACGGGTGATTTTGCCTTCGTAGTCTTCTTTGGTAAATACGCCGCCCACACCAATGAGTGGAAATTCTTCCCCTAATTCCATAGCTAGGAATCCCAAAATGGTATTTGATGCCTCATAAACGGGTTTGCCGCTCAATCCACCCGCACCAATTTGATCAATTTTGGACTTAGAAGTGCGCAGATTACTACGTTCTATGGTTGTGTTTGTTGCGATGACTCCATCAACTTTGGCTCGTTTAATGGTCTGCACAAGTTCGTGCACTTGAGACTGTTGGAAATCTGGTGCGATTTTCAAGAAAATGGGTTTCCAAATCCGTCGTCCTGAACGCAACTCATGCAATTTGTGAAACAAATCACAAATGAATTCATCTTCTTGCAAATCGCGCAAACCCGGTGTATTGGGCGATGAAATATTCACAACAATATAATCAACATAGTCGTAAATGGCATCAAAGGCTATGGTATAATCTTGTGCCGCTTTTTCGTTTGGAGTAACTTTGTTTTTGCCGATGTTTCCACCAACTACCAATCCGGCTGGACGATTTTTTAGTCGCGCAACCACGGCTTCAATGCCATCATTGTTGAAGCCCATCCGGTTAATTAATGCGCCATCTTGAGGCAATCGAAATAATCTTGGGGCTGGATTTCCAGGCTGAGGGAGCGGTGTTACGGTGCCAATTTCCACATGGCCAAAACCCAAATCTTTCAGTAAATGTAACCACTTTGCATTTTTGTCAAATCCAGCGGCCAGACCCACGGAATTTGGGAAGGTAATGCCAGACACTACAACGGGTTTCGCGGTAATGGGTTGAAAACTATTTCTAATCCATCCGCCAATAATGGGTGTGTGTAGGATAATTCGTAAGCTTTTTAATGCAAATTCATGGGCAACCTCCGGAGGTAATAAAAAAAGAAGAGATTTTAAGAGATTATACATCGAGGGCTTCGTGGTTTATAGACAAAATTGGTGGGTGAAAACGTTGCTTAGTGTTTGAAATGGCGAACTCCCGTGGTCAACATGGCGATGCCATTGGCATTGCAATAATCGATTGAGAGTTGGTCTTTGATGCTACCACCGGGCTGAACCACCGCGGTGATGCCAGATTTATCAGCAATTTCAACGCAATCTGGGAAAGGGAAGAAGGCGTCGCTCGCCATGACCGCGCCTTGCAATTCAAATCCAAAACGATTGGCTTTCTCAATGGCTTGCTGAAGTGCGTCAACCCGGCTGGTTTGTCCGGTTCCGCTGGCCAGCAGCTGTTGGTTTTTCACCAGAACGATGGTGTTGCTTTTGGTTTGCTTTACCAATTTTAGGGCGAATTCTAGGTCGTGAAGTTGCTCTGTTGTTGGCAAAGTTTCAGTTACAGGATTCATATCTGCCTGTTTCTCTGTCACAGAATCCCTGTCTTGGATCAGTTGTCCGTTCAACGCCGTTCTCACCATTTTGGGATTCAGGGCGATATCTCCTGTGCTTTCCAACACGATGCGATTGGTTTTGCCTTTCAATAATTCCAGGGCATCAGCGTCGTATGCAGGGGCAATCAATACCTCGAAAAATAGTTGGTTGATTTCGGTGGCGGTGGCCAAATCAACTTTGGCGTTGGTTGCCAAGATTCCACCAAAGGCACTCACCGGATCGCAAGCCAAAGCATTTGTCCAAGCGTCAAGCACAGTGCTCCGTGTTGCAACGCCACAAGCATTGTTGTGTTTGATGATCACAAAGGTGGCACCGGCTTGCTTGTCGAATTCATTAATCAAACAAACGGCACTGTCTACATCGAGCAAATTGTTGTACGACAATTCTTTGCCTTGGTGTTTGGTGAACATGGCTTCAAAATTGCCCGAGAACTGACCTTGTTGGTGTGGGTTTTCACCGTAGCGAAGACTGTAGGTTTTGTTCCCAGCAAACCAATCGGAGATGAGTCCATCGTATTCTGCAGTGACCGCGAACGCTCTGCCTGCAAACGATTTGCGTTGTGCCAAGCTCAAGCTGCCATTGCCGGCAGTAAATGCATCCAAGAAAAAAGTGTATTCATTTTTATGGGCGATAATGGTTGTGTGTGCATGGTTTTTTGCACCTGCGCGAATCAAAGACACCCCACCGATATCAATTTTTTCGATGATGTCTTGTTCGCTACCACCCGCAGCCACAGTTTCGGCGAAGGGGTACAAATCCACCATCACCAAATCGAACAAAGGAATTTCGTACTGGGCAATTTCTTGCATGTCTTGGTCCAACTCGCGGCGGGCTAGGATGCCACCGAACACTTTGGGGTGCAAGGTTTTCACCCGACCACCCAAAATGGATGGATAACCGGTAATGTCTTCAACGGCCACACAGGGGATCCCCATGTCTTCAATGAATTTGCGGGTTCCGCCAGTAGAATACAGGGTTACGTTTTTCTCGTGGAGGGCTTTTACGATTTGGTCTAATCCGTCTTTGTAAAAAACGGAAATCAATGCAGATTGAATGGGTGAATTCACACAGCAAAATTAAGGCAACTGAAAATAAGTTGTGATCTTCAATGACCGAGTTTATCCCTAATTTACGCTAAGTTTTTCACATCCGTATGGAGAGGGATTTGTGGTGGGCATCAAGGAGTGCGATTTATTTGTTTACTGCCCTTGGAATGCTTGGGAAGATAGGGGCAGTGTCTGCACCCGTTTCCACAGCAGAATCCGCGTTTCTCATGGTATTCCCTCGTGAATACCAAAAACCCGTTTTCAAAGTAGTAATCCGAACCCGTCGGTTTTGATGCCTCGTTGTTAGTCTTTGCCATGGCAGACTTTGAACTTTTTGCCGCTTCCGCAAGGACAAGGATCGTTACGGCCAATCTTCAAGTCGTTGATGATGGGGTTTTGCGTAGGTCTTGGCGCAGGTGCGCTCAATTCCGCGGGCATTTCTCTACCACCCATCGCGTCCATCTCGGGGCGGCTGGTCTGAATTTTTGGATCTTGTCGCTTCAATGCTGGACGTGCTTCTGAGACCTCGTTTTCAGCATGAATGCGCGATCTGAACAACATGCCCAACACTTGGGTATTGATGCGTTGCAGCATTTTCCCGAACAACTCAAAACTCTCAATTTTATAAATCAACAACGGATCTTTCTGCTCGTACTGTGCGTTGTGTGAACTCTGTTTCAGTTCATCCAATTCGCGCAAATGTTCTTTCCATTCATCGTCGAGTATAGAAAGTGTGGCACTCTTCTCCAATTCGTGAACCATGGTCCTGCAATCGGTGTCGAGCGCTTTTTGCATGTTCACTGTAAGCTGGTATTGGTGTGTGCCATCGGTCATGGGGATAACCACATTTTCGATGCGTTCGCCTTGTTCGGCTCGGATGCTTTTAAACACGGGCAAAGCTTGTGTGCGCATGGCCTCGGTTTTTTGCGCATAGCGCTGTGTGAGGTTGTCGAACAGTTGATCTGCCAATTCCTCGGCCGACTTGGCGCTGTTGAAGGCCTCCTCATCGAAGGGCAAATCCATGGCCAACGTACGTATCACTTCCAATTCCAAGTCCATGTAATGTCCGCCGTTTTTGTACTGTTCCACGGTCTCTTGACACCAATTGTACAACATATTGCGCAAGTCAATGCTCAAGCGCTCACCAAACAACGCATTGCTCCGCATGCGGTAAATGTTGGTTCGCTGCTTGTTCATCACATCGTCGTACTCCAGCAAACGCTTCCGTACGCCGAAATTGTTCTGCTCCATCCGCTTCTGGTTGCGCTCAATGGTCTGGGTCATCATGCTGTTCTCAATCACATCATCCTCCCCATAACCAAATCGGTCCATCAGCTTGCTCACACGCTCAGAACCGAAAATACGCATCAAATCATCCTCCAAACTCACGTAGAAACGAGATGTTCCGGGATCGCCCTGACGGCCGGCCCGACCTCTCAACTGTCTATCAACCCTGCGACTATCATGACGCTCCGTACCGATGATCGCCAATCCACCCAATGATTTTACCTCATCGTCGATCTTGATGTCGGTACCCCTACCTGCCATGTTGGTAGCAATAGTAACGGCGCTTTTCAAACCCGCTTCGGCCACAATGCCTGCTTCGTTTTGGTGTTGCTTCGCATTCAGCACGTTGTGCTTGATGCCACGCAATTTCAACATACGACTCAATAGCTCACTCACCTCCACCGAGGTGGTACCTACCAGTACAGGTCGGCCCGCAGTGCTCAGCTGCACCACTTCTTCAATCACCGCGTTGTATTTGGCACGCTTTGATTTGTAAACCAAATCTTCTTGGTCGATCCGAGAAATTCCGCGATTTGTGGGAATCACCATCACGCCCAATTTGTAAATATCCCACAATTCTTGGGCTTCTGTTTCTGCCGTACCCGTCATCCCCGAAAGTTTGTGGTACATGCGAAAGTAGTTCTGCAAAGTGATAGTTGCATAGGTTTGTGTTGCCGCCTCCACGCGCACATTCTCTTTAGCTTCAATGGCTTGGTGCAAACCATCAGAATATCTGCGCCCTTCCATTACACGACCTGTTTGCTCATCCACGATCTTTACTTTGCCCTCTGCCAGGATGTACTCTATGTCGCGCTCAAACAATGCATAGGCCTTCAACAACTGCTGCACGGAGTGGATGCGTTCGCTTTTCTCAGCGAACTCCTGCATCAATGCATCTTTTCGCTTCAATTTGTCGGCTTCGCTGTCGCTGCTGCGCTCAATTTCTGCCATTTCATAACCCACATCAGGCAACACGAAGAAATTGGGGTCGGCCTCACCTTGGGTAATCAATTCAAGTCCTTTTTCGGTCAATTCTACGCTGTTGGTCTTCTCCTCGATGGTGAAATACAGCGGCGCATCAGCCAAAGGCATTTCTTTTTGCTGGTCTTGCAAATAGTGGTTTTCCGTTTTGGTCAGCAAAGCACGCATCCCGCTTTCACCCAAAAATTTGATCAAAGCCTTGTTCTTCGGCAATCCGCGGAAAGCACGCAACAGCGCCAATCCTCCTTCGCCCTCTTTGTAACCCGTATTCCCTGCTGCGATCAATTTTTTCGCTTCCACCAACGCCGTGTTGGCATATCGCTTCTGTGCCTCCACCAATTTCTCAATGCGGGGCTTCAATGCCTCAAACTGCTGGATGTCTCCTTTGGGGGTAGGTCCGCTGATAATCAATGGCGTACGGGCATCGTCGATCAATACCGAATCCGCTTCGTCGATCATCGCATAGTGATGCTTGCGCTGAACCTGCTCCTCTGGCGTGTGTGCCATATTGTCGCGCAGATAGTCAAACCCAAACTCGTTGTTGGTACCGTAGGTGATATCGGCCAAATAGGCCATTCTCCGCTCTTCGCTGTTGGGGCGGTGGTATTCTAAGCAGTCAACCGTTAAACCCAAATAGTTGAAGATGGGCGCGTTCCATTCACTGTCGCGACGGGCCAAATATTCGTTCACAGTTACCATGTGAACCCCGCGTTTTCCCAATGCATTCAAGTAAGCGGGCAGGGTACTCACCAGCGTTTTACCTTCCCCAGTGGCCATCTCAGAAATCTTGCCGCGATGCAGTGTGATACCCCCAATCAACTGAACGTCGTAGTGAACCATGTTCCAGCGAATTTTACCGCCGGCAGCCATCCACTCGTTTTTGTACGATACTTGATCGTTGCTGATGCCAATGTGTGGGTGCTTCAAGGCCAACAGTCTGTCTAAATCTGTTGCACTTGCCACAACTTCTTCGTTTTCGGTAAATCGGCGAGCGGTTTCTTTCACTACGGCAAAAGCTTCCGGCAACAATTCATTCAAAATGTCTTCCAGTTCTTTGTCGCGCTTCTGCTCAATTTCATCCAATGCATTGAACAAATCGTCTTTCAGTTCGATGTCTGATTCGGGCGCTTCTGCCAATTGTTTTTTGTAATCGGCGATTTCCGCATCGATTTCCGACAGGTGGGCGTTGATGCGCTCCACGAATTCGTCGGTTTTGCGGCGCAAAGCATCGTTGCTAAGTCCTTTGTATTCTTCGAGATAGGCGTTGATTTGAGCCACGATAGGCTCTATTTCCTTCAGCGCTTTTTCTGCGGAGGTACCGCCAAGCAGCTTGGAGAACGATTTGATGATATTGCCAAACATGTTAAGTATGCGAAATTAAGGTTTATTTGGGTTTGCGAATATCTTGCCAAGGTTGTTTTATGACGAAATGGCCGACAAGTAATGCACAATTTAAAAAAGGACTGACAATTTTGTTGAAAGTTAAAACCCTTTGAAGGGTGTTTTGTTTAACTTTCACATGAGAGTTGTTTTGTTTTCTTTGGGACTTTTACTGTCTCAAATTGTTTCGGCCCAAGTTGTGATACAGGGCAAGGTGGTGGATGTGATGAGTCGCAAGCCACTGACTGGCGCTAAGGTGCAGATTGATAAGCAAGAATCTTCGGTGTTAACCACGGCAGAAGGAACCTTTGTCATCAACAATGTTGAGCCAGGTTATCATACGGTATCGGTGAGCCTTGAGGGCTATGAGTCTGAATCGTCGGCAGAGATGTTGTTCACCTTTGACAAATCGCCATTTGTTGCCTTGGAACTTCAATCGCTGGCTAGTGGGGTGGGCGAGGTGAACATTCGCCGGTCGAATATTCAAAAGCGCGAGGCGGAGAGTCCGGTGTCGTCGCAGAAGTTGAGCATCCGCGAAATTGAGCGCAACCCGGGAGGGAACCGCGACATCTCCAAAATCATTCAAAGTTTGCCCGGGGTTATCAGCATCCCTGGCTTCAGAAACGATGTGGTGATTCGCGGCGGATCGCCATCGGAGAATAAGTTCTACCTCGACGGGGTGGAAATTCCCATCATCAACCACTTTCAAACCCAGGGGAGCACTGGCGGACCTGTGGGCATGCTCAATGTGAATTTTATCAAAGAAGTGAACTTTTACACGGGTGCTTTTCCTGTGAATTACGCCAATGGGCTGAGCAGTGTGCTCGATTTCCGACAGATGGATGGGAATACCAACAAAGCCAAATACCGCTTCACCTTGGGAAGCAGCGATGTGGGATTTACGGCTGACGGTCCCATTGGAAAGAAAACCACCTACATTTTTTCGGCTCGACAAAGTTATCTGCAGGGGTTGTTTTCAGTGTTGGGATTGCCATTCTTGCCCAACTTTATCGATTACCAAGCCAAGGTGAAAGTGAAACTGAACGAGAAAGACGATGTCTCTTTTTTGATGGTGGGCGCGGTTGATTTCTTTCGATTGAATTTGAAGGTGAACGACAACATTACAGACAGTGTTCAGTTGAAGTCGAACAAATACATTTTGGGCTACCTGCCGGTTTATCGCCAATGGAATTACACGTTTGGAACGGTTTACACACACTACGGCACCCAGTCGAAAACCCAGTATTTTTTGAGCCGCAACATGCTCAATAACACTTCGTACAAATACCGCAACAACGACGAAAGTTCGGAGGATAACCGCATTTTTAACTACAAAAGCATCGAAGAGGAAAACAAGTTGCGCATTGAGAATTCTCGATTGATCAAGCGCTGGAAATTTTTGGCTGGGGCAGGTCTTGAATACGTGCAATTTGGGGTCGACAACAAGGCCAAGGTCTTGGTCCCTGGAGCGCCAGGTACCCCCGGAACAGTTCGCAACATCGCTTTCGAAAGTCAACTGAATTTGGCCAAATACAGCGGATTTGTGAGGGCGTATCGCAACGTGATGGGCAATGGTACCCTGAGCTTCGCAGGTCGTTTGGATGGCAATAGCTACAATAAAACCATGCGCAATCCGCTGAATCAACCCACGCTTTCGGTGAGTGCAAGCTTGCCCACCGCGGTGGATGGGTTGTTTTTCAACGCCAACGTAGGACAGTTTACCCAATTGCCATCATACACCATTTTGGGTTATCGCAATGCATCGGGTGGTTTAGACAACCAAGATCGGGTGAAATACATCCGCAACCGCATGGTGGCTGCCGGTTTGCAATACAACAAGGTGAAAGACACCCGCATTACTTTGGAAGGGTTTTATAAGCAATATGCCAATTATCCGTTGACGCTGAACGACAGTATTTGTTTGGGGAATTTGGGCACCGATTTCGCTGTTGTGGGCAACGAACCTGTGAGTTCTGTTTGCGATGGTAGGGCTTATGGCATGGAATTTTTAATCCAGAAAAGAAGTCGCTCCGGCTTGTATGGCATTTTGGCGTACACGTTGAGTTGGAGTGAGTTTAGCGACAAAAAGGGCAATGCTGTAAAGAGTGCTTGGGATAGTCGCCACACGGTGAGTTTGGTTGGGGGTATGAAAATGAAGCGCAATTGGGAATTGGGGGCGAAGTTTCGTTTGGCTACGGGCCGACCTTATTCTCCATTTGATGTGCAGCGCAGTTTGGTTAAGGCGAATTGGGATGTAACCGGGGTGGCACTGAACGATTACAGCAAGTTGAACACCTTGCGCTTGGGTACATTCTCTCAGTTGGATGTGCGGGTTGATAAGGTTTGGTACTTTAAAAAGTCGTCGTTGAACTTATACATGGACATTCAGAATTTCTTGAACAAGGAGTATTTGGGGGCGCCCACGTTGATTGTGGCTCAAGATGCTGCGGGCAATTTGATCACAGACCCCTCTGCTGCCGTGCCCTCATACAAAGCCGATTATTTGGTGAATGCCACCGGTTTCTTACAGCCTTCGATTGGTGTGATTTTCGATTTTTAACTGCAACAGAACCCTCAAGAAAAAAGGGCCCCGCGGGGCCCTTTTTTCTTGAGTATCGGGGTATTTTTTGCCCCGTTGCTGCAATTAATAATCGTAGGTAAAACCCGTTTCGTGCGGGTGGATACACATTACGGGGATGTTCTGACTGCGGTTCACCAACTGCTGGGTGAGGGTTCCGATAATCATCTCTGAAATGCCCTTCTCGGTGTGGGTCATCACCAAAATCAAATCACCGCCCACCGTGTTGGCGTAATTCATGATTTCGTTCGCGAAATTGTCGAGCAGACCATCTTCCATCGCAAATACTTTGTACTCTAGGCCGCTGTCTTTTAATTGATGGTTTACCAAGTTGATGTTCAACGCGATCTTGCGCTGCAAGTATTCATCGGATGATTTGGTGTATACCACATGTACTTCGGAATTGAATTTTTTACCCAAGTGGATGGCCCATTCTAACTTCTGGCGGCTTTCGATGGTTAAATCGATGGGCAATACTATTTTCTTGTATCCGTGCGCTTTGGCGGTGTTTTGTTTCACCACAACCACAGGTACTTCGGCGTATTGGATGGTGCGTGAAGCGTTTGAACCCACAATTTGCTCCAATCCGCTGGCGCCGTTGCTGCCCATAATGATAGAATCGAACTGCTCTTCGTTGGCGATTTTCGATACCGCTTTGTATACCTTTCCGTTCCCAACCCTTGCATGGGCTTTCACCCCGCTGGTCTCGCTGATCTCTTTGGCTTTGGCTTCCAATTTCGCTTTGATGGCATCGCGCATCACATCAGACTGTCCGCCAGAAAACAAACCGCCCAACACTCCATCCTCCAAGATGTACAATAAAGTGATTTCATTGCCATAGGCTTTGGCCACTGTGATGGCGTGGGTTAACGCGTTTTCTGCTACATCCGAAAAATCGGTGGGGATCAAAATGTTGTTGTTCGTTTTGCGATTCATGACAGTAATTTTCTGCAAAATTACAACAGAATCCATTCGGAAACCATGACATGCGTCAATTTTAGCATTGCGATGATGTTTGTGGTTAGTCAACCATCAATTCCACGGTGATGGCATCGCACAAGAATCTGGCCGGTAAGGGGATGATCAATCGGTCCGATTCTGCCATCAACCATCCTTTTTGAACGAGCGATTTTACCTGTGGCGCTTTCTGTTCAGTGTAGCCGGGCCACAGCCATTCTAATGCCTGCAGCGGAACCCCTTCGATGAGTCGCAGGCCTGTCATCAACAGTTCGTTGGTTTGGTCCGCGGCCGACAATATTTCTGCTTCAAAGGCCGTATCGTTGTGGGTGATTTTTTCGATGTAAGTGTGGTTTTGGGCGATGTTCCAACGGCGGGTTTTGCCATCAAATGAGTGCGCACTGGGGCCAATTCCGATGTAGGGATGTCCTTGCCAGTAGTTACTGTTGTGCTTGGCGCGATGTCCGGGCAAACACAAATTGCTGATTTCGTAATGCTCCCAACCCTGCGCATGGGCCCACTCGCTGAGGTAGAGAAATTGGGCTTCGGCATGCTCATCGGGCGGGGCCGAAAGCTGTCCTTTCTTCGCTTGATGTCCGAAAGTCGTCTTTTCCTCAATGGTGAGCGCATAACAACTCAGGTGTGAGGCCCCGCACTGTGCCGCCCAGGCGAGTTCCTCTCTCCATTGTAACAGTGTTTTTTTCTCCGAACCATAAATGAGGTCGATGCTTACATCGTGGAAGCCATGGGCGGCGGCCTTCGCCACAGCCATCCGCGATTGCTCGCTGCTGTGGGCTCGGTTCATCCATCGAAGTTCTTCGTCGTTCAAACTCTGAATACCCATGCTCAATCGGTTGATGCCCATAGATTTCCAAACCATCAAATTCTCTGGGGAAAGGTCCTCAGGGTTGGCCTCGAGCGTGGTTTCTGAGAGGACAGTTAGATCGAAATTGCGACGAATCGCATCGAATATGCGTTGAAGTTCTTGGGGGGTAAGCACAGAAGGACTCCCCCCGCCGAAATACAATGTGTTGATTTTGGGCAACGAAGCATCGCAAGGAAACAGGGTGGGGTGGATGTTGCGCGCTTGGTCGATCTCCTGCGCAATGGCCGAAACCATGGCCTCGCTGTGCTTCAGCTGCGTGCTGAAATGGAAATTGCAGTAATGACAGGCCTGCCTACAAAACGGGATATGGATATACAAGCCTAACACAGAGCAAAGGTGCGTCATTTGCCGTATTTTTGCCCCATGTTGATGGCTCGCCATACCGCCTTTTTTTTCAAACGCTTGGGAATGGTGTTGGCGATGCTATTGTTTATCGGCGGGCTTTTTGCCGAGGAATCTGTCGACGTTGCCAAAGCCAGAGAAAAAGAATACAAGGCGGCCCAGAAAGCTTACCGTGCCCGACTTAAGCGCCCCATCAACGGCTATATCTTTGAGCCAGACAGTTTGGAGGCAAGGCCAGATTCTGCAGCCATGGTGAAATTTACCCGCAATGTTCACTTTTTGGATTCCATCAAACAAGGCAAACTCGATAGCTTAGTGAAATCAATGGGTAAGGTGCATTTCGGTAACAAAATTTCCTATGTTTCCGCAAATCCCTATGATCGGTACAAGAACCCCATCTACTATCGTCGTGGACAAGGGAAGTTTTGGTATTTTGGGTTGGGGCTGTGCTTGTTGATTGTGTTTATATATTATAGGGCCGCTTTCCCAAAGCAGTTTGAGCTGCGAGTACGGAGTGTTATGAATCCCTATTATTACAATGAATTACTGGCTGATCGAACCATTACACAATTTGTTGGAGGGTCGGGTGTGGTGTTTGTGATCTCACAGGCCGTATTTGCCGCTGGTATTTTGCTTAACCTGATTTTTGGAGGATACCTGCAGCTAAATAACTTTTTTGTCTTCATCTTCCTGTATTTGGGTGTGTTGCTCGCCGTGTCGACCCACCAAACCATTCAGTTTTTATTTGCCAGTAGTGTGAATATCGAGGAGATGGTGCGCCGTCAAATCCAACGTCAATACAACATCAATTTTGTGTTGTCATTGATCTGCTTTCCGGTTTTTTTGATTTTCTATTACAACAGTTACAAATACCCTGGTGTGGACCTATCTCATTGGATATCATTTTTGTTGGTATTGTGGGTGGTGATACGCAGTATTTATGCTTTTGTGGGTTTATACCAAGATAGGCAGTTGACTTTTCTCTCATTTTTGTATTTTTGCACCTTGGAAATTTTACCATACTCGGTATTGTTTACCATTCTATCTAGATCATAAGTAACATGTCTTCACCAGAACGCGAACTCAAAGTAAAAAGTATTTTGATTACCCAGCCCCCACCGGAGGCCGGAAAGAACGTCTATGAAGACTTCGTGAAGAAATACAAATTGAAGATGGATTTTCGGTCTTTCATCCACATCGAGCCCATGGCGCCGAGGGATATTCGCAAGCAGAAAATCAACTTCTTGGATTTTACCGCCATCATTTTCAATTCGCGCAATGCGGTCGACTATTTCTTCTCGTTGGCCAATGAAATGAAGATTGAGATGCCGGCCGACACCAAATATTTCTCCATCAATGAGGGGGTGTCGAACTACGTGCAGAAGTACATCGTGCCGCGCAAGCGCAAAATGTTTTTCGGCAAGGGCACCGAAGCCGATTTCCTGACGTTGTTCAACAAAAATCACAGCGGCGAGAAGTTCTTGTTTCCTTGTTCAGACATTCGCAAGCCCAGCATTCCCGATTACTTTGCCAAGTTGGGTTACGATTTTTCGGAGTGCATCATTTACAACACGGTGAGCAGCGATTTGAGTGATTTGGCCGATGTGTTTTACGATATTTTGGTTTTCTTTTCGCCGGCCGATATCAAGAGTTTGTACGACAACTTCCCTGATTTTGTGCAGAACAATACCCGGATTGCGGGGTTTGGTAGCAGCACACAGCAGGCCATTGCCGAGCACAATTTGATATTGGACATTGCGGCACCCGCCCCAGGCATTCCCAGTATGTTGGCGGCATTGGAAGAGTATACTTCCCGCGTAAATAGCAAGTAATTTACCGTTCGATTTCTCCCAGCCAGGCGATAAACTGTGCGTCGATTTTGGCGATGAACAAGTATTGATTTCCGCCATCGCTAACCTGCAGTAGTTTTTTGACGGCATCGGTGGTGATGCCACAATTGCGCGCGGTGACGTTGAGTTGGGGCAGGGCTTTTTTGTTTTTTGCGGGTGGCAGTATTTCTTTTAACTGTCGTTGAATGTCGCGCAGACTCCCTAAAAATTGGCTTTGTACTTTGAGGCTGCGGCCGAAGGCCGCAGCCTCAGGCGCTTGCGCCACGAAGAAGTTGTGGTTGGGCGTGGTGGCAAGGAGATTCCAGCGCTGAGGGATTTGGGTGTGGAGGTGGGATGCAAACAACGGAGCCGCTGGTTCAAAAATGTAACCGGGTTGCCCAATATCCGCAACAACCTCCCCAGAATTGGTCGCTGTCCGCTCGCTGAATCGGTGCGACTCCACCACAATGTTGCCCGTAGTATCCAACTGCTCCACCAAACAAAACGCATCACAAATGCCCTCCTCGGCGGCCTTTCCCGGTTGCACATGCGCCAACAATTCCTTCGTTTCTCCGTTCAATCCCACCGCGTAAATGTCGGCCCTGCACTTAAACTGCCGCTGTAGCCATGTGGGATCTACCATCGGACTCACCTTCACCAACCAAGATTTTCCCAATCCGGGATATTCCTCTATCAGACCAAATACATTGGGTAAATATTCCGAAACATCCACTGTGGTTCTCTGTCCCCTCGGCCTGCGGTCTGGATCCACATAAACCAGGTCGTAAAGTCCCGGCCCCCCAAGCCCAATGGCTGGGTTGGTTTTGGCCAGCGCCAACAAAAAATCCTCCGCGGTACCGTCGATCCGCTGTGGGTTGATCCCCAACCGCGTGGCGTTGTACCTCACCCATGCGTTGAGTGATTGGTTGGGGTCCAAACTCTCCACCTTCGCACCGCTCATCGCCCATGCCCAATCATCAACCCCCAAACCGCCCGTGAGCGATAGCAATCGCCCAGCCGGAAACTGTTGGGCTTTCCAGCGCGACACCGATTCTGATGTGCTCTGCTCCAAAGACCGGGCATCGGCCAGACATCCCATCGATGTGTGATGGGGTAGTTTCTTCGCCATTTTGCCCGCAATGCTGTGGAGATTCCCCAGAAAAGTGGCCCATTCGCCCCATTCTTGTCTCCGTTTGATAGAAATGAACGATAAATTGTCGCGATTCTTATACACTTCGTCCACCCACTGCATAAAGTTGGGCGGAAAAGGGTTTATTTTGTAAGTAGAACCTAACATGAAGAAAGTAGCAAATCTAATCGCAATTGCCGTATTGTTGGCAGCCGTTTTTACCAGCTGTGGAACCCGCAAACAAGATCGTTGTCCTGAAGTAGGCCAAAAGACTACCGCCCGTCGCTAAGACAGGCCCATCAGCCGCATCTAAACGCCCTCTCGCCGATGAGTCCCCACTGGAAAACGTTGGAGCAACTGCCTCAACTCGATGCCATCCATGAGCAGTCGTTTGGCAAGCCCCAAGTGCTGTTCAAGCACAGCACCCGCTGTTCGATCAGTACCATGGCCCTGAATCGGTTGATGCGTTTGGCATCGGATTTTTACCAACAGGCCGATTTTTATTACCTCGACCTCATTGCGCACCGCGATGTATCGGCCGCCATCGCTGAGCGCTACCACGTTCACCATGAATCGCCCCAAGTGATCATCCTAAAACAGGGCGATGCCACCTACGATGCTTCCCACATGGAAATCGCCGTGGCAGAATTGATGTCGGAAGTCAACGCATAACCATGAAGGCCGTTTGCGCCGTGGGCGATATCCGGAAAATTACGAAAATCGTTACAGAAGCAGACCTTGCCACCTTTGAAACGGGCAATGTTCACCCGTTTTATGCCACTTTTTCACTGGGAAGGGATGTGGAATGGGCCTGTAGGCAGTTTGTTTTGGAGATGAAAGACGACGACGAAGAGGGAATCGGTACATTTTTGAACATCAGCCACAAATCACCAGCCCTGCTGGGCGATGAGGTAGAAATTCGGGCCATGCTCACCGAACTCCACGAAAATACCGTGAATTGTTCCTTTGTGGTGATGGTGGGTGACCGCTTGGTGGCTGAGGGTACGCAAGGACAAAAGATCCTAAAGCGCGAGAAACTAGACCGACTCATCGATCAAATTCGGGCTTGAGCCCCCAAAAAATCGCTACCTTTGCATTTCTGGCATGGCAGCGAAAGACAACAAAAAACGCGTGGAAATCCTGAACCGCAAAGCCGGTTTTAACTTCCATATCGAACAGCGTTACGAAGCGGGCCTGTCGCTCCTGGGGGGTGAAGTAAAATCCATCCGAAACGGGAATGTGAACATGGGCGATGCCTACTGTGTGGTGGATGACGGCGAAGTATTTGTGCTGAATTTACACATTTCTGAATTCAAGCAGGTGAGCTACAATGTGCATGAACCCATGCGTCAGCGTAAACTGCTGCTGAACAAACAGGAAATTAAAAAGATTGAAGGCAAAATCAAAACCAAAGGATATGCCTTGTTCCCCATCAAGCTGTACGAAAACGACCGCGGGGTGCTGAAGCTGGAAATTGGTTTGGGGCAGGGTAAGAAAACCTTCGACAAGCGCGATGATTTGAAGGAGAAGGACATTCAGCGCGACCTTCAACGCAGTAAATTTTAAGGTGTTTTGATGAATTGGGTGCGGTAGCGCGGCGAGGTGCTATCTGCGCTACTTTCACTGTATCCAAAATACAAACCGGGGGCCCATGCAGATACATCCATGGTTTGCCGCGAAGATGCGGGTGCTGTGGGATTCACGGTTGCAATGGTGCGGCCCAAAGCATCGGTGAAATGCCAGCGAACGGGGGTGGCGGTTTCTACCGTGATCACAGATTGTGCGGGGTTGGGGTAGGCCATCACGGCCACGGGTGCGGCGAGTGATTTTGTGCCAATTTTGATAGGGGCGGGGATGTAGGGTTGGTGCACCACAGCCAGTTTGTCAAAGCAGGGAGGCCAGGCAGCGAGCTGATCGGTGGTTTGGTTGTTGAACATTACATGGTCGGCGCCAAGACTTAAAATGGAGCCGCTGGGTGGTTTGAAAAAACGTCCGGCAGTGTTGAGGCGGCCTTTGCTCGTGGCCAATCCTTTGCGACCCCAAAAGACCATTTGCACGTCGGGCAAGCCATACGGACCTACAATGAGCGAGTCGGTATTTAGTCCAATGGGGGCAAACCGCGACTTCATTTTTGAGATCGTGGATTGACTGAAGGTGGGGTAACTCACCAGGGCTACATAATCACCATCTGTGATGCCATTGATGATGGAATCGATATGGGGGCCATCGTTGAGCGTGAAACTATAATAGATAATAGAGTCTTTGGGGTAGCCAAAGGCAGTGCCATAGCGTCCGGACGGGCATTTGGGTATCACGCCGGCGGAGGTGGGGTTGAAGGTTTTTTGGTCGAACACCACCAGGATAAAGAGGTCGGGGGTTAACGGATATTTCTGACAAACATCCTGTGCAATGCTAAACCAAACAGGAGAGCGGTAGTGCACGTTGGAGGTTTTGGCGTAGCTTTTCAGGTAGATGCATTTATAACTACAGGTGGCACCTTTGGGGAGTACCGTTTCTTCACCATCGCGCACCAGGGAATCGTGATAGAAGAGGATGCCATTGGCGGGCATGATGGTGTCGGTTTTGGTTACGTTGTAGTTCACGGAATAAAAGACGGGGATGCGCTGTCCGGGATAGAGGGTATCGGAAATGCCCACGCCTTGGGTAGATTTATAGCGGAAGGTGAGGTTGCCGTTTTTGTTAATTTCGGTGATGCGGTTTCTGTACGATGCGGGACCGGGATTGGCATCCCAAACGTAAAGGTTGGGCTTGGTGTGGAACCAATTGATGGTCATTGATGTGGGTTTTACCCAGGTAGTGCCGGTATTGCGTACATACCAAACTACGGAGTCGGAATAGTCGTCGTGTTCAATCTGAAATCGTTGTCCCTGTGCCCTGGACGATAGCAGCAGGACGAGTCCAAAAATCCAGGGTTGAAGGCGATGTTTCACGGAATAAAAATAAACCATATGCTTGAACGACGCGATTTTGTTGAATGGTTGCGCGTTTTACACCTCCCAAAGCGTGCAGCGCGCTTGGTTCAGGAAGCGGGATTGCCAAGGGGTGTTGGCATCTTCAGTGTGACGGGCGTAATCTATTTGATAGAAATCACACAAATGCTTCAAGTTGTATTGATGCGGTGTTTCAATCAATGGCATGAGGTTTTCTGCCGCGGCCGGACCGCCAATCCAGTTGAAAATTTGTCCGCCACGGTTGTTCAATACCACCACCGTGAAATTCTTGGGCAATTGGGCCGTCCACAAAGCATGCGCATCGTAAATCGCGGAGATATCGCCCAGTAAAGCCACGCAGTGTATCTCGGGATTGGCCAATGCAAAACCTACCGCCGTACTCAATGAACCATCAATGCCCGATGTGCCTCGGTTGGCGTATAAAGTGGCCTGGGAACTGCCCGACCATGAAGCGTATCGCACCGACATAGAATTGCCCAGCTGAACCACAAATCGTGCGTCGCAGTCAGACAGCAACTGTTTCACCACGGCAAATTCTCGTTGATACAGCTCGCTGATGCGGCTAGGGAGTCCATCGCCTACAGACAAGAGCGTTTGGGCCATCCAATCTTGCCATTGTTGGAGGTACTGCCCTTCGATTTCTGTGGCAGTAAGTACTTGATCCAAGGCAAAAAGCGCATCCACTTCATGGTGTTGAACGTGTTGCGGCTGGGTATGGAAGGGGTCGCCCACGGGTGCTTGCAAAGGCGAAATGTGGATGTGTTTTTGGGGTTTGTTGGCTTTGAGCCATTGTTTGAGCGGCTTCGATACCACGCCCATGCCGAGGGTGATGAGGATGTCGGGTTGTAAAGCGCTGTC
>Ga0194116_10002351_pt1 | contig 24611 bp, 19 predicted proteins | sample TA2MahsurfametaG_4_FD_148617 | JGI IMG/M metagenome (GOLD analysis project Ga0194116, IMG submission 148617) | Freshwater microbial communities from Lake Tanganyika, Tanzania - TA2015008 Mahale S9 surface | ecosystem: Environmental > Aquatic > Freshwater > Lake | place: Tanzania: Lake...
ATTGAGCAAGGTAACGAAACGCTCTAGCTCCTTATCTAATTCTTTTTTATTCTCTTTGTAGTTTTCCAAAACGAAAGAAATATGGAATAAAAGTAAAATAAAAATTAACCTAGAACCTTAACGTTTGAATTTTTAACAATTATTTCAATTGCTGATTATTGTTTTAGTTCGATGTAATTCGGTTGAATTAGGATTTTTTTAGCTTTAAATAGCTTGCCGATGGCTTGTTTGAAGGTCTTTTTACTCATTCCAAGTTTTTCTCTTACTTCGTCCGGATCTGATTTGTCAGAAAGCTCAAGTTTTGGGTTTTTTAAAAGAATTTGAAGAATTTTTTCGGTTGCTTGATCATATTTCACGAAAGAAGTAGGTTCTAAGGAAATGTCCAATTTACCATCTTGACGAATATTTTTAACAAACCCCATCAATCGGTCTCCGCGCTGAATATTTTTGGTAATATCCGAATTAAAAATTAATCCTGAATATCGATTGTTAACGATCACGTTTCGACCTAACTCTGTTGGCTCGCAAATGAGTAATTCTACTTCTTGATCAGTAAGTTCTTCTAAACACGGTTCAAGCATTTTTTTAACCTTCATACTTCCGAAAAGCCTGTCAGTAGCGTTATCGTAACGTAAAATAAAAAGATATTTTTCACCTTCCTCAAGTCGATGTGTTTGTTCCCCGTATGGAACCATTAAATCTTTGTCCAGTCCCCAATCAACAAAAGTTCCGAATGGATTATTATGAACGACTTCGAGATAAGTGAAATCGCCCAAAAGGACTAAAGGAGTTTCTGTTGTAGCCACGACTCTGTTCTCCGAATCTTTGAATACGAATACCGAAACTTCTGTTCCTTCAACGTGTTCGGGAAGTAAGTATTTTTTAGGTAGAAGAACCTCATTTCCTTGTTGGTCAAAAAGATAGGCTCCTGGTGGAGTAAGTCGATCTATAGTCAATTGATTGATTCGTCCGAGTTGCATCAATCGAATTTTTTATTTTTTTTACTTTTCTTACTCTTGTATTTACCAGTCGTAACGGACAATCCTGAAGGACTTCTTCGGTCTCGACGTTTTTGCTTTTTGATTTTAGGCATTAAAAGAGATTCATTTTCCATCGCTTGACGCGCTGCTTCACTCTCTGGGGTTCGAGCAACATGAGGTGTTTGACCTGAATTATTTTCATCGGTAGGATCAATCCAAGAATCGTTTAACTTGTGCTTTTCAAGTTTTCCGGATTTTTCGTTTACGGAATAATAAACTTTGTTTTTGTCTTTATCATCGCTATTTACAGCTATCACGTCCTCGTTTAAAATCCACATTTCATCCGAATAATCATATGAATCATAGGACATATCGGGAACGTAATAAGATGCAATTCCAGCCAAGGATTGTGATTCTGGTGACAAGTGATCAAATACGATTCTGTTTCTCTTGTCTTCAAACTTAAGAGTCATAACCGATTTATCAGAGAACTCGAAAACAACCCGTTTTGTAACATTGTTTTTACCTTTAAAAACTGGACTTCCTAATTTTACATTATTTCCGTTGAAAACCAATACGTCAATAAATTTGAAATTACTTCCGGTTGTTCCTCCATCCCAACCAAGAAGTAAATACTCAGTTTTGTTGTTTCGTTCAAACGGAACAATTTTGTAATACAAACAGCCGTACCAATTTTTTGGATCTAAAACTCCTTGAGGTTTTGGCGAATATGGATCAAGATTGTCAACCAATTCTGATATTTTTACCGTTTCCTTGTCCTCGTCCCAACGCATTATAAAAGCACAATACGAGTATGAGATATCCGAAAATTCAAGATTCCAATTTACGATTCTTAATAATTTATCTGGACTGTCAAGAATGGCAACAGTCTTCAGATGTTTGAATTCATAGTTAAAGGCTCCCTCTAGTTTGAGGAACGACTCCAATTCCTTCGTAAAAATTTTATTTTGTTTTTCAATTTCCAAGTCAGTTTTTGCTGCCCGAAGATTTAATAAGGAACGATTCAAGGCAATTTCTTTTTCCTCTAATTCAGTTTGCCCGAAAAGCGAACCAATAAAGATTAAATTGAAAATAAAAAAATGGATTGAAACTTTCATAACTCCTTTAACGCAAGATAGACGTTTATGTTACTACTTACAAATTATTCAAACGTGTAATCGTTTCAACAGGATTAGCTGATCCAAAGACAAAACTGCCTGCAACAAGGGCTTGTGCACCAGCTTTTTTTAGTTCCAATCCCGTTTCTAAATTAACTCCTCCGTCAACTTCAATAATCGCATTCGATTTTTTTTCTTGAATGAGTTGAGCTAATTTTTTTACTTTGTCGATGCTTGAATGAATGAATTTTTGTCCGCCAAAACCGGGGTTAACAGACATAATTAGTGCCAAATCCAAATCCTTTATTACTTCTTCCAAGGCCGAAACGGGCGTATGCGGATTTAATGCCACTCCTGCTTTCATTCCCAACTCTTTGATGGCTGAAATAGTTCGGTTCAAGTGACGGCATGCTTCTATGTGTACTGTTAAAATATCTGATCCTGAATTTTTGAAATTCACCAAATAATTATCTGGATTTTCGATCATTAAATGAACATCTAGGACTTTATCAGTATGCTTGCGAATGACCTCCAAAACTGGAAATCCAAAGGAAATGTTGGGAACAAAAACTCCGTCCATCACATCGATATGAATCCATTGTGCATCTGATGAATGCAGCATTTTAACGTCACGCTCAATGTTTCCAAAATCACACGAAAGAACAGAAGGAGATACGATCATTTTATTATTTTTTTTCCAAAGTTATGGATTTATTTTTCTCCTTTTAAGACTTTCACTAGCTCTTCTTCGCGTCGATACAAATCAAGGTGAAAAATAAGAGAATTTCTTTCCGCAACTACCGTTTCATATACCACATAAATTGGAATGGGCTCAATTAAGGAGATGGGAATGTTATTACGTTTTGCAAGTAAACTGTCTAGTGTATCTGCGCGATAAGGATTTACCTTTCTTGGGATACTATCAAAAGTTAATATTGATTTTGCTAAATCTACTGGATTTTCACAGCGCATGCAGCCATGAGAATAACTTCTGAAAACAGTATTGAATAACGATTTCTTAGGTGTATCGTGTACGTATACACTAAAGGAATTATTGAATTCGAATTTGATGATACCAAGACTGTTGTGCGAGCCGGGTTGTTGAATGACTGTGTAAGGCATTGACGATCGACCACCCCAATTTACCGAATAAGGATCTACTTCTTGATCTTGTCCTTTATAAATTTTATAATGATTTTTAGTCAAATAATTTCGATTCGCTTTTTGAGCAGGAAGAATCTCTTTCGTTGCAATCGATTGAGGAACTTTCCAATAGGGATGACAAATGATTCTGTATATTTTCGATTCTAGTTGAGGGGTTGGATTGGTTTGCTTTCCGACAATGATTCGGTGAATATTTCGCAACGTATCATTTGCATAAAAGTAGAGTTTAAATTCGGGAATATTTACACGAACGAATTTTTTGGGATTTTTTGTTGCCGACCGATAGCGATCTAAGGTAAGTGAAGCTCTTAAAAGTTTTTCATACGTGCTTTCATTTATGGCATAAATGGTGTTTTCACCTAATTTCCCATCTGCTGCAAGGCCATTTTCCAATTGAAATAATTTTAGTTTTTGGCTTACCTCAAGACTATCCATTTTATCATTAATCCAACCTTTCGATAACAAAGATTTTTTGGCTTCTTCAAAGATTTTTTCAGGTTTGCTTTTGATGGAAATTTTGAATTCCGTTGTATCAATTTTGTGGTTTTTTGAATAGTGGTAAAGGTTGTATGCAAGAAAACGATAGTTCGTGTCCGCTGGTCCTTGTTTCTGAAATAATCTAGTGAAGGAAATAGTATCTGTTTGTTTCAAGAAATGAATTGGATTAAAATCATTTGACAGCAAATCCTTTAGTCGTTTAGCCTGAAAATCAAAAAATCCATAATTCAAGTCGGAAATCATTCGACCGAAATTCAGCATCAATAAAACTTCTTTTTCAATTGGATGAAGTTTTTTGTTTTTAATGGAGTGTAATCGAATTTTAGGAATACCATACCAAATGCTCCGATCAAGTTCACACTGAAGATCAAACGCACTATTCTTAAGACAAGAATCTGTTGCGAAAAATCTCCTATAGCTTGATTTTGAATAAATATTTTTCACCCAACCAATTTCGTTTTGATTTAATTTCAGTGTTTTTAGATATTCGACATCTAAAACGCGCTCTAGTTTTTCCTTCTCAGATAAATTTTTATTCTTTAAGAATGATTGCTCCTTTTCAGGAGTCCCTATTGAACAAGCCCAAATAAAAAAGATCAAAAAAATGGATTGAAACTTTTTCATCAAATTAACTTTGTATCCATAACGTAAAGATTAACTAAATTTAGACTTTATTTCTGATATATGAGTGTGGTTCTTCTAATTTTGATTTCTACGGGTTTAATTTCATGGCAGGCCTTTCAAAATTCGCAACTGAAAGAACGATTCTTGTTTATTCCATACTCTGTCAAAAGGAATAACGAATTTCATCGTCTTTTTTCTCATCTTTTTATACATGCAGACATTACCCACTTAGCTTTTAATATGCTTTCGCTTTATTCTTTAGGTTCAATGTTTGAGCAACAGTTGAATTTTAGTTTTGGTTTTACACTTGGTTCAATTCATTTTTTATTACTTTACTTTCTTGGAGGATTAGCTTCAGCATGTGTTATCTACATTCGAAATCAAGACAATCCATCCTATCGGAGTTTAGGTGCATCGGGTGCAGTTTCTGCAGTGATTTTTGCTTCTATCATTTGGAATCCTACTATGAGTTTGATGATTATGTTCATACCTATTCCAATTCCCGCTTACCTTTTCGGACCAATTTATTTACTTATTGAGTATTTCGCCTTACGAAGAGGTGGAACTGGAATTGCACATGATGCGCATATTGGCGGAGCATTGTTTGGAATTCTTTATGTGTTAATTTTGGATTTTGAAAAAGGTGAACAGTTTTTTGATTTGATTTTTTAGAAATGGCAGTTTTATTTGTGAATAATAATGGGACAGTTCTTCCCAATGATGCGCCAACCATTCATCCAGGAAATCGTGGACATTTGTATGGCGATGGTGTTTTTGAAAGCATTCGGATAATTAGTGGAAAACCATTGAATTTGGAAAATCACATAAAACGAATGTTGGATGGCGCTCGTGTTATAAAAATGAGAACTCCATCTTATTATAGCACAGATTTCTTTCGTGATAAAATAAGTGAGTTAATTCAAAAATCTGAGATTGAAGAGGGTGGGAGATGTCGTTTGTCATTGGATCGTGTTTCAGGAGGTGCATATTTACCGGATTCGAATGAATCGACCTTTTACATTGAGGTATATCCATATGATGTAAATCATTTTGAATTGAATGCGAAGGGCCTTGAGGTTGATATTTACCAAGATATTAAACTTCAAAAAAATTTTCTTTCTAACTATAAAACAAAGGCTGGCTTGACCTACGTTATGGCAGCTCTTTCAGCCAAGGACAAAGGTTTGGATGACGTTTTTCTTAGCAGTGATCGAGGTAATATTCTGGAAACTTCTAGTTGTAATGTGTTCGTGGTTAGCAATGGAGTATTGTATACGCCTGGTTTAGACGAAGGCTGTTTGGCTGGAACGATGCGAATGCAAGTCATCAATCTTGCAATAAGTCACGGAATAAAAGTTTACGAATGCGCCATACTTCCTCAAAATTTATTAGCGGCAGATGAAATATTCATTACAAATGCGATTCGAGGAATTAATTGGATTGGCGGTTATCGAACAAAACGATTCTTTAATAACATGTCAAGAAAGTTGATTGTGCTGTTAAATGAACATTGGGAAAAAGAGCTAGGGATATGAATAAATAAAAAAGGCCATCTTTTCAGACAGCATAATAAAATTGGTAAAGAGGGATTTATAAAGTCCCTCTTTTTTCTTGTTCGCGTTCGATGGATTCAAATAAGGCCTTGAAGTTACCTGCACCAAATCCTTTTGCACCCATTCGTTGGATGATTTCAAAAAACAAAGTCGGTCTGTCTTCAACTGGCTTCGTGAAAATTTGAAGTAAGTAGCCTTCTTCGTCAGCATCAACTAAGATGGCAAGTGACATCAATTCATTGATATCCTCTTTCATCATGCTCATGTGTTCTCCTAATCTACCAGGAATCTCGTCATAATAAGTTTTAGGTGGGGCAGAAAGAAACTCAACTCCTCTAGCTCTAAGTTGTTTAACGGTTTCGATGATATTATCCGTTGCAACCGCTATATGCTGCGCTCCAGGACCTTCGTAGAAATCCAAATATTCCTCGATTTGAGATCGTTTTTTACCTTCCGCTGGTTCGTTTATTGGGAATTTGATTCTTCCATTTCCGTTTGACATTACTTTCGACATCAATGCCGAGTATTCAGTGTGAATTTGTTTGTCGTCAAATGAGAGGAAGTTCACAAATCCCATAACATCTTCATACCATTTAACCCACGTGTTCATTTCTCCCCAGCCAACATTTCCAACCATGTGATCAATGAATTTTAATCCCGTTGCAGTTGGGTTGTAATCGGACTCCCAGATTTGGAAGCCAGGTAAAAAAGGTCCGTTGTAATTCTTGCGCTCAACGAACATGTGAACCGTTTCTCCATAGGTGTAAATTCCAGCACGAACCACTTCTCCGTTTTCATCTTTTTCAACGGTTGGTTCCATGAATGATTTGGCTCCGCGTTTAGTCGTTTCTTCCCATGATTTTTTTGCATCGTCAACCCAAAGAGCGATAACTTTTACACCGTCACCGTGTTTTTTAACGTGCTCCCCGATTGGAGAGTCGCTTTTTAATGCGGTTGTTAAAACCAATCGAATTTTATCTTGCTTCAACACATAAGAAACGCGATCCTTTAATCCAGTCTCTAAACCTGCATATGCGTGGGATTGAAAACCAAAAGCAGTTTTATAGAAGTGAGCCGATTGTTTTGCGTTACCAACATAAAACTCAACGTAATCCGTTCCTAATAAAGGAAGAAAGTCTTCAGCTCCTTTAAAGATTTTCTCTAGACCATATTCTACATTGGTCACTTCTTTTTTTATTTCTTCTGACATTTTATTTTTTTTAATATTAATGAATCCAAGATTTAGCGTAATCGGTTTGTTCGATTCCTAAAGCTTGATTAGTTAATTTGAGCGGTTTGAATGTATCCACCATCACCGCTAGTTCTTCTGTTTCCTTTTTGCCAATGCTGCGCTCATAAGCTCCCGGATGAGGTCCGTGCGGAATTCCAGCGGGATGCAAGGTAATTTGTCCTTTTTCAATATTGTTCCGACTCATAAAATCACCATCTACATAATAAAGCACCTCATCCGAGTCAATGTTACTATGGTTGTACGGGGCAGGAATCGAATCCGGATGGTAGTCATAAAGCCTTGGAACGAAAGAGCAAATTACAAATGCACTTGTTTCAAATGTCTGATGAACGGGAGGTGGTTGATGAACCCGTCCCGTTATCGGCTCAAAATCGTGAATTGAAAAGGCATACGGATAATTGAAACCGTCCCATCCAACTACATTAAATGGATGATGCGCATAAACGTATTCGTAAAGTTCGTCTTGTTTTTTGATCTTTATCACGAAGTCTCCTTCTTCATCGTGTGTTTCCAATTCGTGTGGCGGACGAATATCACGCTCGCAGTATGGTGAATGTTCTAATAGTTGTCCAAACCAATTACGATATCTTTTCGGAGTATAAATCGGATGAAATGATTGAATAATAAACAAGCGATTTTCCTCGTTTTGAAATTCCATTTGGTAAATCATCCCCCTTGGAACAACTAGGTAATCGCCGTATGAAAAATCAATATTCCCAAGTTGGGTTTTAAGTTTCCCGGTTCCTTTGTGAATGAAAATAACTTCATCTGCATCCGCATTTTTATAAAAATAATCATTCATTGATTTTTTAGGAGCCGCCAATTCGATGTAACAATCGCTATTCACCAAAACTGGTGTTCTACTTTCAAGATAATCGTCTTTTGGAATAACTTGAAAGCCCTGAAGTGAACGCATGGTCATATTTTTTTCAATTGCAACTTCAGGTGCAATGTTTTTTTGTCCGCGAATTTCTTTGACCACGGTCGGTGGCTGAATGTGATATAGTAAGCTAGACATGCCATCAAATCCAATCGTTCCAAAAAGTTGCTCGTGATAAATGGAGCCATTTGGTTGTCTGAATACGGTATGTCGCTTGTGAGGAATATTCCCCAATTTGTGATAAAAAGGCATAATTAATTGATTTAAAATAATTTAAAATTCTCAAAACTAGATTATAATGAAATCATTCGGGATTTCTTTTGAGAATTTGTTTATTCAATAAGTTTAAATCGATCCAAAGCATAATTGATGCAAAAGTAGAATTTTGCGAGCTCTAAAATAAATGATTTTAATCAGCTTTTATAATTTTCTCGAGAAATTTTATCTTTTTGTTAAACGATTAAAGTAGAAAGTTAAATTTGTCACCTAACTTGAGAGAGATGCCACAAATAATTGTTATTGGAGCCGGAGGTCAAATTGGAACTGAGTTGGTTGCTGAATTACGCAAGAGATTTGGTTCTCAAAATGTTGTCGCATCGGATCTTGGAGAAACTTGTCCTACGCTGTTGGAAGGCGGACCCTATATTCAGTTAGATATTTTGAATCGCGAATTTGTGAGATCGTACATAATTGATAATGGAATTAAGCAGGTTTATCTTCTAGCCGCTTTGCTATCTGCTACTGCTGAGAAAAATCCCGAGTTTGCTTGGAAATTAAACATGGAAGGTCTGTTTACAATTTTGGATCTTGCTAAGGAAAAACACATCGAAAAAGTCTTTTGGCCAAGTTCGATTGCTGTTTTTGGACCAACAACACCATCTGACAAAACGCCACAGCATACCATCATGGAACCAATAACGATTTATGGAATTTCCAAACAAGCTGGAGAGCGTTGGTGTGAATATTATTTCAATAAATTCAATGTTGACGTTCGAAGTATTCGTTATCCTGGGTTGATTTCATATAAAAGTAAACCAGGAGGTGGAACGACAGATTATGCTGTTGATATTTTTTATAAGGCAAAGGAACATAAACGATATACAAGTTATTTATCCGAGGATACGGCACTTCCCATGATGTTTATGGATGATGCCATTCGAGCCACAATTGAATTAATGGAAGCCCCAATCATTAAAATTAAAGAACGTTCATCTTACAATTTGGGAGGAGTCAGTTTCTCCCCGAAACAAATTGCAATTGAAATAAAAAAACGAGATTCTTACTTTGAAATCAACTATGAACCTGATTTTCGACAGGCGATTGCAGATAGTTGGCCAAATTCGATAGATGACAGCGCAGCTCATAACGATTGGGGATGGAAACATCATTTCGGCTTGGAAGAAATAGTTGATATTATGCTAAACAATGTTCAGCCCAAATGAAATCGTTTTTGTAATTTAATATAATTACTATTCTTATTCAATAGTATTACTATTATATTTGTATTGATAACTTTTAGGTTTTGAAAGCAATATTATCTCAACTAAAAATTCAGGTTAATTCAAATCTATATCTGAAAGATCCCCATACGTCTGAGTTGGGTGGGAAAATTATTCGTTCGAGTATACGACTCATCGATGGATTTGATTCCAAACGCTTATTGGATGCCGAGAAAACGATGTTTGAGGGAGGAGAGTTCCTTGTTCCTAATCAATGCGCGCGAAACGGATTACATTCAAGCGAAGCTCAAATACATTGAAGCCTTGACAAAAAATCAGCAAACTTATCTGTCCCTTCAATTTGCGACGGCGCGTTTGTTCAACTAAACATTTGATTTTAATTAAATGGAAATCTTCAGAAATCGTAGATTGATCATTGCTACCAAGCACAAAAAGGAAGCGGTCATTGCCCCAATATTAGAGGAAAAACTTGGTGTGACTTGTTTTGTTGATGAGGAATTTGATACGGATTCCTTTGGGACCTTTTCAGGTGAAATTGAACGAGAAAAAGATGCGTTGGAAACGATTCGAATGAAATGTTTAGTCGCCATGGAGAAAAACAACTGTGATTTTGCCGTCGCAAGCGAAGGATCATTCGGACCACATCCGAGTTTATATTTCGCTAATGCCGATGATGAGTTGATAATGCTCATTGATAAAAAGAATAATTTGGAAATCATTGCTCGTGAAATCAGTTTGGAAACGAATTTCAATGCCAAGTTAATTCGAAACAAAGCCGAGTTGTTCGATTTTACAAAAACGGTACTCTTTCCATCACATGCCTTGATTATCAAAAAAGATCAAAATGATCATTCATTTCTGAGGAAAGGAATTAAGGAAGAAACACTTTTAGTAGAATATGTTGAATATTGTATCAAAACTTTCGGACATGCATACATCGAAACAGACATGCGTGCGATGCATAATCCTACTCGCATGAAAGTTATTGAATCGGCAATGAAAAAGCTTATTCTTAATATTGAATCAGTTTGTCCTAAATGCAGCAACCCTGGTTTTGTAATTTCAGATGTTATTTCAGGTTTGCCTTGCGAATTGTGTAATTTCCCAACTGATTCCACACTTTTTCACAAGTATACATGCGCTTCATGCGAATTTGAAGAAAAAAAGAAATTTCCTCACGGAAAAGAGCTCGAAGATCCGATGTATTGCAACCGATGCAATCCATGAAAATGGCGAATTTTTACTTTTTTTTGTAATAATTTATTGATTCCTATAATTTTTTTTTATAGCCACTTTGCAAGCTGACATTGATTTTCAGCTAGTTGGTGAAAATTATTTTTAAATTGTTTAACAAAAAAAGTAAAACATTAAACAAAAAGTGTTTAACTTTACCATGAAAATGTTAAACAAAAATTAAATGCCATGTCAACAATTGAATTTAATGATGCCTTGATAGGCATCGAAAATAATTTGCAGTCGTTCGCTATGAGTTTCACTCGAAATCGTGATGACGCAAGGGATTTGACACAAGAAACGATGTTAAAGGCAATTACTTACAGAAATTATTACACGCCTCAGACAAATTTCAAAGCATGGGTTTTTACTATTATGAGGAATATCTTCATAAATCAGTATCGCCGAAGAGTAAAATCAGGAACCATTTTTGATAACTCTAAAGATTCATTTTTAACTGTAAACACAGTTAGTTTTGATGAAAGTCCGTTGGAGAAAATTTCAGTTAAAGACATCAATCAAAAAATAGATTTGTTGGGAGACGAATACAAGAGACCATTTGAAATGCATTTCCAAGGGTTTAAGTACAAAGAAATTGCAGATGAATTAAGAATTCCAATTGGTACAGTAAAAAGTCGTATATTTATAGCTCGTAAGAAGCTGATGGACGCCTTGCCGGACTATAATTTCTTCGCGAATTAATGAGCAAACGGGTCACCATACTGGGAGCCGGAATTTCCGGGCTATCCGCTTCGGCTTTCTTAGCTAAAGAGGGATTCGATGTTACAATACTCGAAAAAAATCCAACAATAGGAGGGAGGGCAAGGCAATTTGAAAAAGACGGCTTTGTTTTCGACATGGGTCCAAGTTGGTATTGGATGCCCGATGTATTTGAGCGTTTTTACAATCAATTCGGATACACAACTTCTGATTTTTACGATCTAAAACGTCTTGACCCTTCATATCGAGTTTACTGGCCCGATCTTTCGTTTACGGATGTTCCTGCCAACATGACGGAGATGGAAGCTTGGTTCGAATCGCTCGAGCCGGGTAGCTCCAAAAAATTGAGGGAATTTTTGAATGATGCAAAATACAAATACGAAGTTGGCATGCAGGATTTAGTATTCAAACCTAGTTTGAGTTTATTCGAATTTGCTGATTCTCGTGTGTTGAAAGGATTGCTGAATATGCACCTGTTGTCTTCTTTTTCAAATTACATCCGTAAATATTTCAAGCATCCAAAAATTCTCTCTTTACTTGAATTTCCAGTTTTGTTTTTAGGTGCTATGCCGAATGAAACTCCCGCATTATATTCTTTGATGAATTATGCAGACATTTCTCTTGGTACTTGGTATCCAATGGGTGGAATGTTCAAGTTTGTTGAGGCTTTTGAAAAAATAGCCAAGGACCAAGGCGTAAAAATTAAAACAAGTCACGAGGTCTTGGGATTTGATTACGTTGACAGAACAATCGTTTCGGCTAAAACATCTCAGGGAATGCACGAATCAGACTTTTTCATTTCAGGAGCTGATTACCAACACACGGATTCGAAATTGTTGAATGGTCATGCCAATTATTCTGAAAAATATTGGGATAAACGAACGATGGCGCCTTCATGTCTTTTGTTTTATGTGGGTATCAATAAACGAGTAAATAATTTACAACACCATAATTTGTTTTTTGACGAATCCTTAGATCTTCATGGAAAGGAAATTTATAAAGACCCGCAGTGGCCGAGTGCACCGCTATTTTACATGAGTGCTCCATCGATTACTGATCCAAGTGTTGCACCTGAAGGACATGAAAACTTGTTTTTCCTGATTCCAATTGCACCAGATTTAAAAGATGATAACGAACAAATTCGCGAGCGCTATTTTGAACTCTTGTTGCATCGCCTGAAGAAAATAACTGGAAATGACATCAAAGAAAACATTGTTTACAAAAAAAGTTTCTGTATTTCCGATTTTAAGCGTGAATATCATGCATTTAAAGGAAACGCTTATGGACTTGCAAACACCTTGAAGCAAACGGCTATTTTAAAGCCGAGCTTAAAAAATAAAAATCTAACAAACTTCTACTATACAGGTCAATTAACCGTTCCAGGACCTGGCGTTCCTCCTTCGATTATATCTGGAGAGGTCGTGGCAAACGAAATCATTAAATCTCAAAAACGCTAAACTATGAAACAATTATTTGATGACATAAGTCAGGAAATGAGCCGCTTAACGACGAAACGTTACAGTACTTCTTTTTCCTTGGGTATTAGTTTTCTGCACAAAGATTTACACAAGCCCATTTACTCGATTTATGGTTTTGTTCGTTTCGCTGACGAAATCGTAGATTCATTTCACGGCTTTGATAAACATAAATTGTTAGCTGATTTCAAAGAAGAGACTTATAAGGCTATTTCCGAAGGAATTTCATTGAACCCAATTTTGAATTCATTTCAGTGGGTAGTGAATAAATACAATATTCCACATGAATTAATTGAAACTTTTTTAAATTCTATGGAAATGGATTTGTCAGATCACGTCTATGATAAATTGACTTACGATAAATATATTTTGGGTTCTGCTGAGGTTGTAGGCTTGATGTGTTTGAAGATATTTGTGGAAGGCAATAACTCCGAATACGAGCGATTGAAACCCTTTGCCATGAAACTTGGTTCGGCATTTCAAAAGATTAATTTTCTTCGTGATTTAAAAGCAGATTATCAGGAATTAGGTCGGACTTATTTCCCAGGAATAAATATGGATGAGTTCAATGCAACCGTTAAGAAAGAAATTGAAGCAGATATCGAAGTCGATTTTAAACTTGGTTTAGACGGAATAAAAATGTTGCCTCACAAAGCACGATTTGGAGTTTACATGGCTTACAAATATTATTTTAAGCTTTTCAAAAAAATTAAACAAACGCAAGCAGAAGTTATTTTAACAGAACGAGTTCGCATTCCAAATCGTCGAAAGTTCAGGATTTTATTAACTTCGTTCCTACGTCATAATCTTAATTTGCTTTGATGATTCAGCAGAACGTAATTTTAGTTGATGAGCAAGACCAGGAGGTTGGACTCATGGAAAAGATGGAGGCACATCAAAAAGGCTTGTTGCATCGCGCCTTTTCAGTTTTAGTTTTCAATGAGAACGGAGAATTACTCGTTCAAAGACGTGCTTTTGGAAAATACCATTCAGAAGGACTTTGGACCAATACTTGTTGCAGTCATCCATATCCCGGTGAGTCAATTCTAGAAGCAGGTAAACGACGATTGTTTGAAGAAATGGGTTTTACGTGTGAGCTGACCGAAGTTTTTTCGTTTATCTACAAAGCTGGACTAGAGAATGGATTAACCGAACATGAATTGGACCATGTTCTTGTTGGTTTTTCAGAAGAAACTCCTCACTTAAATTTGGAGGAAGTAGGCGCTTTCAAATGGATGTCCATAAATGAAATAAAAACAGAAATGGAACATAATCCATCTCAATACACAGCTTGGTTTCGGATTCTTATCGAGGAGCACGAATCAAAAATTCAAAATTTGGTAGCCAATGAAAGTTTGTAGGAGAGCTACATTTAACGCAGCACATCGGCTCTTTCGCGAAGATTGGAGTGATGAACAAAACAAAGACATTTTTGGCAAATGCAGCAATCCAAATTACCACGGTCACAATTATGTATTAGAGGTTTGGCTAGATGGCAAAATTGATCCAGAGACAGGTTATGTCATCGATTTAAAAATTCTTAAGAACTACATCAAAGAAGAAATCACAGAGCGTTTTGATCATAGAAATTTGAATCTTGATTGTGCCGAGTTTAAAGATCTGAATCCAACCGCTGAAAACATTGCTTTGGTTTGTTGGCGACTCCTTCGTTCTCGACTTGATTCCAGATACAAATTGACCATTAAACTTTGGGAAACAGAGAATAATGTGGTTGAATGTGATGGAAAGGGCTAAACGTTAATAATTGCGAACGAGTTAACTAATAATTGCTAACGATTTGCAGCAATTCCAATTTTCATCAACGATTCCGTTGGCAACTCGTAATTCTGAGTTAAACAAAATCATTTTACCCTCAAAAAACACTATCTTCGCAAACGTTCATGGAATTAGCATCTTTCCTGAAATTATTTGCCAAATTAGCCGCAATTGACCAGACAGCATCCGCTTTGAGTCAGGAGAAAGTGCGCGTCCATTGGAAAGGGGTGGTTGGTTCGTCGAAAAGTATCTCTGCTGCTTGTGTAGCGCAACAAGTTCCCGGACACCATGTTTTTATTCTCAACGACAAAGAAGAAGCTGCTTATTTTTTGAATGATTTGGAAGGGTTGTTTCCGGAAGACAAACGCATTTTGTTTTATCCTGCTTCGTATCGCGTGCCTTACCAAATCGAAGAAACAGACAATGCCAATGTGGTAACACGTGCGGAAGTTTTGGAACGTATCGCCAATGGCTCGAATGCGTGGGTCGTGACTTACGCAGAAGCCTTGTTTGAAAAAGTTCCTACGAAAAAGAAATTGATTGAAAACACCTTGCGCGTAGAGGTCGGAAAATCGTATTCTATCGATTTTATAAATGAGCTTTTATTGGAATATCATTTTGATCGCGTCGATTTCGTTTATGAGCCTGGACAGTTTTCAATTCGTGGGGGAATTGTTGACGTGTATTCGTATGCCAATGATTTGCCCTTTCGAATTGAGTTTTTTGGCGATGAGGTTGAAACCATTCGGACGTTCGATGCTGCAACGCAACTTTCAGTAAAAACACATTCATTTTTTAATGTCATCCCCAATATTCAAGGACAATTGACTTTGGAAGGTGTCGGTTCCTTTTTTGAATTTATCGGAAAAAATGCCAATATCTGGTTGAGTTCGTTTGAACGCACAGAAAAAATCCTTGAGAAAGAATACAACAAGGCTGTTGAAATTTACACGGGATTGCCAGAAACGGTAAAGCATACGTTGCCCTCAGATCGTTATCTCAATCAAACAGATTTCAAAAAAGAAATCGAAGCTTATTCGCTTGTTGAATGGGGCCCCGATTATCAATATAAAGCAAACGAAACAATAAAATTTGATTTTCTGCCCCAACCAAGTTTCAACAAGAATTTTGAATTGCTCAAAACGGATTTGTTGGCGCGACAAGATTCCTTATTTAAAAACTTGATTTTTTCCAATCACCCAAGACAAATCGAACGTTTGTATCAGATTTTTGAAGACATCGGAGGAGGCGTAGAATTTTCTCCAATGAATCTCGCTTTGCACGAAGGATTCATTGCTCCTGAATTGAAATTGGTTTGCTACACAGATCATCAGATTTTTGAGCGTTACCACCGTTTTCGTTTGAAAGAAGGATTTAAACAAGCCAAACAAGCATTGACTTTAAAGGAAATTTACAACCTTCAAAAAGGAGATTATGTGACGCACATTGATCATGGTGTAGGGCAATTTTCCGGTTTAGAAACCATTGATGTCAATGGAAAACCGCAAGAAACAATTCGTTTGGTTTACAAAGATGGCGATGTGCTATATGTCGGAATTCACTCCTTGCACCGCATTTCGAAATTTACCGGAAAAGAAGGAACGGTTCCCAAAATGAACAAACTAGGAACACAGGCTTGGAGCACGCTTAAAAATAAAACGAAGAAGAAAATAAAGGAATTGGCTTTCGATTTGATTCAGCTGTATGCGAAACGTCGAAGTCAACCTGGATTTGCATTTGCCCCAGACACCTATTTGCAGAATGAATTGGAAGCGTCTTTCATGTATGAAGATACGCCAGACCAATACAAAGCGACTCAAGATGTAAAAAAGGATATGGAGGAGTCTCGTCCGATGGATCGCTTGATTTGTGGCGATGTTGGTTTTGGAAAAACAGAAGTAGCGATTCGTGCTGCTTTTAAAGCGGTTGCAGATTCCAAGCAAGTGGCTGTTTTGGTTCCAACAACCATTTTATCGTTACAGCATTACCGAAGCTTTAAAGAGCGTTTATCAGAATTCCCTTGCAATGTGGATTACATCAATCGATTTAAAAGTGCGAAACAGGTTACGGAAACTCTAAAGAAACTTGAAAAAGGAGAAATTGACATTTTAATTGGAACGCACGCATTAGTTGCTGAACGTGTCAAATTCAAAGATTTGGGATTGATGATTATAGATGAGGAACAGAAATTTGGGGTTGCTGTAAAAGATAAATTGAAAACCATTCGCGCAACAGTCGACACCTTAACCTTGACAGCGACTCCGATTCCAAGAACCTTGCAATTTTCACTGATGGGCGCCCGTGATTTGAGCATCATCAATACGCCTCCGCCAAACAGACAGCCTGTTTTAACTGAGATTATTTCCTTCGATGAGGAAGTAATTCGCGACGCAATTGCCTATGAAGTAACCCGTGGCGGACAAGTATTTTTTGTAAACAATCGCCTTTCCAATATCCGAGAAATTGCTGGAATGATTCAGCGTTTGTGTCCTGGTGTTCGAGTTGGAATTGGTCATGGACAAATGGAAGGTTCACAATTGGAGAAAGTGATGCTTGATTTCATCGAAGGTCGATACGATGTGCTTTTAGCCACAACAATCATTGAATCAGGTATTGATATTTCGAATGCTAATACAATCATAATCAACGGAGCAGATAAATTTGGGTTAAGCGATTTGCATCAATTGCGTGGGCGCGTAGGAAGAAGTAATAAAAAGGGATTTTGTTACCTTATCGCCCCGAAATTCAGTGTTTTGACATCGGAGGCAAGAAAACGATTGGAGGCTTTGGTGCAGTTCTCCGATTTAGGTTCTGGATTCAACATTGCGATGAAAGATTTGGATATCCGCGGAGCCGGAAACATGCTAGGTGGCGAACAAAGTGGGTTCATTTCTGAAATCGGTTTTGAAATGTATCAGAAAATTCTGAACGAAGCGATGAACGAATTGCGCGAAAGTGAATTCAAAGAGTTGTTTGATGAGCGGCAGACGGATACATTTGGCTCGTATGTCAACGATTGCATTTTTGAAACCGATATGGAAGTTCGTATTCCGGATGATTATGTGAATAATGTAAACGAACGATTGAGTTTGTATCAGGAATTAGATAACTTAAAAAATCAAGGAGAATTAGACAATTTCGCGAAGCAATTAGTGGATCGCTTTGGACCATTACCGCGAGAAGTAAAAGAATTGATCTTCTCTTTTCAATTGCGTTGGCTCGCTCAAGATCTCGGATTGGAACGATTGGTAATTAAATCTTCAAAATTAGTTGGATACTTTATTTCTAATCCGCAATCGCCTTTTTACGAGACTGAAACCTTTACCATCTTATTAAATAAGATTATGTCTATTAGAGAGGGATATCGACTAGTTCAACAAAACGACAAACTACGCATGGTCATTGAACCTGTTCGTCATATCAAGGATGCATTTGAGAAGTTAGAAACACTGAGTAGTCAGATTTAATTATAAATTATTCTATATTGTTTACGTTCTATGTTACCTATAAAAAAAGCTATTATTCAAACGTTTTATTTTTTTAACAAGATGCCTTAACGTAACTTACTGGAAATAATTCAGTTGGCGAATGGAAATTATTGGGTAATGCAGGCACAAATACATGCCAACCACAGTAAGATTAAACTTAGAATTAACATGCATCGTTGGTAAAATCACCATCTATATATAAGGTAGCGTTGTTGGTAGTACCATTTCCATTGACCATAAATTGCCCATTAGTAGCATTTTGAACATCTCCAACTACATGCACTTGAACCCCTTTATATAAATAAGTAAAAGACTTTGAATGAACGAAAACCTGAGAATGGATTTTTTGTCTATTCTCAAAAATCCATTCTCAGGTTTGCGTTCATTAAAGATAAATTCGAACATATTTCATTATTGAGATGATAGAATCTCTTATCAAAAACATTTGAAAAATAGTCAACTAAACTAATTTCTGTTGTTTTTATTCAGCCGGAATGGCAAAAAATTGATTTTCTCCCCAAACATTGGCAGCAAAATTACTGCCTCCGCAATTTGTTCCCCCATATCGCTCTATGTTTGCCCACATGTAGTAAGTATTTGTTGAGCCGGTATTATTATTAAGATATATAGCTCCATTTACCATCCCAAAATTACTAGGCGTAGTAACAGACCCGCTCGCTAGAGGACTACCAACAATTTGTGGGGAAGAGGAATACGTAGTATTGCTATTTGACAAGGATGTTCGCACCCACAAGGCTCTTTCATTTCCATCCCAACCTGAGCTACCCCCATTCTGAGGCATAAGTAATTCATAAATATATACAACCCATTTTCCAGGAGGTAAGGTAATGTATGAACCGGTATTTTGCCATTGTCCAGAGGGAGGATTTAAGTGATTTGGCGTTGTAGTGTTATGGACTCCAAATATAATCCCAGAATATGCACTCGTTTGCAATTTATTCCATCGATTGGTTTGCCAATAATAATAACCTTGACTTACTGCATTTTGACCCGCGCCCGCTACATTGTTGTTGTAAACCAAAATTCCGTCAGAAACTCCCGGAACAGTTGTTGCGTCTGTTGCACCTGTTAACGGAACCCTCGGAAAAATCACCCCTTTGTTAGTCGCTGTAACATCTAAAGCAGCAGGATTAATTGCAGCCGCCGTTCCAATTCCAACATTTCCATTTGCTGTTAAGGAAAGGGAGTTGATTGGTGCCGAAGTATTTATAGCAACAACGGGCCCTGCACTCGGAGTCGAATTGTCATTCGGAGCATCATTCTTTAGGACATTGAAATTTGGACTTCCGTTGGTGTTGTAGGTTGTTATCCCCATTTGCCCACAATTACCAATTCTAAAATCCCATGATTTATCGGTGTTGCAAGTTGCAGTATTCGTATTTCTCAATCGCAAACCACCAGTCATTGCTTGAATATGACCTAAATTTTGGTCAAAGTTCACTTCTAAAGGTCGTTGAGGAGTCATTGTCCCCATCCCGATATAGCCATTGTCATTTTTGATAATCATTCTTCTTAATGCTGTTGCAGGCGTTCCGTTCGTGGTACTTTCAAAAATTAATCCGCCGTTTGCAGTGGTAAAATTTGGATTCGAGTAAAAAATTCGAAAGTCGTAATCATCTGTACTCACATCCTTAAAATCAATGTAACCACTTACTTGTTGGGCAATTGCTGTTGTAGGACTTCTGTATAATTCCACACCGCCATCATTGGTTAACATGGCAGATTTATCACTCAAGGAGCTATTTGCCAAAACAATCCCATCTTCGACATGCAATTTTGTGATGGGAGTAGAAATTCCAACGCCAACAAATCCACCAGCTGTTACCCTTGCTTTTTCCGTATTATTTGTCCGAAAAACCAAATCTTGATTATCAATTGTTCCAAGGAAATTAGTTGTAGGTGTCGTTCCCGTGTTTCCTGTTGTTAACCAAGCATTAGTAGTAGTGGAAAAAGTTTGCGGTTGATCTGTGGTTAAGGTGATTTGTCCTGATTGATTCACTGTCAAATTGGTAATATTCCAACTCGGACCCTGTGGACCTTGAACCCCTTGTGGACCTTGAATTCCTTGTGCACCCTGAGGGCCAGCAACACCATTACAAACATATTGGCTCAATGCAGGATTAATTTCAGTAGCATCAAGCACTCCATTTCCATTTGTATCGTTTCCAAATTGAAGTAAAACTCCGCCATTTGCACAATTTGCCCCCGCTGCGACTGGAGTAGTTAAAATAGTGTTTGCACCACCATTTCCTGTATTACACAAGTAATTCCAAGTTGTGTTGAAGGCAGTATAGTACATGAAACACTCCACATTTGTATCGTAAACTAACAAACCGTTTGCAGGATTGGTGATAGCTAAACGTTGAACAGTGGTCATTCTGGGAACCAACATTCCTTTCGTTGTGGATTCCACCTCCAAAACACTCGATGGATGACCAGGCGCATTTATCACATCAGAAACTCTCATATTTTGCTGTGCAAAAGCTATTGAAGTTAGGGAGAAACAAATTAAAATCAATAAATATTTCATATCTAGCGAATTAAATTTACGTGTCCAACAATTTCTTTTCGCCCATCGTTGGTCGGACTTTTATAGGTGATTTTGTAAATATAGGTGCCATCTTGCACATCTCTGCCTTCTGTTCCGAAAGAGCCATCCCAACCGTAATCAGGATTTTGAGTAACGAATACAACTTCTCCCCAACGATTGAAAATCTCCATCAAATAATTGTAACGGTCAAAATTGACGGTGAAAATTGGTCGAAAAGTTTGATTGTACCCGTCGCCATCGGGCGTAAAAGTGTTTGGAATATAAATCCCACCGCTTTCTTCATAATCAATAAAAACGGACTGCGAGGCTGTACAACCTAACGGCGAAACTCCAGTTAAAGTCACTGTATATCCGTTTGTTGCATTCGTGAAAAAATGTGTTGGACTCATAGCTTCTTCTGAATTTCCGTCGCCAAAATTCCAGAGGTAATTATTGGCGCCGTTGGAATTATTCAAAAAACTTATCGATTGGTTGGCGCTACTAAATTGAGCAGGATTCGGCGCGAAACTGATACTTGGAACATCATCGATGCAAATGTAACCTGCGACAGTATTGGATGCCGTACAACCTACAAACGAAGAAGTTAGGGTCACATCAAAACATCCTGCTTGTTGAAAAGTGTGATTTACATCTGAGCAACCTGTAATCACTGTTCCGTCGCTAAATGACCAAATACAACCCGTAGAACCTGGTGCTTGAGCGTTAAACGTTATTTGTTCCGGAACACATCCCGTTGTTGAGCTTGCAACAAAAGTTGGCGGTAAAGCAGCGTTTATAAGTGCATAAGGTTGATTTGAAAAATTACCCCAATTGTTGACACTTGCTCGATTGAATGGAGTGTTGTTTTGAATAGTACTAGAAGTAATCATGTCCCATTGAACTAAAGCTGGTATTAATTCCCAACGACCTAAATTTGACCATGTTCCATCCAAATTTTCAATGTAAGAAACAACGACATTGGCATTTCCCGTGTTATTCGACTTGAGAATTTGGTGGTAAAAAAGGTTGTTTATTTCACAAACATTGGAAGCGCGAATATTTCTGTCGTAGTTTTCATTCGTTGCATCAACATTTGCCATTCGAACTTTGAAAGTATCGGTTTGAGTACTTAATGGCGTAATTTCAACTGGTCTATACCGCAAAGTACCGACACTTGAACCAACTGGAAAGAGGTAAACGCTGTTGTTGTTTGTTGTGCGGTGCAGGTAACCACCGTTTAAACTTGAAACGAAACCACCAGTTGTTGGTGTTGTAGAAATGCGCGTGATAGCCGCAGGATTTGGATTAAGCAAACGAAATTGAAAAGTTTCCGTTTTTAATTCCAGCCCTTTGAGATCGAGGATACCTGTTGCCGCCTTGTCAATTTGTTGAATCTTAAAGTCCGTTCCGTCAAGAGTGAGATTATTGAAAACGGTAACCGCAGTTCCTCCCAAAATTTGAATGCCTCCTTCAAGAAATACAGTTCCCGTTCCGCCATTAAAAATTGCGTTATCAAACCAATCTCCAGTCAAGCGAATAAATCCATTTCCTGTTGCCGCAGCATCATTGGTAAAATCACCATTTATATATAAAGTAGCATTGTTGGTAGCACCATTTCCATTGACCATAAATTGCCCATTAGTAGCATTTTGAACATCTCCATCTACATGCACTTGAACCCCATTAGATAAATTAGTAAAAGACTTTGAATGAACGAAAACCTGAGAATGGATTTTTGAGAATAGACAAAAAATCAATGCATAAGAAATGAGTAGCCAACGCAAAGACAATGAACCCAGCATTAATCTATTTATGAACATGTTTTTTCTTTCCTTTATATATACTTGAGTTGCATTGTTTTAGTTTCTTAATTCTACAAAACAAATAATAATGTAAACTAACGAATTAACGTAACATTTCCACTTACAACTTCTCTTTCATCTCTATTAGGATTTTTGTACGTTATTCGATAAGTGTATATTCCCTGCTGTACATCCCTTCCAAAATTCCCATAAGATCCATCCCAACCAACATTTACATTATGTGTTTCAAAAACAAGTTCACCCCAACGATTAAAAATCAACATTTCAAAGTTGAATGGGTCATAACCAAAAGTGAAAATTGGTTTAAAAATTTGATTGAATACATCTCCATCAGGGGTAAAGGTATTTGGGATGTAAAATACAGCCTCGGGTTGAAATGGAATATTTATCGTATATGAATCAGAACAACCATTCTCAGTAGATGCAGTCAACGTAACCGAATATCCATTAACTGTATTATAAAAAACATGAGTTGCGTTTGAATCGACACTAAAATTACCATCGCCAAAACTCCAAGAATAACTTACCGTATTTTCGCTTGATTGATTAAAGAAATTTATGGTTTGAACTTCACTGCTAAAAATGCTTGGACTAGTTGTAAACAAGGCAGTAGGTAGATTTTCCAAACAAATCGCTTGCGAATCACTTACAACAACATTACAGCCATTATTTAGTGTTCCAGCGGCTGTAATTAGATAGCAGCCAGGATCATTGAATTGATAAGAAAAGGATGGATTTGAAGAAGCTTGAACATTATTTACAAACCATGCAATATTGGTAAAATTCCCATTTGAGGATATCACTCCGCTTGTTGGTATACAACCACTTGGGGCTAAAACTTCAATTTCTACAGTTGGATTAACAATTTCGGTGACAACAAAATTTGCTGAGGTTGACGAACAAATTCCATTACTTACAATTACATTATATACCCCAGCTTGATTCGCTGTGTAAGTATTTAATGTAGCGCCCAAAATATTAGACCCATTCAACTGCCATTGATAGGATACTCCGTTTGTAGCCGATAAAATCAACGTGCCACCAGGACATATTTGATTGCTTCCTGCCAACCCATTTACGACTGGAATGAACACACTAAGTGTAAAAGTGGAAGAAGTATTTGAACACGCTCCATTGTATGCAATAACGGTATAATTTCCAGCTTGAGAAGCTATGAGACTTGAATTTGTTTGTCCAGGAATATCTACCCCGTTTAATTGCCACTGATAAGATGCCCCACCAGTTGCATTCAAAAGAATCGTTTGTCCCGAACAAATGACGTTATTACCTGTTGTTGTGGACACTACAGGATTTTGTGGTACATTAACTGTTACCTGAACTGATTGCGCACAAAACTGGGGGTTAGGAGTAAACGTGTAAGTTGTTGTTTGGGCAGTATTAACAGTAGAGGGATTCCAAGTTCCTACTATGCCTTCGTTTGAAGTTGTAGGCAAAGAAGGAGCACTAGCATTTTGACATACTATTGTAGGAATTCCACTAAACGTTGGAGTTATAGCATTTGAGAGTATAATTACAATTCGTCCATTCTGACCTTGATTTCCGGTATTATCTTGAGAAGAATTACCTCTTCCGCCACCTCCGCCGTACAGACTTTGGTTTAAGTTATCTGTCCAATTTCCTGCCGCAACAGTTGTATTCCCACCTGTTCCTCCACTTGATCCTGCGTTGCTGCTGACACTCACTGCAGTTGTTAATATGTATGACGATCCGCCGCCACCGCCGCCGCTATTGTTTCCTCCTGTTGCTCCGCCTTCTCCGCCATAGTATCCGCTGCCGCCGCCACCGCCGCCATAGGTTTGATTTCCAATATTTTCTGCATCACCACCTAAAAACTGTGCACCATTTACTCCACCTGTACAATTTTGGGGTGCACTTGGTGTGGCTCCACAGCCACCTGCTCCTGTTGCACATCCATCACGATCTCCTCCTCTTGTTCCATTTGCACCCAGTGCACCGCCACCGCCTCCACAATATCTCGTACCATCTCCTCCATTC